>Ga0207701_10002659_pt1 | contig 18474 bp, 19 predicted proteins | sample KBSSwiSSwithPhiX_FD_184294 | JGI IMG/M metagenome (GOLD analysis project Ga0207701, IMG submission 184294) | Switchgrass rhizosphere bulk soil microbial communities from Kellogg Biological Station, Michigan, USA, with PhiX - S5 (SPAdes) (version 2) | ecosystem: Environmental > Terrestrial >... | reverse complement strand
GATTGGCGAACAGAAGGATATCGAGGATCAGCACGCCTGATGTATGCGGCACGAGATCGACCCAGTGCTCGGCATCTGGCGTCGCCGCAGGTGCCGTGACGATCTTGTAGTCTTCGGCGCCGTCGGAGTTGGTGAGCATATAGAGGACACCGCCACGTTCTTCGGCGTCGTACTCGCGCTCGGTCTGGCGGGCGGAGATCAGCCGCGGCTCGAGGCTATCGTCGCCGATGAGCCAGAGCTCCGACGTTTGATGGTCGTGCACATCGATGACGATGTAGCGGCGGCTCAGCGTCTCGCCGACACCCACGAAGAAGCCGCCGAATCTTCGGGACATTCCGGACAAGATCAAGAAGGAGCTCGAGGAGAAGGATCGCCGCGAGCTCGAGCTGCGCCGTTTCGATCCGATCCCCAAGCTTCCACCGGGCAAGTCCCTGCGGCAATGGCTGGAAGAGCACATGTCCTTCCTTCCGAAGATCATCCGCGGTCCCATCGTGGACGCAATCGTCAGCGGTGCGTGTGCCGGCTTGGGAGCGCTTCTCGATCAGGCGGGGCTCGGCAATGCCGAGAAGGAAGGCCTCAAGGCGATGTGCAAGGCGGTCGCCCAATCGAAGACCAGGTGAGCGCGGAGGCACGCATGTACATCCTTACGGAAACCGGTCTCGCCGAGTCCGCGACGCTCGCCGATGCACCGAAGGTATCGGCGGCGGATGCACAAGTTCTTGCCAAGGCGGCGACATTGGCTGCGGCCTGCGGCAAGGCGGTCGCGGAGCTGGAGAAGTCGGTCGGGTTTCTCGCCACTGCTGCGCAGCAGGACTTGCTGCGCGACATCCTCGGCGTCCTGCGCGTGTTCCTGCCGGATCGCCATGGCGTATGGGACAGGAACGGCCGCGTGCTCAAGACATCGGCGCGTTACCGCACCGAAGTCATCCCGAAGAATCCGCCGCGCGACGTTCCGTTCTTCTTTCATCACGACACCTGGTTCTATGTCAGCTTCCAGAAAGCGACGGCGGCCGGAATACAGCGACCGTTCGAGCCCGGCCATCGCTGCTGGATCTACCTGTGCGCTGCCAACCTGACGACGTCCATCGAGCCGCTTGCGGACGTCCTCGTGCACGAGGCGATGCATATGCAGGCCCACCGATACCGCTCCATCGAGCAGAAGTTCGGAAGCAGGGTCGCAGGCGAGACGCCGACCGGCGCGGCCGGCGCGTTGCTCAATCGCAGCTCGTTCAACCCGTTGCGCGCCGTCATGGAAAAGCACTTCGAGACCGTCGCCGCGTTTCTCAACCGGCAGCCGCATAGAAGGGGATCTCTGGCGGCGTTATCCGCGTCGGTAGTGAAGCAATGGGCGGAGCTCCTGGTTGAAGAAGTGCTCGCATACGTATTTGCGGAACGGGCGACTTGGGCGCTGGCACAGCTTGCGGCGAGCAAGACGGGTGCGGGCATTAGCCAGCAGTTCGCCCCGATGACGTTCCTGAAGCGATATTTCCGCACCTACTGGTTGTCGGATCCGGTCGACCTGGCGGCGTTGAGAAGCAATGCTTCGGACGCGGTGTTCAAGCCCATGGAAAGAGATCTGCTGAACCTCGTTGCAGCGGTACGCAAGCACTTCGGACCCTGACCATGTACCTCACATCGACCGGCGGCTCCTCGCCATTCGGTCTCGGCCAGCCCGCCAGCAAGCGTTACAGGCCGCCGTACGACAAGGGCGGGATACCAATTGGCGAAGGCGACGCACAGAACATCCTCACCATCCTTGCCGGGCCGTCGCCATACCAGGCGTACATCGCGCACAACATGGCCACCAAGGGCGCGGCACCGCCGAAGAAGTTCCTTCGCATCGTCACCAACGTCGGTACGCAGGTGCCGAAACCGCTGCAACACCTGTTCACGTCGGGCGGCGGCACGCGCGTGGCCGGCACCATCGACCGCTCAATGCGCATGATCTACATGATCGAGCTGCCGGGACTTCGCGATGCGACGCGTCTCGAGTACGCGCTGCACGAGGGCGTGCACCTGTACGCGGATCCGGTGGTCCCGACGACCTCATGCCCGCGCGTTTGCGTGGGCACGTTCCAGCGGACCTACGGCACCGGGTTCGGCGAGGGCGCGACGCAGGCCATTGCCGAAGCAATCATGGATGCGCAAGGTATTGCCAGGTATTACCGCGACCGGCCTTACGAGATCTTCACCCGGCCAATGAGAAAAGTCATCGAGAAATTTTCGACCGACGTGTTCGCTCGTGCCTATTTCTTCGGCGCGACGGCAGCATTCACGACCGCAATGACCGCCCGTTGGGGCAAGGACTGGATGCAGGTGGTCGGCTACACGAACGCGAAACAACCCGACAAGGCAATCGCGGAAATCGACAAGCTCGAGAAGTCGTTCGGCAAGCGCCTGCTGCAAGGCGGCCCCAAGGGGGATTTTCCGACGCCTCCGCGCTATTCGAACGTTGCGTGATGCCGCTGCCCTTCGATTACTCAAATGATTCCGTCACAAGCGATTCTGGTCTGCGATCGTGACAACGGCTTTCGCGAGGCGCTCCGAAATCTCCTCTTTGCCGCGGGCTATCCGTCGGTCGAAGTCGTCGGCACGGTGCGCGGGGCCCTCGCGAAGCTGCGCCGCGAGACTTATGGCTGCATCGTCATCGGAATTTCGCGTCCGGGTCCGCGCGAGCGACGATGGGCGATGGTAGTGCGACGCCGACAACCAGACGCGAAGCTCTTGTTCGTGGTCCCGGCGGCCGCCATCCCCGTCGTGAAGACCGCGTGCTTCGATTACGTGATCAAGGAGCGTGCATTCTCGATGCTGCTGCTGCTCACCGAGCATAGGCAGGAAAACTGTGGACTACAGTAAGAAAAGCGGGCAGAATTCCACGGCCTCAAACTCCTGCCGGGAATTTGTGCGAGGGAACGACGGATGAACGACCCAGCCGGGCTGTTCAGGGCGCTGTGCGAGACCGCTGAGGACGCGATTTTCGTTGTCGAAGGCGCATCGGGCACCATCCTGGCGGCCAACGCCCAGGCGAAAACTCAGACTGGGTATACGTCCCAGGATCTGCATCGCCTCCCGATCCCGCAGTTGCTCAAGCCGAGGCTGCAAGCGCCGGAGCCTGAGGCATACCAGACGTCGTGGCTCGCGAACGTCGCAGGCTCTCCACTGGACCTGACCACGATCAACGGCGAAGGCATCCCCGTTCACGTGAGCCTCGCTCGGTTCCATTGGGCGGACACGAGCTGTGTGCTGGTGATCGCCTCGAAGCTGACGGACCGAAACGCACGCGAGAGCGAACCGCAACGTCGAGTTCCGGAGCTCGAGGAATTTCCCACGATCGTCGGGCAGAGCGTCAAGATCCGCGAGGTGTGCCGTCGCATCGGCTCCCTCTCGAAGAGCGATGTCACCGTGCTGATCCAGGGCGAGAGCGGAACCGGCAAGGAGGTCATTGCGAATGCAGTGCACGCGCACAGCTTGCGCGGCCGCGGTCCGTTCGTGAAGGTCAATTGCGCGGCGCTCACGGAAACGCTCCTCGAGAGCGAGTTGTTCGGCCACGTGAAGGGGGCATTCACGGGAGCGATACGCGACCGGCTGGGACGATTCAAGCAGGCCGACGGCGGCACCATCTTCCTCGACGAGATCGGCAGCATGTCGCCCGCGGGACAGGCCAAGCTCCTGCGCGTGCTGCAGGAGCGTGAGTTCGAGCCTGTGGGCAGCTCGTCGACGACGAAGATCGACGTTCGAGTGATCGCGGCGACCAACTCGGACCTCGCAAAGGCCGTAAGCGAGGGCAAGTTCCGCGAGGACCTGTACTATCGCCTCAACGTCTTTCCGATCTGCGTGCCGCCGCTTCGCGAGCGCAAGGAGGACATCGCGCTCCTCGCGAATCATTTCCTGCAGCAGCACACGACCAATGTCGGAAAGACGATCCGCGGGCTCTCACCCGAAGCGATCGACGCGCTCGTGCGACACAGCTGGCCCGGTAACGTACGCGAGCTCGAGAACGCCGTCGAGCACGCGGTCATCGTCGAGCAGGGCGCCGCGATCGCGCCGGACAGCCTGCCCATGAGCCTTGCGCCTTCGCGCTCTGTACCCGGCTATGCCGCAGCGGAAGCCGAGCCCGGCCTGCGCGACAGGCTCAACATCGCGGAAAGACAGATGCTCGTCGAAGCGCTCGCCCGCGCGAACGGCGTCAAGAAACGAGCCGCTGCGATGCTGGGTGTCGACGCCCGCAACCTGCCCTATCTCCTGCGCAAGCATCATCTCGACAGCGCATCGCAACCGGATGGAAGCGTTCACTAGCGCGAGGTCAAACCCGTCCGGAGGCATCTTTGGGTTACGTGGACAATTCGGCTTCCGTCACGCGCAATTCATCGGCCAGGACCGATGCAGCGGCGCCGAGCGACGAGAATCCGATACCTGCGCGCAGCCTCGTCGGGTCGTGCGCGGTGGAATCCCAATTCAGCCGCACTTGCTCCGTCATGCGCGCGCCGTCGTCGAGATACAGGATGGCGGTCGTCTCACGCGTTCCCAGCCGGACGAGCTCCAGCCGCCACTTGCGCCATCTGCCCGGAGCGATGACGGAGGGTCCGTCCCGTCCTCGTAACGCGTCGTCCGCGCTCCTGGCCACGAGGCCCGGTCGCAGCGCCTGCGCGTCGTTGTGGATGCGCGCCGCGGCACTGAGGCGGCTGCCGCTGAGAAAATAGAGCACATACAGCGACTGACCGTCGCCCAGCTCCAAACTCGTCGGATTGAACCAGCCCTCCGCTCGCCATTCGAACCGGCCCGGCGGCAATGGGTACTCGATACCCGCGCGCTGCGTGCTTGCCTCGGTCGTGGACTCATCGACGCAGAGCAGCCCCTGTGTCCCGGAATGAGCGGCCGAGGCGTCGATCGACAAGCTGGTCCCTTCGCCACCCGTGCTCGTCACCGCGACCCAACCGGCCGGCGGCAGCTGGCCATCTTCGAAGTCGACGAACTCGTCCGTTGCCGCCTGGTCCGGGACCGCGATGAGCCCGCTCGTTGCGACGTGCCCCCCGAGGTCGATTGCGCGCGCCCGCAGTCCGTCGCATTGCTTCGGGATGCCCCTGACCAGCACTCCGTAGGCGAGATCTGCGCGGTGGTGCTCGACCATGTTGGACTTCTGGTAACCCTCGACGCCAATGTCGTTGGTGTAGAGCAAGTGGTCGCCCTTACCTTCGACGATCGTATGCTTGTCGTCGAAATCCACGATACGGGTCGTGAGCACGCGCGTGCCGCGTCGAAGGTCCACTTCGACCCGCGCGAGGTCGCCCTCGAGCTTGCTGGCGGCGCCGAAGACAAATCGCGCGGCCATGAATGCGTCCAGCCGATTGAAACGGCCCGACACCGGCGAAGAAAAGTTCACCGTGTCGCCGTACGGCAGATACGAGAGCGGGTGGACGCTTCCGATCTGCTTGACCGTGCCCTTGCGAAACTCCATGTGAAGGTGGGGATACGTCGCATCGTCCTCGCCGACGGTACCGATAGGCTGCGCCTGGTTGACGTTGGCGCCTGTCACCACCCCCGCGTCGATGCTGGCGAGATGGAGGTAGACGTTGTATACGAGACCGACCGAAGGGTCCGTGACGCGGATCACGACATGCCGGGACGAGAAGCCTCCTGATCCGGCAGGGCCGGCGTGGTGAACTTTTCCGCCACGCATCGCGTAGACCGGCGTTCCAATCGGTGCCGGCAAGTCGAGGCCGTCGTGAAAGTCCCAGCGGTCTTCATCGATGCGTGGGCCGAACGACGTGTTCATCTCGTCGGCAGTGGCGCTGCTACTGAGTGGCCAGACGTAGGTTGGAGCCATGGTTCGCGTCCTGGAGCCGGCGGTCCTCGATGCCGCCGACCTCCTCGGCAGGCGCGCCACCGTCTTACGCGAGCAATATAGACCCGAATGGGGCAAGGCAAGCCAACGGCTCAGGATTGCATCTCGCTCAGGCGCTTCCGCGCGCGCGTAAGCGTCCCCATGACTGTCGCCACTTGCACACCAAGGACGCTCGCAACGTCCGTATAGGACAACCGTTCCACCGCCACCAGCATCAGCACTTCCCGCTCTTCTAGCGGAAGTTGCAGCACACTCGCGCAGAGATTGGTGGGGGTGGCGGCGGGGGCGTCGACCGCGACTTCGGCGGACCGTCGCGGCCGACGCGCTTGGCGCCGATGCGCCGCATGCATCATCCCGAACAGCCAGGTCAGGAGCTCGACTCCCGCAGCGTGCCCGCTCCGCGCACCGGCGAGCGTTTCCAGGACCAGGTCGTCAGCGCCGTCGCCGCCACCCATAAGCACGCGCGCGAACCGGCGGAGCCTCGGCACGGCGGCCGCGAGATCGGCCGCGATGGGATAATTGCTGGAGTCCATGGAGGGAGACGGTATATCCCTCATCGCGACCGAATGGTTCAATCGACGCCCGGGCGTTTCGGTGAAGGCCGCGGAATATCGGGGGGCCCAAGGGAGTTAACTCTGGAAGACGGATCGTCTTGCCCGACCGACTAAACGGTGGACCGGATGCGGCCGTTACAATAGACCTCAACGCGGTGGGTGGCAGCGGTGCGAAGACATTCGGTCGACAACGGCACCCGAGCGGACCGGCGATGGCCGGCGCCGCAGGAGGAAGTCGCGCTCCTGACTCGCGTCGCCGAAGGCGACGTCCGGGCATTCGACGACCTCTTCCATTGCTATGCTCCGCGGCTTATCAGATTTCTCAGGCGCACGACGCGCGTGCCGCATCTCATCGACGAGATCGTCAACGACACGATGCTCATCGTCTGGCGCAAGGCCGGCACGTTCAACGGGTGCTCCAAGGTGTCGACCTGGATCCTGGGCATCGCGTCGCGCCGTCGCATGAAAGCCATGGAACGAATCGAGAATGGCAGCGGCACCGTCGACGTCGCGGAGATCGCCAGTCCGGCAGAAGCGGGACCGGAAGGGCAACACATGCGCCAGGACGTGCTCAGGCGATGCGGTGCAGCCCTCGACGCGCTGCCGGCGGAGCAGCGGCAGGTGGTAATCCTCACCTACTTCGAAGGCCGCTCGTACCCCGAAATCGCGCGCATCGTCGGATGCCCGGTCAACACCGTCAAGACGCGCATGTTCCATGCACGCCGGCGTTTGAGAAGCTTGCTTTCCGACCGCAGGAGCGCGGCATGAGCCCGAAGGGCCCGTCGCCGCGCGAGCGTACGTGGCCGACACGCGAAAGTTGGCATGGCGCAAATTGGGCAATGAGGCCACGCCCCGAGGGCGAGTCAGCCCCGCAGCGCATAGCGCGGAGGGTAGTCCAATGAGCGGCATCGAGGGCCAGGTCCTTCGCCTGGACGCCACGCACAGGGTAGTCGACGTCCTGCTGCCGTGGTTCGTGAACGGAACGCTGGAAAGCGAAGAGCGCGAGCTCGTCGAACGGCACCTGGCCGATTGCAAAGTTTGCAGCCGCGAAGTGGAGTGGTTGCGGGAGCTACACTCGGCGTGCGCCGTCGCCGCAGGCCCTGGTGGGTCGCCAGGCGTCAGTCAGCTTCACCAGCGACTGATGGAGCCGCCCGCGGCCGTCCAGATGGCAGCATGGCAGCGCGCGCGGCCCTGGTCGGGTGCGGTAATCGCCGCGCAGCTCGCTGTGATCCTCGTGCTTGGCGCGTTGGTCGTTGGCAGTGATGAACCCCGGGCACCCTACCGAACCCTCAGCGCCGCCGCTTCGTCCGCGTCGCTTGTCGTGGTGTTCGACCCTGCAGCAACTGAATCCGACTTTCGGCGCAGCTTACGGGCGGCCGGCGCAAGGATCGTCGACGGGCCGACGCAGGCGAACGCGTACCTGCTTGACGTGCCTCCGGACACCAGGGAACACGCGATACGCACGCTGAAGGCGGACCGCCGGGTCGTGCTGGTCGAGTCGCTGCGGTGAAAGCGATCCGTGCAGCCTTGGTGATGTTGTCGTGCCTCGCGGTCGGGGCGTGCATGGCTCCCGAGAAGCGCCCGGTCGAGCCGGACGCGACCGCACCCCTCGGGCGTCAGGTGCTCGTGATGCTGCGCGCGGCAGCGCCCCACTTCAGGCCGGACGTCAGCTACGCCGGCGGCTACGACGTCGCGGCGGGCCGCGCGGCGCAGATGCGCATCGCGAAAGGCCTCGCGAACCAGCATGAGCTCACGATCGTCGACGGTTGGCCGATGCCGGCCTTGGGCGTCGACTGCTTCGTCATGCAGACGCGCGACGACGCCTCGCTCGAGCAGCTGATAGCCCGCCTTGCGGCCGATCCGCGCGTGGAATCCGTGCAGGCCATGAACCTGTTTCGCGTGCTCGCGCACACCGATTCGCTCTATCCGTTGCAGCCGAGCGCGCGGGCCTGGGCCCTCGACGACGTGCACAGGATTGCCACAGGAAAGCGCGTGCGGATCGCGGTCATCGATACGGGCGTCGAGATCGATCATCCCGACCTCGCGGGACGAGTTGCGGTGACACGCAATCTCGTCGACGGTCGCGTGGACGTCGCCGAATTCCATGGAACTGCGGTGGCTGGAGTGATCGGGGCGCGCGCTGACAACGGGGTCGGGATCGCCGGCATTGCCCCCGATGCGACCCTCGTGGCGCTGCGCGCATGCTGGCAGCCGGAGGGGAGCGCCGCGGCAGCCGTTTGCAGCACTTTCACGCTCGCGAAGGCACTTCAGTTCGCGCTCGAGGATCGGGTCGGAATCATCAACCTGAGCGTCGGTGGACCACGCGACCGGTTGCTCGATCGCTTGCTCGACGTCGCATCGTCGCGCGGAGTGATCGTCGTAGCCGCCGTCGATCCGAGCGCGGGCAAGGCGAGCTTCCCGGCGTCACATCGCGGAGTGCTTGCCGTCGCCGACGTTGACGGGCAGGATGCGTCTTTCGCGATCATGCTCGCACCGGGTCGCGACATACCGACTTCGATTCCGGGCAAACAATGGGGCTTCGTTTCTGGGTCTTCGTTCGCCGCGGCGCATGTGACCGGCCTTGTAGCGTTGTTGCGTGAGCTGGCTCCCAATGTGCAATCCCAGCAAATACGAGAGGCGCTTGCACCGAAGGAGGCTGCGCGGGTCGCAGGTACCCGGCGTCCCATGGTCGATGCCTGCGCGGCAGTCGCGGCCATAGGTGGCGCATGCGCCTGTACCTGCGCGGTCGCCGCCGGCGGAGGGGCACCGCTTCCGCGGTAACGTTGCGGCACTGGGTCGCGTTGCGCTGATCGGCCTCGCCCTTTCGACCGCCGACGCCACTGCCCAGGTGTCGGGCAGCATGAGTGCTGTTTCGAACTACCGTTACCGCGGCGTTTCGCTGAGTCACAACGACCCGGCCGCGCAGGCGGCCATTGTGTACGACGATCCGCAGGGATGGTACGCAGGCGCGTTCGCCTCGACCGTCAGGATCGGCAACCCGACGGCGAACGAAGTCCAGGGCAGCTTCTTTGCAGGATACGCGCGCACGATGCCCGTCGGCGCAACCTTCGAAGCCGGCATCGTGTATACGGGATTCACTGGACCAACGAGCTACGCGTATCCCGAGGTCATGCTCGGCGCGACGTATGACAGGATCAACGCGCGAATGCTCTATTCGGCAAACTACTATGGGCGTGGTGCGGATGCGTTCTACAGCGAGCTCAACGCGGCGCATCGCCTATCCGAGCACGTGCAAGTGGTGGCGCACGTCGGCGCGCTGTGGACACGCGCGAAGGACGTCTACGGCGATTCACTCGATACCGTATACGATGGACGCGTCGGAGTGGCCTTCGACTTCCAGCACTTCACCGTTCAGGTGAGCTGGATCGGGATCAGCGACGCAAACGCCGGTTACGGACTCACCGGCGTACGCAGCCGTAACGGTCCGGTGATGTCGATTTCGTGGCTCTTCTGAACTCCAGAGCTCGAAGAAAGACACTATCGGTCGTCACCGAGCGATCACGACATGTCGGATCGAGACGGTCGACAACCACCCGAGCCGCTTCGCGCAATGTACATGGTCATCACTCCCGAAAAGCGGCGTCAACGCGAATCTAACGTGTTGACTTTCGGCGTCAGCCGGCGCGAAATTCGAGTCGGTTCTGCCTCAACTGCGCGAAGAGATGGCGAACCACCATTTGTCCTTGATTCGCAAAGGAGAGCTGTCATGGCGCTCGCGTTCTGGAAACAAGGTCTTCTGATCGGAAAGCTCGCGATTGGGCGTGCAGTGTTCGCGTTGCTGGTCGGGATCGTCCTGGCGATCCCGGTCAGCGAACGCGCCGTCGCAGCGCCAGCGGAGAATCCACTGACCGTGTCGCGGTTTGCAATCTCGATGGGCGGAGTCGAAATCGCGTCATTCTCGGAGTTGCAGGGGATTACCACCTCGGTCCAGCTGCCGACCTTGCCGACCGGGGCGCTGATCCGATCGGCGACCGTCGTCCTGACGCGCGGGATGACGCGAAGCATCGAAATGGCGGCCTGGCACGAGCTGGTTCTTCTGGGAGACATTGCCGCAGCCCGCAGAAACGTCAGCATCATTGCCTACGGCGCCGATGGCAAGCCGGTTGCCCGGTACAACCTCACCGCCGCGTGGCCCTCGAAGGTCGAAATAGGGACCTTGAAGGCAGGCGCCTCGGAAGCCCTGATGGAGACCGTCACGATGACCTGCGAATTCATCCAGCGCGTCGCGGTCTGAAATCGCAAACTTGACCGGCGGGGTAGCAGTCGCCCTAACCATCGCAAGTGCGCCTGGAGACCCGCGCTTCAGCTATGGCGTCAGCGCGGGCTTTCGGGTTGTTCGATCACATCGAGAGTCAGATAGGACGAGGCCTGTCACTCGGGCTTGATGTTCGCGGCCTTCGCAACCGCCGTCCATGTCGCGAGTGTTTCGAATATTCAGAAGTACAACCGCTGCGGATTCTCGATCAAGATGCGCTGAAGAGAACGAGGGTCGTGCACCCAAGGCTGCAGCGCTTGGGTGAGGACTGCATCGGGCACGTCCCGGTAGCGGCTGATCGCGTGTGCGGCGACACCAGGCTCTCGGTTCGTATGCGGCCAATCGGTGCCCCACAGAATTCGCTCGGGATTGGCATCGTGTAGCCACGTGGCCAGTCTCGCGATGCGATCAGCATCCTGCGAAGGGTCCGCACTGATCCGGTACGGCGCGGACAGCTTTACGTACGTGCTCCCACGTTCCAGCAGAGCGAGCACTGCGCGAAGACTTGGATCGCTCCGATCCGCACGCGAGGAAGTCATGGCGAAGTGGTCGAGAACCGTCGGCACCGGTAGCTGCGCAAGCTGATCAGCTGCCGCGCTGAAGAGCTCCGGCGCCGCGTACAGCTGAATGTGCCAACCAAGATCCGCGATCTTCCGCGCCCATACGGCAAGTGAGCTTCCAATGACGCTCGGGTCGCGTACGCTCGCGCTCTCCAGATTGATTCGAATTCCGCGTACGCCGGCGGCGTGCAAGCGATGCAGCTCGCCGGACGATACGTCGTCTGCAAGCACCGCGATTCCGCGGCCTGGCCCATTCAACGAAAGAAGGGCGTCCAGCATGCAGCGATTGTCGGTGCCGTAGAAACTCGGCTGCACGATCACGACGTTGGAAATCCCATGCCGCGCCATGTGTTCCCGCAATTCATCGACGGACGCGGCGCCGGGCGTGTAGTGGCGGTCCGTCACCATCGGGTACTCGCTGGGAGAGCCCACGACATGCACGTGGCAATCCCATCCACCGTTGGACAGGATCGGCGGTGAGCGACCGGTCATTGGCTGTGCTCCTCGTTGAGGCCGGTCAGGCCCGCAACAATCGGCTGACGAACGTCTTGCCGGTGTCGCGAGTACCTAAGCTGCCGCCCACGTCACGAGTCACTTCGCGCGCCGCCAGTGCCTCTGCGCCGGCACGCTCGATCGCCTCCTGGGCACGAAGGAAGGCCGGGTTACCCTCGCGCAGCCCGTACCAGCCGAGAAGCATGGCGGCCGACAGGATGAGGGAGAAAGGATTGGCGATATCCCGACCCGCGATGTCGGGCGCGGAGCCGTGAGAAGCCTGCCCCATCGCATGCTCCACCCCCGCGTTCAACGATCCGCCCAGGCCAAGGCTGCCCGACAACTCGGCGGTCAGGTCCGAAAGAATGTCGCCGAACATGTTGGTCGTTACGATGACGTCGAATTTCTTCGGCGCGCGCACTACGTGGGCCATCATCGCGTCCACGATGTAGTCGTCCACTTTCACTTCCGGGTATTGCTTGCCCACTTCGTGGCAGATGTCGATGAACATGCCATCGGCAATCTTGAGCACATTTGCCTTGTGCACGATGGAAACACGCTTCGACCTGGTCTGCGCAAGCGCGAACGCGGATCTGGCGATGCGTTCGCAGCAATGCCGGGTAATGCGACGCAAGGAAATCGCAACGTCCTTGGTCACCAGAATTTCGCCGTTGCCCTGTTCCATGTTGCGGTCCGCATAAAAGCCCTCGGTGTTCTCGCGCACGACGACGAGGTCGAAGTCGCCCACTTTGGACGGCAGTCCCGGGTACGTACGCGACGGACGAATATTGGCAAACAGATCCAGCTGCTTGCGGAAGAACTTCGACGGATTGATCTCGCCCTTGCTTTCGTCCTTCATCTCGAAGGTCGACATCGGTCCCAGCATCAGGCCATCGGCCGCACGGACCTTTTCGAGAAGCGCGGGCGTAACGGTCGCGCCGTGCTGACGCAGGCTGGCCAGGCCGGCATCATCGTGTATCAGCTCCAAGCCGAGATCGAAGCGGCTCGATACCGCCTCGAGAACGTCAACGGTGACCGCCATGGTTTCGGGGCCAATGCCATCTCCTGGCAAAACGACGATTTTCATGGGATACCTTTCAGGGAAGTGTTGTGTGAACTATTCGAGTTGCGCGCCGGTCGCCTTGACCAGTTGCGTGTACTTGGCGATCTCGTCGCGCACGAACTGTTCGAACTGCTGGGGCGTCATGGGCGCGACGGCGCTCCCCTCGGCCTCCAGGCGCGTGCGTAGGGCGGGCTCAGCGACGATGCGGTTGATCTCCGTGGAAAGGCGCTGTACCACCGCATCCGGCGTGGCGCGTGGCGCGAAGTAGCCACCCCACAGGCTGAAGTCGAATCCGGGCATGGTTTCGGCCACGGTCGGCACTTCGGGCAACGCCGGCAGCCGCTTGGTGGTGGAGACTGCCAGCGCCCGAACCTTGCCGCCTTTCAGGTGCGGCATGATCGACGAGGCACTCGCGAAGAAGAACTGCACCTGCCCGCCGATCACGTCGGTGATCGCCTGGCCCGCGCCCTTGTAGGGCACGTGCGTCATTTCGGACTTGCTGCCGGCGGCCAGCGCCGCGGCCGCCAGGTGGCCTGGCGTGGCGGTCCCCGAAGAAGCATAGGCCACGCTGCCTGGCTTCTCGCGTGCGGCTTTCAGCAGATCGGCCAGGCTCTTGAAAGGTGAGTTCGCCGGTGTGACCAGCACCAGCGGAGCATTGCCGACCATCGCTACGGGCCGCAGATCCTTGAGCGCATCGTAGCCGGGACTCTTCATGGCAGCGCCATTGATGGCGATCTCGCCGGTCTGGCCGAGCATCAACGTGTAGCCGTCGGCGGGTGCCTTGACCACCAGTCGGGTGCCCAATGCACCGCTGGCACCGGGCCGGTTGTCTACGATCACCGGCTTGCCCAGTGCCTGGGCCAGTTTTTCGCCGACCAGCCGGGCAAATACGTCGCCCTGGCCGCCTGGCGCATAGGGGACGATCACGGTCACGGTCTTCTCGGGGTAGTCGGCCGCCTGCACGCCGGTCACGGCAACGGCCAATGCGACGGCGCAGGCGCCCATGAAGCGGCGGCGGTCTGCTCGGATGGGACGCATTCGGTTTCTCCTTGGTGAGTTGAAGTCATCATGCGTGTCTCCGTCGGTGTGGCGGGTGACGGGCATCGTCTGCGGCACGCTCATGGCATCACTTTGCCGCGGGACGATTCGGCTGTAAATTGCAAAGATCTTCTCAATTCATTCGGATAGTGCATGAATTTCGATCTTTCCGACCTGCGCGCATTCGTCGCGGTGGCCGACCTCGGCACTTTCAGCGCGGCGTCGCAGACGCTGCACCTCTCGCAGCCGGCGCTCTCGCGGCGGGTCGATAAGCTCGAGCAGGCGCTGGGCTTCCGACTCTTCGAGCGCACCACGCGCAAGGTCGAGCTCAACGCGATGGGGCGCGCGTTTCTGCCCCGCGCGAGGCACGTGCTGAGCGAGCTCGAGTCCGCACTGGTGAGCATGGGAGATTTGTCCGAGCGCATCCACGGACTGGTGACCGTCGCGTGTATCCCTTCGGCGGTGGACAAGTTTGTGGCCCAAGTCGTGCGCGACTTCCATCAGCGCTTTCCGCGCATTCGCGTGCGTGTGCTGGATCAGCCGGCGCCCGAAATCCTGCTATCGGTGGCGCGCTCGGAGGCTGATTTCGGCATCAACTACCTGGGCACGCAAGAGCCTGACCTCGACTTCGAGCGGCTGGTCGACGAGCCCTTCGTGCTGGCGTGCCGACGCGACCATCCCTTGGCGCGGCGACGACGCATCCCCTGGTCAGAACTCGCGGAGCATGAGTGCATCACGCTCGCACCTGGCAGCGGCAACCGCCTGTTGATCAACCAGGGCCTGGTGCAGGTGAAGGCACGCCCGCATTGGAGTTGCGAAGTCCAGCATGTGCCCGCGCTCCTCAGCCTCATCGAGGCGGGTGTGGGAGTGGGCGCCGTGCCGCGGCTTGCGTTGGTTGGCGGCGCGAGCTCGTCGCTAGTCGGCGTGCCGCTGGTGGACCCGGTGATCGTGCGCAGCGTTGGCATCGTGAGGCTGCGCGGCAGGCCGCTTGGAAGCGCGCCTCAGGCCCTCTACGACATGTTGAAAGCGCACGCGAACCCGGTGCGCAGACAAACTCGCTCGGCGCAAGTGCCTCGAAGCCGACGCGAGTGACCACCGCTTCATGCGGCGCTATTCGCACTAGCCACGGACCGCGCTTGCGTGACTCGACAGTCGGGTTGATATCATTAACCATGCGACTTCCACATTACGGCTTCGAGCCTCCCGACCTCGCGACGAGCCGTTTCGATTGACGATCCTGCGTAGCACTCTCCTGGTCCTGGCGCCGTGGGCGGCCATCGTCGCCCTCTGGTACGCCGTTCACTACAGCGGGCTCGTCAACCCGGCCCTGGTCCCTACACCCGATGCAGTCGCGAAGCAATTCATCCAACTAGCGCAGCAGCGACTGCCGCTGGACATCTGGGTCTCCACGCGTCGCGTCTTCCTGGGCGTGGCATTCGGAATCCTGCTCGCGGTACCGGTGGGTTTCGTCCTCGGCTGGTATCGCGAGACGCGGCGATTCATCGATCCCCTCCTAAACTTCTTTCGCGCGCTGCCGCCGATCGCGCTGATCCCGCTCGTCATCGTCTACTTCGGCATCGGTGAGCTCGCGAAGGTCGTGATCCTGTTCTACGCTTCGTTCTTCGCGGGTGTCATCGTCATGTACGAAGGCATCGCGCAGATCAGCCCAATCTATATTCGCGTCGCGCGCACGCTCGGCGCGAGAGACGACGAGATCTTCCTCAAGGTCATCGTTCCCCTCGCGGTTCCGCACATGCTCACGGCTCTCCGCGTCGCGCTCGGGGTCGCCTGGGCGACACTGGTCGCCTCGGAGCTCATCGCCGCGCAGACAGGACTCGGCTCGCTCATCCAGAATGCCGCTGCCTTCTTCCAGCTCGACACGATCTACGTCGGCATCATTTGCATCGGCTTCATCGCCTTGATCATGGACCTCGTGTTGCGTGCAGTGGCGCGCCGTCTCGTTGCATGGCAGGAGCGCATTGCATGATCCGGGCGCGCGACCGCATTGCCTTCGAGCGCGTGAGCATGGAGTTCCCGACGGTGGCAGGGCCGCTGCGCGTCGTCGAGGACGTGTCATACCGCATTCGCGACGGGGAGTTCGTCTCGATCATCGGCCCTTCCGGCTGCGGCAAGACCACGACCATGAACCTTGTCGCCGGCTTCGTGAAGCCGACGAAGGGAAGCGTCCTGCTCGACGATGCGCCCGTCACCGGTCCCGGCCCCGATCGCGGCGTGATCTTCCAGGATTACGGTGTGTTTCCGTGGCTCACGGTGCGGCAGAACATCGCGTTCGGCCTCAACTTGCGCGCGAGCAGCGTGCCGCGGGAGGAGCGCAAGGCGATCTGCGACCGTTACATCCACCTCATGGGCCTCTCCGATTTCGCGGACGCATGGCCGAAGACATTGTCCGGCGGCATGCGCCAGCGCCTGGCGATCGCGCGTGCCTACGCCGTGCGGCCGCAGTTCCTGCTCATGGACGAGCCTTTCGGCGCTCTCGATGCGCAAACGCGCAGCGCCATGCAGGACCTGCTGATAGAGGTATTGCAGGCCGAGGGCAAGACCGTCATGCTGATCACCCACTCGGTCGAGGAGGCGGTCTATCTCTCCGACCGGATCGTCGTGATGACCGCGCGCCCGGCGCGCATCCGCGAGATCGTGACGGTGCCGTTCGGCCATCCTCGCGAGCAGTCGTTGCACGAAACGCACGAGTTCGGCGAGTTGCGGTCGCACGTTCGCGACCTGGTGATGAAAGAGTACGCAGCACAAGCGCAACAGGCGACACGACAGTCCTGACAACGTTCGGAGGAGGAAACCAAGATGAGCATGGACCGGCGAGGTTTTTTGCAGGGCGTGGGTGGGCTTACGCTTGCATCGATGGGAGCACCCGCAATTGCTCAGGCACGGGCGAAGGTCAAAGTCGGTTACCTTCACACCCTCGCCGTCGACGGCCAGATCTGGACCGGGATGGATCGCGGCAGCTTCGCCAAGCAAGGCGTCGATCTCGATCTCGTGCAGTTCACCACCGGCCTCGAGCTCTTCCAGGCGATGATCGGCGGCAGCATCGACATGCTGGCGACCGGCGCTGTCATCTCGAATTTCCCGGCACGGGGCCAGGGCAAGGCGTTCCTCATCAACAACGTCGAGTTCGCCACCGCCCAGCTATGGGTCAGGTCGGACCAGGGCCTGAACAGCTTCGCCGATCTCAAGGGCAAGAAAATCTCGACGACCACAGGGACGACGGCGCACGTCTTCCTCGATACCGCGCTTCGTGCCAACGGCGTCGATCCGACCAAAGACGTGGAGATCGTCAACCAGCGGATGGCCGAGGCCGTCACGTCGTTCATCTCCGGAGCCGTGCCCGCGGTGGCACTATGGGTGCCGTTCAACATCCTGGTGCGCGACAAGGTGCCCACCGCCAAGATGCTCATCGACGCATCGGCTTTCTACCCGCAGGCCGCCATCGTCGGCGGTTGGGCCACGCGGGCCGACTATTACGAGAAGAACTTCGACGTCCTGCCGCGCATCATCCGCGGCTGGGTCGACGCCAACGACTACATCGTCGCCAACCCCGACGCCGCGCTCGATGCCCTCCAGAAGGCGCACTACAAGGAGGTGCCGCTGACAGACCTCAAGGAGCAGTACAAGGCGCAGAAGATGTTCACGTCCGCGGAGTGGCGAAAGATGTACGCCGACGGCACGGTCACCAAGTGGCTGCAGAACGTGACGGACTTCTTCGTGCGTTTCGGCGGCATCCAGAATCCCGTGCCTGCATCGAAGTATTTCGAGACAAAGCCGTATCTCGACACGGTGAAAGCCTAACGGAATCGCCGCCGCAGAAGGCATGCGCGTTCTCGTCACCGGGGGCGCCGGCTTCATCGGCGCCTATCTCGTGCCTGCGCTGCTGCGGCGCGGCTACGAGGTGACCGTGTTCGACGCGGCAGCGCCGTCCGCACTCGCCTCGCATCGCGACCAGGTCGAGTACATACGCGGCGACCTCGGCACGCCCGCCGACGTCTATCGCGCAATGATGGCCTGCCGGCCGCAGGGCGTGTTTCACCTGGGCGCGATTCTCGCGGGGCCTTGCGAAGAGAACCCCCAACGCGGCTTCGCGATCAACTTCGGATCGACGCAGGTCCTGCTCGATGCGAGCGTCGCGCTCGGCGTGCGCAAGTTCTTTCTCGTGAGCTCGATCTCGGTGTTCGGCCGCGACGCCCTCCCGCCCGTTGCCGACGATGCGGTGAAGAACCCGGAGACCATCTATGGCCAGACCAAGCTCGCCTGCGAGCACTTGTTACAGTGGTACGCCACGAAGCGCGGCATCGACGCGGGTGCGTTGCGATTCACATGGCTATTCGGCCCCGGCCGGACGACGGGCATCACTGCGCTGTATTCGTCGCTCATCCTCGACGCCATCGCGCGCGGCGAGCCGGTCAAAATTCCCAATCCCGACGAGCGAGGCGACTGGCTTTACGTTACGGACGCCGTCAAGGCCATCCTCGCGCTTTGGGATTCGAGCGGCTTGAGTCAGCGGATCTTCAACATCGCCGGAGGGTCGCATTCCATTCGCGAAGTCGTCGATATCGCGTGCATGCTGCGCCCCGACGCGCGCGTCGAGCTCGCCCCCGGTGGTGCATCGCTGTCGCCGTATC
>Ga0207701_10002658_pt1 | contig 18482 bp, 16 predicted proteins | sample KBSSwiSSwithPhiX_FD_184294 | JGI IMG/M metagenome (GOLD analysis project Ga0207701, IMG submission 184294) | Switchgrass rhizosphere bulk soil microbial communities from Kellogg Biological Station, Michigan, USA, with PhiX - S5 (SPAdes) (version 2) | ecosystem: Environmental > Terrestrial >... | reverse complement strand
ATCGCGATCATCACGCGCTGGCGCATGCCTCCGGAGAATTGATGCGGGTAGTCGCGCGCCCGCTCGTGAGGGTTTGGAATGCCGACTCGGCCGAGCAATGCCTCGGCGCGTTCCAGTGCGGCGCTCGACCGCAGAACGCCGTGTGCTCTGAATGGCTCCGCAACCTGCCAGCCCACGCTGAACACCGGATTGAGCGATGCCAGCGCATCCTGGAACACCATGCCGATATCGAGTCCGCAGCGTTTACGCCATTCGGACATCGGTATGTGAAGTACGTCGGCACCGTCGAAGCGGATGCTGCCGCCCGTGATGTGCGCGGGCGGTGACGCCAGCAGGCGCATGATGGCGGCAGCCGTGACGCTCTTGCCGGATCCGCTTTCGCCGAGCACCGCCGCCGTTTGCCCCCGCCGCACTGAAAACGTAGCGCCGTTCACGGCGCGGACAATCTCGCGGCCGCTGCGAAATTCGACGCGCAGATCGGTCACTTCGAGCAGAGGCGGATCGCCTGCACGCGTCATTGTTTCGGGGCCTCGAGGCGCCAGCGCTGAACGGGATCGGTGACCAGCCGCAGCCAGTTGGAAAGCAGGTTCGCGGACAGGGTCGTCGCCATGATCGCGAGCCCCGGAAAAAACGCGAGCCACCACGCCTGACTCAGATAGTTGCGGCCCTGGGCGACCATCAGACCCCAGGTGATCTCCGGCGGCTGAATGCCGATCCCGAGAAAGCTGAGCCCCGACTCGGCGAGCATCACGATCGCGAAATCGACTGTCATGATGGTCATCAACGTCGGCGCAACAATGGGAATCACGTGGCGCCACAGGATGTGCGTGCGGCTGCCCCCCATCGAGCGCGCCGCATCGACGAATCCCCGTTCGCGAATTTCGAGCACCTCGGCGCGGGTGACGCGCAGATACGATGGAATACGCGTCACCGCCAGTACGATGATGAGGTTCGCAACCCGGGGCTCGAGCATATACAGCACGACGACGGCCAGGAGCAGGGACGGAAAGCTCTGTACGACATCGGACAGACGCATGATCAGATTGCCGACACCGCGCCCGACATAGCCTGCGATCAGCCCAAGCGCGCCCCCCACGATCATTGCCACTATCACCGACGTGAAGGCGACGGTCAGCGTGTTTCGAGAGGCGACCACCAGCCGCGCGAGCATGCTACGTCCCAGCGCATCGCCCCCCAGCATCATCAACCAGCCGTGTTCCAGCGAGCCGGGTGGCGCGTTGCGCCCGCGCAAGTTGATATCCGTGGCTGCTTTGCCGAGCCATTCGGGCCCGAACACCATGCAGACAACCATGAACAGCAGCCATGCGGCCGAGCATAAGGCCAGCGGGTCGCGCGCCAGCAATCGCCACCACGGCAACCCGACGCGGGTGCTCACCATTTCCGCTTGCGCCGCGATCGGGCGGGCGTCGGCCATCACGGTCGAGTCAGTCACTGGTGGCGAATCCTTGGATCGAGCGCGACATACAACAGGTCGATGGCGATGTTCATCAGGAAGATCGCGGATGCGGTCATCATGATGGACGCCTGCACGACCGCGAAATCACGTTGCACGACGGCGTCGATCATCAGTTTGCCTACGCCCGGCCAGCCGAACACCGTTTCCACGATGACTGCACCGTTGATCATTCCGACCGCCAGATCACCCGCGACGGTGACCATCGCCAGACACGCGTTGCGCAGAGCATGGACAAAGATGACGGTGCTTTCGCCGACGCCTTTCGCGCGCGCCGTTTTCACGTAAGCTGAGGCGAGTGAGTCGAGCATGGCCCCGCGCACGACTTGCACCAGCAATCCAAACGGACGCAATGCAAGCACTGTCACCGGCATGATCCAGAACGGAAAGCCGCCGGTGCCCGAGGTCGGGAACCAGCCCAGCCGGACCGAGAAAACCAGAATTGCAGTGATGGCGACCCAGAAGTCCGGCGCACTGGCGCTGATCAGTGCGAATGTGCTGCCGATCCGATCGACGAGGCCGCCGGGGCGATACGCCGCCAGCGCACCCACGGCGACCGCGAGTGAAATGCCTAACAGCAAGGTGACGCCGGCGAGCTTGAGCGTCGCGGGATACGCCTCGAGCACCACGTCTACGGCCGGTCGCTGCTTGCGCAGCGAGAAGCCGAGGTCGCCTTCCATGACAGCGCCGAGGAAGCGGACGAATTGCTCAGCGGCCGGACGATCGTAGCCGTGTTTGTGAGCGAACTCGACGCGGTCCTCGAGCGAGGCGTCGACCGGCAGGAACAAATCGGTGGGATCGCCAGTCAGCCTGGCGAGGAAGAACACGGCGATGAACAGTCCGAACAGCGCAAACGCGCTATGCACCGCGCGGCGGGTCAGATAAGGGATCATCTAATTCGTGGCGATTGGCTCACCCGACCGCCACGGTCATTTCCGCGGCTGGTAAAGCACCGTCCGTTCGTCCTGAGGAGACACAGCACTGCGGTCGTCTCGAAGGCCGAACGGATCGGTTGTTCATACTTCGAGACACTACCGGTTGTTCCGGGAAGAATCTACTTGAAGGTAATCTGCTCGAGCAGGATTTCGCTGTTGGTTGCGGCTGTCGGCACGAAATTGATCTTCGGGCTGACACGCGCGAAGCCGACCATGTGAAACAGGAAAACGTCGAGCACGCTGTCGTGGACCATGGCCATCGTCTCCTCCCATAGCTTCGTGCGCTTCGGACCGGCAGGCGTCTGCGTCGCTTCCGCGATTTTCTTGTCCAGCTCGGGGATGCAGTGCGACGAGGTTTGCGCTTTGCACGCGTACTTGGGGTACATGGTAAAGACCGGGTCGCCGACGTTGTTGTCGTGCATGTGGCCGAGCAGAATCGGGGGACGACTCCTGAGCTTGGCGTCGGCCTCCGGCGTGAGCGGTCCCTTGTTGGGGTGAGCGTTGTGGTTGTTCCACAAACTGACTTCGATCATCTTCAGCTTCATATTCAGCCCCACCGCCGTGTACATGGCCAGTATCGACTCGCAGGTCTCGGTGGTGTTTTCCCACTGGTTGATGCGACACAGGAAATCGATCGGCGTGTCGATCTTCACACCGGCCGCCTTTGCTTCCGCCAGCAGCTTCTTCGCCTTTTCCGGGCTGTATTCGTAGGGCTGCTTGTCGAGGGCTTGATTGTGTCCCGCTATACGCGGAATCACCATCTGTGTGGCGATCTGGGCTTGCTTGGGGATGATCGCGCCGTGCAGGCCTTTGCGGTCGATCGCATAGTTGAGCGCCAGCCGCACTCGTTTGTCGTTGAACGGCGGAACCAGCGATTCGATGCGAAGGTAGTTGGTCTCCGAGTTGGGATAGGCAAAGTCTGTCTTCGGGTCGGTGGCGTCCTGGAACGAGATGTTGGTTGCGAGATGGGCTTCACCGACCTTCACCATCGCAGCGGCCACCGCGGATTCCTTGCGCCACACGTAACGCGCGCCGTCGAGCTGAGGCTTCTTGCCCCAGTAGTTCGGGTTGCGCTTGAGCACGACCTCGCTATTGGCCGTGTAGTGATCGATCATGTAGGGGCCGGTACCGACGGTGTTGTTCATCACCCGGATGGGCTCGTTCGGATACCCGATCGTCAACGTCGTCATGCGCACCGGCAGAATCGGATCGGGCTCGGGGGTGACGATATCGATCGTCGCATCGTCGACCTTGACGACCTTGATCGTGAAGCCCGAAAACATCTTGGTGCGAGCGTTGCAGTCGAGCTTCGGGCTGAGCGCCTTGTCGACGGCACTGGAGATGGCTTCGGGCGTGAGCGGCGTGCCGTCGCTGTATTTGATGCCCTTGCGCAGAGTGAAGCGCCACGTGGTGGCGTTTACCTGCTTCCATGAGGTCGCCAGCCGCGGCTTGAGCGAACTGTCATTAGGGTCCAGTTCGATCAGCGTTTCGTTGACGTTCTGACGAATGACCCGGCCTACGGCCGACCGCGCGCTGTTGCAATTGTCGAGGCTGTCCGGTTCCTCCGGGATGACGATCGTGATTGTTTTCTGTGCGAGCGCTGCGCCGGGGGCGATCAGCGTGATCGTCGACAGTGCGGCTAGCGACACCGCAGTCGCGCCGAGTGGGGGCAAACTCGTTCGAAACATAGCGATCCTCCTCTCCGCGCTCTGGTGGCGCGCGGTTAGACCAGCCGTGCTCGCAGAATTACTAACCACTTCTCTGCGTAGCAGCTACGCATCTCCGGATAAGTCTACCAGCACGGCACGGGCCGTGTTCGCGATATCCGGGCTCGACATTGCGCCGTATGATACTCGCGGGTGCGTGGGCCCAACGTTCTACAATATCGCGGCGACGGATGTGATGCGCCGATCAATGTTCTGCAGCATCGCTTGACTCATGGGAGGATGATGATGATTGCCTTATTGGTGCCGGTGAAAGTGAAGCCCGAAATGCGCGAAAAATTTCTGGCAGCGGCGCTCGACGATTCGACCTGCTCGGTGCGCGACGAGGCGGGCTGCCTGCGTTTCGACGTGCTTCAGGACAACAGCGACCCGAACAAGTTTTTCTTTTACGAGGTGTACCGCGACGAAGCCGCAGTGGAGGCTCATCGGGCGGCCCCGCATTATGCACGCTGGCGCGCCGTGGCCGCCGAGGTGCTGGCCGAGCCGACCAACGCCAGCCGCTGCACCACTCTTTTTCCGAAGGACTACAGCTAGAGCCCGCGAGTCGGTTCAAGGCTGAAATTCCGTTATGCTCTGCCACTGAACTTCAAACGAACAGGAGAACTACATGATCGCAGCAGGTCAAACACTTCCGCCGGGTAAGCTCATGGAATCGACGAGCTTCGATGAAGGCACCGGTTGTCCGATAGGCCCCCAGGAAGTCGATGTGACTGCCGCCAGCAAGGACAAGAAGATCGTCATCTTCGGGCTGCCCGGTGCCTATACGCCCACCTGCTCGGCGAAGCATGTGCCGTCTTTCATTCAGAACGCCGCTGCGCTCAAGGCCAAAGGCGTCGACGAAGTGTGGTGCGTAACGACGAATGACGCCTTTGTCATGGCGGCGTGGGGCAAGCATCTGAACGTCGATGGCAAGGTGCGCATGCTGGCGGATGGCAGTGCGAAGTACGTGAAGGAACTCGGACTCGAGCTGGATCTCACCGGGCGCGGAATGGGTGTTCGCTCCAATCGCTACGCCATGATCGTCGATCACGGTGTCGTCAAAGGCGTCTACGTGGAGGCGCCCGGTAAGTTCGAGGTCTCTTCGGCCGAATCCGTGCTGACGCATCTATGAGGTGATGCGTCTGTTCAGGAGCGAGGAGGCGGTGGCGGAGCTCAGCGGACCTTGCCTGGCGCCAGTCGCCGCCGTGCAGGCGCCGAAGGTCCCCTGATACCCTGTCAAGAGAACGCGCATGAAAATCACCCGGGTAGAACCCATACTCGTCCGCACGCCGCTCAAGCTCGACGGCGCTCAGCCTCACGCCGGCGGGCTGCCGAAAAACGACGTGCACACCGTGCTCGTCAAAGTGGAGACCGACGAGGGTGTCACCGGCTGGGGTGAAGCGTTTTCCAACGCCGGCTGGCAATCGACGTGCACGGCAGTTGCGCAGATCGTCGCGCCGCGCGTGGTAGGTCGCGATCCATCGCAGATCGCGCAGATACAAGCCGATCTGCATCGTGGTCTTTACAACACGGGACGCAGCGGACCGACGGTGTTCGCGATCTCCGGACTGGATATCGCGCTGTGGGATATCGCAGCCAAGCGTGCCGGCCTCCCGCTCTACAAACTGCTCGGCGGCAGCGCGCGTGCCACGTTGCCGGCGTATGCCAGCCTCCTGCGCTATGGCGATGCGAATGTCGTCGAGCGCAAGACCAGGGAAGCCATCGATCGCGGCTATCGCTACATCAAGTTGCACGAGAACAAGACCGACATCGTGCGCGCTGCGAAGAAGGTGTGCGGCGACAAGGTGGCGCTGATGGTGGATTGTTCGTGTCCGTGGACCGAAGACGAGGCGATCGCCATCGCGCACGAATGGTCCGACATGAAACTCGCGTGGATCGAAGAACCGATCTACCCGCCCGATGATCACAGCGGGCTTGCCCGACTGCGCAACTCGAGCAGGACACCGATCGCGGCGGGCGAGAACATTTCGAACTTCATGGAGTTCAAGCGGCTGTTCGAAGTGGGTGCCGTGGGCATCGCGCAGCCCAGCATCACCAAGATCGGCGGTGTCACCGAGATGCGCAAGATCTTCGCACTGGGCGAAGCGAACGGTGTCGTGGTGGTGCCGCATTCACCTTACTTCGGGCCGGGGCTGATGGCCTCGATCCACGTGTGCGCAGCGAGTGCGCGCGAGATTCCGATCGAGCGCTACTACTGCGACTTCGGGGACAACCCGTTCGGTGAGCAGATCATCCCGAAGAATGGTGACTTCGCCGTCCCGCAGGTGCCGGGACTGGGGCAAGATCCCGATGTGAACCTCGTCGAGCGCATGCGAGTGAAGTAAGGGTCACACGTTGCGGCGAGCGCTCGAAGGTCGCGCCGCACAGGGATTCCCATGTTCCGTGAGACTTCGGCGAGACCGCTGATGGCGGAGAGCGATGGCGAAGCAGCTCAACGGTATTTTTCGCGAGTGGATGAGAGTCAGGCAGGCCGACGAGAAGGCGCCGCCGATCATCTGGGGCCACTGCATCGTTCACCTGTCGCATCCCGAATTCTGCGGCAACGTGCTGCACACCTCGAGTGTGCTGGCGATCGACGGTTACAGAACCTTCCTGATCGCGGAGACGCGTAACAACTATTACGCGCTGCTGGGGCCGGAGCTCGTCATGCCCGCCGATTGCGAGGTCGACCCCGAGACCTACGTGAAACAGCACCTCGGTGAGACCCGCAAGAGTGACGTCTACGCCAGCGCCGCGATGAACGCCAATCGCGATTGCCCGATCTGTCATGGCGCGGGCGTTTACCGTTACAGCGACCGGGCGATGGCAATCTGCCATTCGTGCTGCAAGCATAATCAGGGTTGGTGGCAGCTCGAAGGCGCCTACGGTGCGGATAATGGCCGGTGGGCTTGCAAGGTCGGCTGCGGTGTCATCGTCGACAGCCCCCCACCGGTCCTGGAATTTCTGCCGCGGGCGAAAGCGTAGGTCACGTATCGTTGAGTCGTGTCGGATCCGCTCGCGCTTCACCACCGCTCGTTTTCGCCGGCCAGCCCCTTCGTCGCCCACAGCGCGCTCGCGGTAATCCTCGCGCGGGCGGTGTGCGACAGATCGACGGCCTGCATGAGCCGCAACCCGATCGCAGCGACGGCAAAGTGGTAGTTGCTTTCGTCTTCGCCGCCGCGGAAATAGCGGAAGGCGGCATCGCGGATTTTGCCGATCGACGCGGAGTAGGGATCGTTGCGGAGCCGCCGCCCCAACGCGATCAGGCGTTCCTTTTCCAGAATTTCGCCGAAGGACGCGTCCCGTCCGTAGTTGATGCGAATACTCGCCTCGACGTGGATCAAGTCCCCGTACACGTGCCCGCGTCCGGTCTTCTGGAAATCGATGATGGCAACGCGCGGTGGATCGTCGGCAACCACGATATTGTCCGAATTCAGATCGCCGTGAAGGATGCAACTCTGGTAGGCGCGCTTCCGGTCGGACGTGAACAGTGTCGCGCGCGGTGACGGAAACGACCGTTCGCCGATCACGTACCGGCCGTTCTTCTGGCGGGCTTTGAAGTAGCGCGCGGCGCAGGCCCTCAGGGTCGCCTCGGTTGCAGCCATCGAGCGCCGCCCGTCGAAATACCGGTCGAGGTAACGCCGTGCGATATCGCTTTCTGCGTGACACAGAGCCGGGCTGTACCAGGTCTTGCGCAGCGGAGCGAAGATCCTGCGCAGAACGAGTTCCAGCTTCGATGCCTCGCCGCGTCGCAGACAGTGCGTGAGCGTATCTGTCCCGTTTCCGTCGGACTGACCGACGAACGAATAGCACAAACCCGAGTATGTCCGCGTCCGACCGAATCCGAGCAGATCGGGCCGGCATGGTGCGGGAAGCAGGCCCTGCACGAATTCGTCGTAGTTCGCCTTTTCCCGGATGCCTTGCGCGCGCGGTGCAATTTTCACGACGACAGGCGCGCCTGTGAGCCCGCGGTCGCGGCCGAAGAACGGGGTGAGTTTGAACACGTGTGCGGCACTGCGCCCGCCGTTGAGCGCTTCCAGCGTGGCAGCGCTGAGCGTTTTGTCCTCGATTGCCGCTCGCGCCGAGAGCGCGAGTTGTCGGATGAGCGACAGCGCTTCCTCATGCTCCGCCTTCCTTCGGAACGGCGTGCCGCGCGAGAAGCGGATATCGGGAACGGGCAGGGAAGTCGTGCGGGGCATCGACATCGAGTTTAAGATACGCCGCCAATGCTTCACTCCACGATTGAAACGAAAGGACAGAGGATATGAATCTCGATCTGAAAGGCAGGTCGGTGCTGGTTACGGGTGGCAGCCGAGGCGTGGGCCTCGGCATCGCACTCGGGTTCGCGGAGGAGGGGGCGAACGTCGCCATCTGCGCTCGTGACAAGGCAACGCTTGCGGAAGCGGAAGCGAAGATCGCAGCGAAGGGCGTGAAGGCGAAGGCCGTCTCGGTCGATCTGTTCACCGCCGAGGGTTGTACGGCTGCAGTGCAAGCGGCAGTGGACGCTTTCGGCGGGCTCGACGTGCTCGTCAACAACGCGTCGACGGCAGTCAGCGGCAATATCGAGACGCTGGACGACGAGGGTCTGCAGGAACGATTCAAGGGCAAGACGCTCGCCTACATGCGCTGCTGCCGTGCCGCGCTGCCGTACCTGCGCAAGTCGGGGCGCGGTCGTGTGATCTGCATCGGGGGCACGGCTGCGCGCAATGCCGGCGCCACCGCGTTGCCCAGCGCGCTCGGCAATTCGTCCATCATCGCCTTCGTCAACCAGTTCAGCAAGACGGTGGCTGCACAGGGCATCACGGCAAACGTCGTTCATCCGCCGTTCACCAAGACCGACCGCTATCCGAAGCGCCTTGCCGCGCGCGCGAAGCAACTCGGCGCGAGCGAGGCGGAGGCCGAGGCAAGCTTCGTCAAGCAGTTCCCGATTGGCCGCCTCATCGAGCCAAAGGACATCGCGCCGATCGTGCTCTTCCTCGCCTCACCGCACGCATCGGCGATCACGGGGCAGAGCATTGCCGTCGATGGCGGCTCTACGCCGGGGATTTATTACTAGGCGCGAACAGGCTGCGTGCTGGGCGCTCGCAGTAGCGATCGACACTGACATGGTCAGGGCGGCGTTGCGCTTCCCTTTCGCCAAGCACGAATTGCCCGGCGGCAATCTTACGTGCGGCGGCAAACGTCTTACGTATGTCAGTCGCGAAGCTGGGCGTATATTTCCAGTTCGGGTCATGAATGCTCATCGGATAGTCCAATGCACGAATTTCTGAGTTCGCTGCGTGTCTGGTGCGCGCTGCGGATCGCCTAAGCCGCGAGTGCGGCGCTCCGCGCCGCGCCGTCCTGCATCGTGCTTGCCAGAACGCGATACACCTCGGTCCAGGCGTCTTTGATCTCGGGTGTGAACGCGGGGCCGAGGCCGGTTGCGAGCGTATCGAGGAGCGCGGATGCCACGATCGCATAGTGTGCGTCCCGAACCCCGTAGGTTGCATGCCTTCTGCCCAACTCGCGTAAGACTGGACCCAACTCGTCGAGACGATCGAGTTGCGAGATGGCCATGTTCATGACAGTTGTCAGCATGCGTCCCTGTGCTCTCATATCGGATTTGAATAGCGGGCGCAACGTGGGACCGAGCTGAAACAGGCGGGCGTAAAAGAGCTCTGCCACTTGTTCGGCTTTGGGTTTAAGAGCACTCCATGTCTTGCTGACGAGCTCAATTTGTCCGGGTGTCATGCTGGATATCTCCTGACTCGGGTAATGCGAGGAGTCTAGGCAGCATGCTTTTCCGGCGTTTGTCGAATAGGAAACAGTTCGTTTCAGCACGGTAACAATGCGTTTTGTGCATGAGAGCGCCATAGCCTTAGGCGCTCGCGGCGCCGCCGTCGGTCCACTTGAAGTTCAGCTTCGAACTGTGGAAACGCCCGTTCGGGGCGAGCAGACCCTCTGGTCCCGTTCAGTCGACCTGCTACTCGGCGCGTATGTTCGCTGCGCGCACGACCTTCGCCCATTGAGCGGTGTCCGCGCGTATCTGCGCTGCGAACTGTTCGGGAGTGCTGCCGATCGGCTCGAGACCACTCGCCGAATAGCGCTCGAGCAGATCGGGCATTGCAAGCGCCTTCGCGGCCTCATCGTGGAGTTTCATGATGACGTCGCGCGGCGTGCCGGCCGGTGCGAGCAGCCCGTACCAGGAAGACACCACCATTTCGGGTCCGCCCGCTTCATGGACCGTCGGAATTTCAGGCGCAATCGGAGAGCGCTTCTCTGCGGCGATGCCTCTCGCCTTGAGCTTGCCCGCGTGGATATGCGGCAGCGTCGCCTGCGTGGAGTCGAAAGCCAGCATGACGTGGCCGCCCATGATGTCGGTCAGCATCGGGCTGCTTCCCTTGAACGGGACATGCGTGAAGCGCACACCGGTCAGCTGCGAGAAATATTCGCCCGCCACGTGGTTGATGCCGCCATAACCCGGTGAACCCAGGGTGATCTCCCCGGGTCTGCGCTTTGCGAGCGCCACCAGCTCGCGTATGTCGCGCACCGCAAGCGAGGGATGTGTGACGAGCACGAAGGCCGCGCTGCCGACGCTCGTGACGGGAGCGAGGTCCCGTGCCGGATCGTACGGCAGCTTGGCATAGGTGCTCGGATTGATAGTGATCGTCCCGGTCGTAGCGCCCACCAGGGTATAACCATCCGGCGGTGACTTTGCGACTACTTCCGTGCCGATACTCCCCGCCGCGCCCGCGCGGCTCTCGACGACGAAGCTCTGCTTGAGATTTTCGCTCATCTTCTGCAGCACGGGACGCAGAGCGAGATCGAGCCCGCCCCCGGGCGCGAATGGATTGATCACGCGTACCGGCTTGACGGGATAGCTTTGCGCGGCAGCAGGAGAAATCACATCAAACGCTGTTGTTGCAATCAGTGCGAGGATGGTATGGCGCATAAGTGCGGTTCAATGCGACTCCGCGTAAAACGGCGTGTCGGATTTCCAGATCGGTGGGCATTTCGTGTACGCCACTTACCTTATCACTCGATCCCGGGCACGAAAAGTTGCTCGACAGATGGCTTGTCGCGGACGAGTCCCTGCTCCCGACATAACTCGACGACGGTCTCCAGCATCGTGCGATTGACACTGATGCCGTAGGCAAAGGGATCGCCGGCGAACGATTCGCACGTCCTCGCGAGCTGTTCGTTTCCGAACAGAAGGCCCTCCTGTTTTTGGCCAGTCAGCGACTGCCAAGCGAACTTTTTCGATGCCTGAAACGCGCGATAGAGATTCGCGACGATGGCCGGCTGCTCGCGGGCGAGACTGCCGCGGACCATGTAGCAATGGTTCGCAGGCACATACCCGTGCGCAGAGTAAAAGCGCTTTCCTTCGGCGATGACGTCGGCGAAGAGGGGATGCAGCGCACTGCCGGTTTGCGACTGCGCGTTTGCGCCGACCAGTGCCATGTCCAGTTCGCCCGCGCCCAGCATGGCGACGAGGCTCTTGCCTCCGGGCGTCTGCTGCACGGAGATCGCGGGAGGCGGCTTGAACCCGAGCACCTCGCCGGTGCTGCCCGAACCGGCGCGCTCTACGTACCACTGCACCTTGCCCGGGTTCAATGCGAAATCGTGTTCGAGGATTCCTCGGGCCCACACGGTCGCGGATTGAACGTACTCGGCAACGCCGATGCGTTTGTGGGCGAGGTCGCGCGGTCCGTCGATCCGGGCGTCCGCACGACATATGAAATTCGTATGGAAGAAGGATCGGCGCGGGAATACGGGTATCGCGGTGACGTCGGCGCCTCGAGCCCTTGCGATCAGGTAGGCGCCGAAGGCCATTTCGCAAATGTCGAATTCCCACGCCGTGAGCTGTCTGCGCATGGCCTCCGGCGAGAGTGAGCGCGTAACGACGAGCTCCGCGCCGTCGGCTCGTACTGTCTGCTCGAACAGGGGTTTGACGCAGTCGTAGAGCTCGCCGATGAGAGAAACGCGTATGGGTTCCACGATAGCTCCTGTGGCGTTTTCGTTTCGCTAGCATAACGCTTCGACGGAAACGTCGTTGCGCTTCGCGCGTTGCGGCGCATCCAATAGAATGGATCGATCGTCGGTTCGGGAGGTCGCGGCACTCGAGCCGACCACGAATGTCGGCCGCACGAACCCGTTACGGAGGAGATAAATCCATGCCCGGACCCTGCACCGGACTCACCGTGCTGGATTTCTCATGGGGCATGCCCGGCGCGCTGTGCACTTTGGTCATGGCCGATTTTGGCGCCGACGTGATCAAGGTCGAGCCGCCGGGCGGTGATCCGTTCCGCTTCCAGCCCGCCTGGATTTCATGGAACCGTGGGAAGAAGGGCGTCGTGGTGGATCTCGGCACGACCGAAGGCCGCGCGCAGGCGATCGAGCTGATCGCTGCGGCCGATGTGCTGGTGGAGTCGTTTCGTCCCGGCGACATGGCCGACTGGGGATTGGCGTATGACACGCTGTCGCAACGTTACCCGCAACTCATCTACTGCTCCATCACGGGTTTCGGACAAAAGGGTCCGCTCGCGCGGGTGAAAGGATACGAGGGCGTCGTTGCGGCCAAGGCAGGTCGCATGCTCAATCTGCAGGGACAGCCCAACCGCGACGGCCCTGTGTATTCGGCGGTGCCTACCGGAAGCTGGCACGCGAGTCAGGCGGCGTTGCGCGGCATCATCGCCGCCCTGCGCGTGCGGGACGCCTGCGGACGCGGCCAATGGGTCCAGACCAGCATCGTCCAAACCCTCGCCTCTCCCCACGACAACAACGTCGGTGACGGCGGCCTGGTGAACGTCCAGATGCGGCGCCGGGACCCGAAGTTGGCTCGTGCGCCCAAAGGCCGGGGCGAATCCAGTATCGGCTACATCCCCGTACGGACGAAAGATGGCGTATGGCTGCAGCATGCCAACCAGCGCGTCCCGCACATTCAGGGCCATCTCAAGGCGATCGGCCTCGAGCACCTCCTCAAGGATGAGCGGTTCGCGCGTGTTCCCGCCATCAGCGCGGAGAACCGCGAGCTGCTGCGACGCGAGATATTGAAGAAGCAGTTGGAGAAGACCGCCGACGAGTGGATGGACATCTATCTGCAGGACGGCGAAATCGCCGCGGAGCCCTATCGCAACAGCATCCAGGCCATGGAGCATTCCGCAGTGCTCGCGAACGGCACCGTGGCCACGATCGACGATCCGCGGGTCGGTTCGCTGCGCACGTTGGCGCCGCTCGCGGAATTGCCGGATACGCCGGCCGTGCCGAGTGGAGCTGCCCCCGACGTTGGGCAGCACACGACCGAAGTGCTCGCGCGCCTCCGGTCCGGGGCTGCAAGCCGCAGTGCGCGAAAGGCTGCTGGAGCTGACACGCCGGCTCATCCGCTGTCGGGCGTCATGATCCTTGATCTGGCGACCGTCCAGGCTGGCCCGTATGCCGCCTCCATGCTGGCCGACCTGGGAGCGCGGGTGATCAAGATCGACGCGACCGACAGGCGCTTGGACGAGGGGCGGCGCTCGACGGCGGCAGCTCTGGCCGACGTACGAACCTACGCTGGCAAGGAATCCATGCAGGTCGATTTGCAGACGCCCGAGGGTAAAGAGATCATGCACAAGCTGATCGCCAAGGCCGATGTGCTCTCGCACAACTATCGCCTCGGCGTCGCCGAGCGTCTCCGCATCGATGGCGAGACCTGCCGGCGCTTGAATCCCCGCCTCGTTTATGCGTGGATGGGTACCTACGGCAAGAACGGGCCGCACGCGCGCAGACCGGGTGCGCATCCGATACCCGGCGCCATCATGGGCGGCGCCATGAGGCAAATGGGCCGCGGCATGCCGCCGCCGGCGGAAGCGGTCATGAACATCGAAGATATCGCTGAAGCGACTCGCTGGATCATGAAGTCGAACTGGGGGCCCGATCAGAACACTTCAGCGGCGGTAGCGACTGGCATCGTCCTGGGCGTCAGGGCGCGAGACTTGAGCGGCAAGGGTCAATCCGTCAGCGTCACCATGCTTAATGCGAATGCGTGGACCAACGCCGACGAGTACTACGACTACTTGAACCGGCCTCCCGTTGCAGTCCCCGACGCGGACATACACGGGCTCCATGCCCTATACCGTCTGTACCGCTGCCGCGAAGGATGGGTGTTCCTCGGATGCCTGTTTCAGGACGAGTGGGAGACGTTCTGCCGCACGGTGCAGCGGCTGGACCTGTTGGCGGATCGCCGCTTCGCAACCCGGGAAGCGCGGCAAGATAACGACGAGGCGCTGGTCGCGGAAATCGCACGTCTCTTCGCCGGTCGTGACGCGGCCGAGTGGGAAGGTCTCTTGCTGAAAGCCGACATCGGCTGTGTCCGCGCTGACGAGGCGGTCGAAGGAGAATTTTATGCGGACCATCCTCACGCCAAGGCGAATGCGCTGAGCGTGGAGGTCGATCATCCCGTCGCCGGCAAGCACCTTCGTTATGGCGGCCTGGTCGAATTCTCCATGACGCCCGGACGGTACAAAGCCTCCGCCCAGATCGGGCAGCATACGAAGCCGCTGCTGCGGGAGCTGGGGTACGATGACCGGCAGATCGAGGAATTGGGACGGCGCGGAATAGTCCAGTGGCCCGCGCAGTGAGGCCGGTGCTGCCCGCCTTCTTTCGAAGCCGCAAACGCCCGCTGTCAGTCGCACAAACCGAGAATGCGCTCCTCCGCCGAGCAGATTTTCGCTCGCGTCCGCGGTTTCTCGGGGCCGCCGCAGGCGCGAATCTGCCTGACCGCCGGCGAGTAGTACGTCCAGCCCGAAGGCAGCTTCGGTAAAGAGAGACTTACCTCACGCCATTTGGGATGTCCCTTGGCCTGCAATGTAGGAAAGTTGTTGCAGAGCGCACGCGTGAAACGCGCGAGGTTACTGGCCGTGTCGGACTGAGAGAAATTGTAGGTCACGAGATAAGCGCCTACCGCAACGGTCGTGAAGTTTTCTTTCAGCAATTTCGGATAGCTTTCAGCCTTGATGACCGATTGCGAATAAACCGTCAGCGGCAGCTTCGCAGTGGGATGCGCCGTATCGAACTTGAGCAGCTTTACAAACCGCTGCGCTTCCGGACGCATGTTCGATATGAGGGGGGCCGGCTGACCTGCCGCGACGACCACGACGTCGACGCTCTCATCGGAGATCAACTTGACGAGCGCGTCGGCATTCGAGAGGAAGCTGTCGTTGGCCTCTGGAATGGGTTTTCCGAACATCATTCTGTAGAGCGTGTGGGTGATGAAGGCTGCACCGCTGCCCACCAGCCCGCCATTGATTTTCGCGTCTCGAATCTCGTGCAGGTAGTTCATCGGAGAACTTGCACGCGCTACGAAATGAATCTCGGTGTTGTAAAGCGGCAGGATCACGCGCAGAGCGCCGATCATTGCAGCCGCCTCGCGGTTTCCTGCAGCCGCTCGCTCGACAAACGCCTGATACACGTCGGCCTGCACGATGGCGAGTTTCACGCCCGGGTCATAACGCAGATGTTTGATGTTGGCAGCGGAGCCGTCCGTGGGCAGGACCTCCAGTTCGATGCCGGCGTCCGGCGCGACATACTTTGCGAGATCCTGTCCGATTGCGTAATAGGTGCCTTTCTGGTCGGCCGTTACGATCTTGTATTCGACAGCCGCCGCACTTTCATGCGCGAACGTGAAAGAGAGGAGTGCGCCGACGAGCACACTGATGCGTATGGTGAACATGCTGATTTTTTCCACTGCTCGCTAATCTCCGCACAGGCCGAGCGCGAAGATACCCTCCTTACACCCGCCGGTGGCGCGGTCCTTGGCCGGCGAGCGTGCGACCTCACTCGAAGATTCAACCTGCGTGGCTGGCTGCGCTTGCGCAGGTTCGGACGGACACAGCCCGAGCGCTGCTGCCCCGGAATTGCATGCGGTCGCGCTCTCAGCTCGTCCGCCTGCCGCATTGCCTTGTACACTTGCGTCGCTCGGTGCATTTTGTTTTTCAGGCGTCGCACGACCGCTTACCTCCGGGGGAACGGCCGAAGTGAGATGAACAGGGCTGCGCGACACTCCGTACACGAGCACGCCGACCGCCACGAAAAGGCCGACACCCACCACGACGGCAATTCGGCGGCGCCTGAAGGACGCCTGGATACGCTTGAGTAGCCCAAGCGCCGCTCGAAAGGTCGCCACAGCGTTTTTAGCGAACGCAGCCTTCAGCCGATCCACACGGATTTTTGGGTTCTCCGGCCCCAGTTCGTTAGCGTACAGGCGAGACGCTACCGCATCCGTCCGGAGACGACCGACTTCGGCCGGATTCGACGCAGGATTACTGGTGAGATCCCCCTTGGATGGTTGGCTGCGGGTTTCGTCAGGTTGCGTGCTATCTCGCGTGCCTGGAGCACGGTCTGCCTTAAACGCGTCGGTGTATCCGTCCCGAATCGAACCTCCGACGCATTCGAACTTGCTTGAAGCCGCGTTTTCAGTACTCATGCGACTGTCGCGGCTGCTTCCATGCAGCTCGCCGCTGTCCGTTGAGCGTGTGGCACTTAGGGAACGTGTGTCGATTTTGCTAGGTGCAGCCTCGGTTGCGACCTGCTCGCTGCCACGGGATGAGCGCTCGACGAGCGCTTGCCTAAGCTCAGCTTTGCAGGAGTGACATACCGCCGCTGTCACTTCGTTCACCCCGTCGCAGTGCGGACATGGCGCAAGGTTGAGCTGCCCTAAGCAGCCACTGCAGAATTTCGCGTCCGCTGGATTGCTTCTTGAGCAGAAATGGCATTGCACGGACGACATCTAGCGCCCTCCTCAGATATCCTGCGGCGCGATTGAACGATCCTTAGTAGCACGGTCGCAGTGGGCAAGCGAAAGAAAAAAGCGCCTTTGAGGCTCACTAACGGACACCGCGTTCTGCATCCCGAATGTCTGGTTCATCGAAGGCGGCTCTGCGGCATGCAAGCTTAACGTAGTGTGCGTAACATGATGTTCCGGTATGTACTTAACAATCCGCGGCGACTTCCGCCACGTGCCCGCATTGCTGCGCGAATCGCCACTAGCAGCTTGATGCGAAACGATGGTTTCCGACGAGTCGTGTCCGCGTAGTGGATTTCTCAGTTCGAGGATGAGCGGCTTGCGCACTCCGCATGGTGTTTTTCCGGTGTATTCCAATCATTTTCGTCTGCTGCGGGCGCAATTAGCCTGTGGTCGCAACCAAGCGACTCATGCGCAGCAGGTTATACGCGGCCCCGACCAGCCAGGCATGCACCTGAACGCGCTTGGTACTGCGCATCATTGTCTTGCGCAGACCGCCATAGGTCTTCATCCAGCCGAAGATTTCCTCTACGCGTTTACGCTTTTTCTGGCTCACGGCATAACCCGCGTGACGCGTGGTGCGGGCGTCCAGTCCGGGCGTGCGGCGATCTTTGATCTGCGCAATGTGCGGCGCGATCTTCTTGTGGCGCAGATAGTCAACGAATGCTTTGGCGTGATAACCCTTATCTGCACCCAGAGTGCGCGGGCGAACCCGCTTGCGGCGCTGCCGATCCAGCATCTGCTGGGCAGCAGTGGTTTCGGTCTGCACAGCCGAAGTCACTTGAATGTCAACGCACAAGCCATGGCGGTTTTCCATCAGGGCGTGCCCACCGAAGCACAGCTTCGATTCTTTGCCCGGGCCTTTGCGCTTGAGCTTGGCCTCCGGATCGGTGGTCGATGCATGCGTGGCGTTACTGCGCTTCTCACCCTTGAAATCAACCATCCCTTGATCATCCGGTCCGCTGTCCGAAGGCGGTCCATCTTTGCGTTTAAAGCTTTTCATCGACGCCCACGCCTCGATCAGCGTGCCATCGACGGTGAAGTGCTCGTCCGAAAGCAGCTCCTGGCTGCGTGCTTCACGCACCACCGCATCGAAGAAGCGCTGGGCGCAGTCGGTTGCCAGCAGCCGCTCCCGAAACCGGCTAAAGCGCGACTGATCCAGCGTCGGCTCGTCCATGCTCATGTCCAGAAACCACCGGAACAGCAGGTTATAGTCGAGCATCTCGCACAACATGCGTTCGCTGCGCAGCGAATACAGTGCAATCAGGATGCTGCCCTTGAGCAAGCGCTCCGGCGGGATCGATGGCCGACCGTCCAGCGCATAGAGTTCATCGAAGTCGCGCCACATCGACTTCAACACCCTGTCGGCATGCGCCTTGATCGGCCGCAGCGGGTGAGTTGCCGGCACCCGAGATTCCGGCGACAAATAGCTGAACATCATCGCTTGGGGATCAACGTGACCGCGCATCGAACTCGCTCCATCAAGTCATTCTGCACGCTTAACGTACCACCCGCGCATCCGATGACAACTTTTGCATCAAGCTGCTAGAGCGCCATCTGGCCGCCGGATCAGCGGCAGGTCGAAGCGAAATGAACTGTTCTCCAGAAAC
>Ga0207701_10002657_pt1 | contig 18485 bp, 21 predicted proteins | sample KBSSwiSSwithPhiX_FD_184294 | JGI IMG/M metagenome (GOLD analysis project Ga0207701, IMG submission 184294) | Switchgrass rhizosphere bulk soil microbial communities from Kellogg Biological Station, Michigan, USA, with PhiX - S5 (SPAdes) (version 2) | ecosystem: Environmental > Terrestrial >... | reverse complement strand
AGCGGTCTCGAAATGGGTCTCGCCGAGCACGAGCATCGGCGTGTGCCTTCGCTCGGGCGGAATGTACGCGGGCAACGGTCGCGCATGCTCACGCGCGGGATATCGGTACGCGACGATGGTCACGAGGGATGTGACGATGGACAGCGCGAAGAAGGGCGTCGTGAACCACAGGGTCGCGTAGCCATAGACCAACACGACAAACACCGCCGGACTGCGCAACTCGATCAGCTGCCAATACACGTTACCGCGATCGATCGGATAGGCGTGAACGCCGAGCGCGCCCACGCCCGTCGCGATGACCATCGCGATCACGGTTCGCTGCTCGAGGATTTTGCGCAACATCACCCATTCCTCTTACCGACGCGAGGCACCGGCCACGGCGAGATCGGTGACATCGTCCGTTCGCGGCGCGTGTGTTTGTTGCGGACGTCGGGCGCGATGTGAGCGGCTTCCGGGGCGCGGCACAAAGGATTCCCGATGGTCGGTCCGCCACGCCTGGAAATCCTTGTCTTTCGCCAGCACGGTATCGATCACTTGATTGAGCACGTAGTCCGTCGGCTCGCCGAGGAACTGGGCGTAGGCGAACAGCGTCTCGTTCGTCTCGCGATCCAGCCGGACGATGTGGCGAACCAACTGCTTGCCTCGCGTACGCGGTTTGATGAGCGGCATGCGGCCTCCTTGAACGATTGAGGGTGAGGACATCGCCCGCTGATTCCGCGGCACTGCGCGCGACAGAACGGCGGCAGAAAGCGGCCACGGTTTCGCGGTGATGTCCACGCGCAGAAACGCAAACCGCTGGACTTCGACATAGACGAGGCAGCCGTGGCGTGAGCGACCCGCGCTGGTCGCGGACCCGATCGCAGACGCGGCCAAAACTCGTGGTCGCTCACGCCACGGCTGCCCTGTGAGGTGTGACTGTGTGCCGATCAGAGACAGCGGGCGGCATAGACCGCCGCCCGAACGCAGTCGGCGCAACCCCGCAGTGAGCAACGACTTCACGCCTGCGCTGAAGGTGGACGGGTCGGGACAAAACGCATCGCCCAGGAAGGGCAATTGCGCCGGACGGGGGGAACACCCCGCGCAGGGCCCTGTTCCCCCTCCTGTTCCCCCTGCAGGTTGGTCAGGCTGAGCCGACCATAGAGGAGAGATGAAAGTACTGACGAGATAACGCATGGCGTTCAAAACGACCGCTCTCACGGGCGATGGCGTCCGCGAGACTGGTGGACATCGCGACGTCGACGACGCGGTCGCCATCCTGGAGCCAGGCCTTCCGAATCGCGCGAAACCGTGGCGCGCCGAACGCACGGCGCGCCCTCCTCAATCGAGTACGGTCGACTGCGCCGGTGATGTCGGCGCTCTGATAGAACCAACGGAGCTCGTTCGCAACGGTGGGGTGTAGCGGTGTCGCCAGCTCCTCGCGGAAGACCGCCTCGTACGCGTCGACAACCTCGGTCTCGATTCCGGTCGGGACGAGCAACCGGATTGACCAGGAGGGAAGCGCACGCAGGAGTTCGGCATGACGACGCAGGAACATCCGGAAGTCGTCACCGATCGGCTCTGACAACAGGTAGAGGAGAACGTGGGAGCGGCCGTCCAACGACACGCCGATAGGCAATTTGTCTGGAAAGTACCGGGCGGTGACGTCGGCTCCGCGACCGAACGTCAGTCGCGGCAGTTCCTCACGACGCAGCGACGTTGTAGAAAGGAAATGGGCGACCTTGTCCTGCTCGGCACCGAGCCAGGTGAAGTCCCGATGCGCGATGATGTGGTCCAACATCATCACGCGTTCGATGGTGCGCGCGAGCGTGGAGCGCTTGCGGAACCGCACATCCCGCTGACCGATCGCCTCGTACAACTTGGCGTTGTGAACGTGGTAGACGCGGGCCTTATTGTGCCCGCACGGATAGGGCGTGGCGTAGCGCTTGGCACAGAGTTTTTGGAAGAAGTCGGCCATCTTTTGGCCGCGCACGATGCCGGCAAACGCGCAGTACTGACGCCCAACACAGACACCTGCATGCAGCATCACGAGCACGAGAAATGCCGCCTGGCGTTCGGTGAAACCCAACGCCGCGACTGCGCTCACACGTTCGGCGTGCGTCATCCGAGGAACTCCTCAAAGATGCGGGGATCGGGACTGCGGCCGGAGTGGCCCCCGCGGCCTCCGACGCCTGTGTCGATCCGATAGCAGCTGAAGCCGGTGCGGCCCTTCGCCGCGGCATAGGCACCACGGTAGTGCGGCGTGACGACCTCGACGTCCTCCACCATCCGTTCTCCGTCAGGGCGCTCGTACTCGAGTCGTACATCGGGAAAGTGAACGTGGCCGTCAATAACAGGAAGGTTTCGACGCGCGGCCCATTCCGCCACGTCACGCCCGACGACATCTGCATCGCAGTCCGCGCGCCGGCGCTCGCGATTGAGGTCACGAAGGAAGCGCTGATAGTCGCGTTTCAGCTCGTAGTCGAGCGCGACTCGCTTCACCGTCGAGCCGTCGCGGTGCAGACGTTCGGCCGCGTGCACGTAGGCGCGATACAGCTGTGAATCGTGCGCTAGCTCGCGCGGCTTCACCACGCCGGAGTAGAACTGCTGCCGGACGGCATCGTCACGGTCCATCCGATGCTGTTCCAGCAGCTCGCGACCTCGTTCGGTCAGAGTCACGAGCGACGTCTTTTCACGGCCAACGACGTACGGCCGTGCCTGCACCAGTCCTTCCTCACGGAGCCGGCGCAGGTCTCCTTGTCTCGAACTCGAGGGACGTCCCCGCTGGTCCAGGAGGTCCTTCGCCGGGACGACGCGAAAGGCCCCTGTCGTCACGAGAATGCGCACCTCAGACTCACGAAGATCGATCGATCGTTCGTGGTCCCGAACAGGTTGTCTCCTCGTTCCGCGCGGCAGATCCAGGTCGCGAGAGAACACATCACGAGGGTCGTTAGACTGCGATTCATGCCGGTTCTCGTGGGCGCCGCGTCCATGACTCAATTCGGGTCGCTCTCGCTCGTCCGGACGGGGATCAATCTCACGCCACATACCGCAACTCCTACACCTTCAAGTCCCGATGGAGGTCCCGCAGAACGGCGTCCCTGGATCCCAGTTGTCGATCCATGTGGGACAACTTTCGGCCCGTGTCGCGGAGAAACAGCCACCGTGCGATGCCGTAGTAGGCAGCGCAGAGGTTCAGGAACAACACGACCACGGCCAGCACGATGGTCGCCCCGTGGTGCCGAAAGATGCCGGCTTTGTACGGGGCCAGAAAGGACAGCTCGCCAGCCAGCCACGCGACTGCCAGGAAGGTGGTGATCGCCGCGAGGAACGCGACGTTGGCAATCATTGCTTGGTCTCCTCGAACGCCTGATCCACGCGGAAATAGCTGACCTGCAGACCAAGCGGATTCACGCGAATGAACTCGTTCGGCACGTGGTCTCGAAGGGAGAAGTCGATTTGCGCGATGAAGGTTTGTCGGCTTCGTTCCTGTCGCGTCCCTGGCGAGTACAGGAGCTTCTGGAAGCTCACAGATGCCTTGTACGGGGGCTTGGCGAGCTCGCTCAGACTGACGTTCTGCACGACGATGTCGACCTCGTCGGCCGAGGGGTTCGTCAGAAACGTTTCCAGCACCCGGCTCTGCTCGTTCTGAGCGATCGTGGCGTCCGCCAACGCGGGCTCCAGGAAGAAGAGCGAATCCGGATATTCGCGCTGGACCGTGGCCCGCAGCCGGCTGAAGTGCTTCACGATGAACTGCGTTAGGAAGTACCGAAGCTCCGGTGCCTGCGGTTGATAGCCCGCCGCGTCGTACTGCACGGCTTCTGCGCGTCCAACGTCGTCGATCCGGATGACCAGCGGCTTGACCTGCGAGTACTTCGTCGCCGTGTGGAAGTTGAGCGCGAGAAGGCCCAGGGCGACGAGCGAGACCAGGACCAGAGCAATCTTGAGGTACGTGTTCATGACCAGCGCCGAGCCGTACAACTCCACGAATTGGCGTTTGGCGCTGTCGAGCGTTTTCGGGTTCAGATCGGCAACCGTGGCGTTCATGGCTCAGTCCTTCATCCGCCGAAGCGCACGCTCAGCAGCCGCCACGCGATATACAACGTGCCGGTCACCAGGCCGATGAGAATCACGATTCCGATGGCGACGAAGTAGATGTTCCAGAACCCCTGAACCTCGACCTCGTGAGGCTCTCGCAGGTGATCGGGAACATTGGAGAATCGCCGTGGCATTTCTTCCTCCTTCCGCTACCGCAGACGGAGAATTCGTGGAACCGACGAGATCATGGTTTGGCCACCATGGCCAGAGAAGATCGAGTTCGTCAGCGATGGGACCAGCACCATCCCCACGCAGAACGTCGCAATCACAGCCACGGCCTGCAGGGCGTAGACGCCGTACTCGGCCGATGTGATCGTCGGTGGGAGCGTCGTCACGTATCGGAACACGAACTGCTCGAAGATCATCAGGAATGCGATCGCCACGACGGGGATGAACGAGTACTGAATGAACGATTTCAGCCAACCCCAGAACAACCACTCAAGCTTCGGGACGACGAAGAACGGCACGAAGATTGGCCCGAGTAGCCCGCATACGCCACTGGCGATCAGGCCGAAAGCGATGACGGCCAGGGAGAGAGCCTTGGCGAGCGCAACGAGCAGCAAGACCGTCCAGTAGATCAGGTTTGCCAGGATCGACCACGCATCCGGCTGCATGAAGTGGTCGGCTAAGTCGTCGAAGTGTCGGTAGATGTTGTCGAAGGCGCGGGCCTCCAGCACGCTCTGGAAGTAGCCCGCTTGATCGGTGATCAGGTTGCTGAACGAGACGCCGAATCCTGGAATCGGCGCCTCGTAAAACGTGATCATCGCGTAGCCGAATGAGATGAGCATGAGGAGCTTGGCGAACTCGAACATCTGGTCGCCGAGACCGTCGTGCGAAAACATCATGCGGATGCCCTGCCAGACGATCAAAATCGTCGCGAACGACAGGAACAGGCCGTAGCCGAACCGCAAGAACTCCGGTTCGTAGACAGTCAGCAGGTTAGTGATCGCCTGCTGCACCGTGGGTAGGAGATTGAGCTGCATGGCTGCTCCGAGTGCGTGTCTACGGTTGCCGCCAGGTCCTCAAGGCGTCGCCGGTACCAGCCACGAATGCTTCGTTCGCCGCCCGACGGTCGCGCCAGGTGACAAGCTGCATGTTCATCGCGGCAGCGTCGGCATCACGGTCGCGTTTCGAATCGACGAGCAACTGCTCGACGAACGCCGCGAGCAGCTGGCTGCGAGCTTGCCGCTGCCGGGCACCGATCAAGACCGCCCCGCTGATCTTGTCGAGCACCGCTGTTGTGCTCTGCGTGTCGGATGGGTCGATCACGTGTGCTTCGAGCGCGTCGATGCCCGGCAGTTCCTGCTTACGTCCGTTGAACCGCAGCGAGCCCGTGTCATTGAAGGCAGACATCGCCACCGCGTCCGCGATTTCGATGGTCGCGAGGCGGCTCGCCATGACTCTCTGAGCCGCGGGGGTGAGCCGGCCGAGCAACGCGCGGGCGCCCACAACCGGGTGACTCACGGCCAGATAAGCGGCGCCAGTCGGATCGCCGAAAATCAACGCGTCGTTGATCCCATTCGCATAGAGGAAGTCGCCCCCATGCGTTCGCCAGCGCGGTGTATCGGGTACGGCGAATCGCTGCAAATCAGCAAAGACGCTGAGCCGTCTCGCCATGCGTCTGAGCTTGGCGTGCTGCTCTTGCTGCGTCTCGAGCAGGTATTCCTTGAGAATCGCGGAGATCGCATTCCGTGCCGTGTTCGCAGGGTCGCTGACGGTTATCTGCGCGTTCAGCGGCCGTACGATCACCACCACGGCGATGGTCAACAGCAATAGACGTCGCATAAGGCCTCCGTAGGAACCGTCGATGCTCAGGGCTGACGCCATGTCCGTAGAGCGTCCCCCGTACCGGCGACGAACGCCTCGTTGGCGGCACGCGAATCTCGCCAGGTCACAAGCTGCATGTTGATGGTCGACGCCTCGGTGTCGCGGAGACGCTTGCTCCGGGCCAGCAGCTGCTCCAGGGCATGTGAGAGAAGCTCGTTCGACAACATGTCTTGACGCCGCGCGAGAAGCTCTCCGGCGGAAATCTTGTCGAGGATCGCGGTCATCTCGTGGTAGCGCGTGAGCCCATTGAGCACATCGCTTTCGAGCGACTGGACCGCATCCTGCAGCCGGCCGTGATATCCACGCGCGAGGGCGACCTGATGACCGCCCATCATCGCCACCGAATCCGTGATCTCGATGGTCGCGTATTGACGCTCCATGGCACGCCTGGCTGCCGCCGTCAGTGTCGGCGGCAGTGCAGTCGGCCGGAGTAGCGGGAGCGTCGTCGAGAGGTACGCGGCGCCAGTCACATCTCCGCTGTTCAGGGCTTGAATCCAAGGCCTGCCAAAGTCCCAGCGGCCCGGATCGTGGGCGGTGATCGGAATCGTGGCAATCCGGTAGCGGTCCAGATTGCCCAGGCCTTGGCCCATTCGGAGAATTGTTAAGAACTGCGCGCGGAGCTCAGCGTAGTGTTGCTGCATGCGGTACGCGATCAGCGTCGTCTGCACCAGGTTCCCGGGGTCGAACACAACCAGCTGGGCGTGAGCGGGCGCCGGGATGAGGCTCGCAACAGCGACGAATAGCAAGAGTTTGCGAAACATCGGATCCTCCGGTCAGAACGAGTTCGGCGCCCCTGGCGCCGTGTATGTCGGCAGTTCGATATCGCTGGTGAGATACACCTTCACGCGGTGGCCCTCACGGATGGTGATGGTCGGAAGCCTGTTCAGAAAACGGTTCATCACCTGTATCGCAGCCTGCGCCGCGGCATCGCCGACACCGCCGGCGATGACGATGGTTCGGTTCCCATCGCCGCTCCCGAGGCCAGCACTCCCGAGGTATTGGGACAGTCCGCTGATCAGTCCAACCGCGGCTGCGGCACCGAACGTCGACAAGTAGTGATGGTTCACCTTGTCGCGGAGGCCAGCGTCGCCGATTTGATTGAGTCCGAGAAATTGGTCGAGGCGGTACGTGCGGCCGTCCGGCATCAAGAGACGGTGGAACGACACGGCGAGCCGCGTCTCTCCGAACGCTTGGACGGGCTTCGTTTCTCCGAGAACTCGCGCCCCCGCAGGAATGAGCACCTGCCGTCCGGTGTGCGAGAAGAGCGCGTTGGTTACCAGACAGTTCACCGGCGAGGCGCTCGAGCCATCCAAACGATTGGTCAGGACGGTGTCGATGACCGTTCCTTCCAGCACCCGATGAAGCGGTCCCGCTGCCGTGATCGGTGGCGTTTGGTCAGGCGTTGTCTTCGATCGATCGTTTGGGCCGACCTGAGGCGCAAGTACGGCTGCGGGCGAGGGCCCCGGGGGTGATGTGGCCGCGAGCCCCGCGGTTCTCGCGCTCGCCCGGACAACGGCGTCGGCCACTTCGTCAACGGACGGACTCGCAGAATCGGACCGAGGCGGCGTAGCACTCTGTGTTGTATTGCGGCCGATGTCCGGCCGCTCGTTCTCAGGACGCCGACTGAGCACGACGTTGCTTGCGAAGAGGCTCTCGTAATCGCGTCGCTTGCGATCAGCGGCGATTGGGTCCTGCGGGGGCGGAGGCTGCGCGTCGTTGTACTGGATCGGCTGGACTCCCGGCGCCGGTGCAGCCGTCTGTGCGTCCCGCATCGCCTGCGCCTCGAGCGATCGCAAGCGGTCCTGATACTCGCGAACGCGGTCCGCGCTCGGTGGCTGCGCCGGCGCCGCTGCTTGAGCAGGCCTCGCGGGCGGATCAGGTCGTCCGACGATGAGCATGATCGCGAGCATCACGACGGCGACGCCGGCCATCACCCAGGTCTGAACACCGCGAGGCAGAACTCCGCGCGGAACGGGGCGATGATCCGTGACGGCAGCTGGCGGCGGGTCTCGTCTGTCTTTCGAAGCCGGAGGGGTCTCGGACATACATCACCGCCCCTGCTGCAAGAACTCGAATCGCTCCTTGCCGAGCGCCAGGTAACCCTTATCCAACACCTTCGGCACGACGTACGTACCTTCATGCACCTGGAAATTCAGGAGGGCCGGCTTTCCGTCTTTGACCTCGTAGAGTGCCGGCAGCTCTCTCGCGTCTGCCTTGATGTATGTGAACTGTCCGTCGTGCCAGATTGACCGGACGAAGAACGGCTTTTCGTATTTCGGCGCGCCGTAGGTGAACTGCAGCCTCGACGGATACTGCTGCTGATAGGCGGCGATCGATTCCGTCGCTTGCCGCTTTGCTGCTTCTACCTGCGCTTTCGCCTCGGTCAGTTCCGATTGCAGATCTTCGACCTGCGCAGCGCTGTAGTACTTCGGTTTTCCCTGCGATTCGCTTGGGTCGGCGTTCACGTACACCTTGAGGTCCGGCATGCCCACGCCACCCTTCTCGGTGAGAAGGAACGAGTACACGGCGCCACTGGCCGTCACGAGATTCATGTTCGTTGCGGCGCCTTCCTTCGCGGGCTTCACGTGCGCGATGTTGTGCGTCGAGCTGATGACCCAAAAATCTTTGTCGCCGCAAATGACGTCGAGGATTTCCTCGCCTTCCGGCAGCACGACCATCGTCGTGTAGCGAAGCCGAGTCTGCAGCGGAATCAGGCTGCGCGAAGAGGCCGACACTTCGCGGATGCCGGTGCCCTGTGTTTGTGCCAACAGCGAATGTGACGTTGTCGCGATGAGCGCCAGCGCGAGAGCGAAACCAACGGCGACTCGAGCGGACATACAGCACCTCCCATGAATCACACAGACGCCGCGAGGCGGTCCAGGCCCGCCTCGAAGCCGTACTCGCGAAACGTCTCTGCGACCCGTGCGTTGTCGATGGGAGTGTTGGTGTAGATCCAGTAGCTCTTTGGATCGACAGCAAGAGTGAGGACTTTGGCCAGGTCCGGACGTTTGAGCAGGATCTGCTGACGGGGAATCAGCCCCGTCAGCAGGTCCAGCTCCATGTCGTTCAGTTGAAATAGCTCCGCATAGTGCCGGCGGTCCAGGGCGGGGTTCGCCAGCAGCAGCTTGGTGGGACAGCTTTCGACAATGGTGCGCAACAGATCGGCCGACGCGAAGTCCTCGACCGTCTGAGTCGCCAGAACCATGGCGGCGTTGTGCTTCCGCCACGTCTTGAGGCCCTCCTGCACGTAGGAGCGCAGCGTTGGATGCTGAATGAACCGCCAGGCCTCGTCCATCACGCAGACCTTCAGCGCGGCCGCTTCTGCAGGATCCTGAATGCGCGCGATGACGCGGTGAAGGACGTAGAACAACAACGGCTCCAGCAGCGCCGGATACGCACGCATCGCTTCGAAGTCGAAGACCTGCAGACGTTCGACCGTCAACGTGTCTTCGACGTTGTCGAAGAGGCTGGCGTATCGCCCCTCGCCGATCCACTTATGGAGGCGAGCGGCCAGGGCACGAGGCAGCAGGTTGGCGAGCGTGAACAACCGACGCTGGCTGCGGTCGAGAACGTAGAGATTCTCGACAGACTCGTAGATCTCGCGATCCTCGAGCTCACTGACCCGATAGCCGTCGTCGCCTTCCAGCAGCACCCGGACGAAAGAATGAAGGAAGTGCAGATGCTCCGGCGTCGGCTCCAGCGCGAACGGGTTGATTGTCACGGTCCGCTGCCGCAGACCGACTTCGAGATATCGTCCGCCGAGCAGTGTCGCCAGCTTCCGATAACTGTGCCCAACGTCGAGAACGACGGTCTGCGGCGCGTACTTCTGCGCATGCGTGATGAGGAAGTTGAGCAGGAAGCTCTTGCCGCTCCCCGTAGCGCCGAGGACGAGCGTGTGGCCAACGTCCTGCACGTGCAGGTTGAACGCATACGGCGTGTGGTGTGGCGTCTCGAAGACGGCCAAGGCTTCTCGCCGCAGATGAGAGCTGATCGCTTCACCGTGGTCGAGCGTGAACAGGAAACTCAGATCGGCGGCGTTGGTTTCGAGCAGTGCAAGCCGTCGGAGGTTCTGGGCGCCATTGCCGGGGACGATCGCGAGCCAAGCGTTGAGGAGGTTGTATGTCTCGTCGAACAGGCTGCCGTCGTGAATGGCCATCGCCTTCATCGCTTCGGCCGTCTGATGTTGGAGCGCTCTCGGCTCTGTCCCGTGCAAGACGAGCGTCAACGAACAGTGGCCGAAGAAGTGGCCGTTCACCTCGAGCTCGGTCAGGGCGTCACCGAGCTGGCGGACTGTCGCATTGGCCGAATCGTCGACCAGCATCTCCTCAGGTCGTGTTTCTGGTGCCACGTAGTTCACGAGCGACACGCGTTTGTTGAAGAAGTGCCTCCGTCGGCTCTGAACATCGCGGCGCATGCGATCGCTCGCGATCCGTTGCCATTCCAGACAGGCGATGAATTCGCCGGGAGTCTCGTAGAGGTCCTTCAACAGGAACGCGAAGGTTTGACTGGGCGGTTCCTTCGTCGTCAGCACCTTGACCATACGATCACCGACCAGGAGATGATCCCGGTGACAGTCGACTGACGAGTCTGAGATGAAGTAGTCCAGATGGATGTCGTGCGTGAGACGCGCGGCATCTACGACAGCCGGGTTGTAGTTCAACAGCTCGCGGAAGAACCGAAACGCGTCTGACTTGCGCAGACGCTCCGGGCCAAAATCGCTGATCTGAACCTCGAAGCCCTGGGCTTTGTGATGGAGCGCGCCAATGGCTCGATCGAGCTCGGATTCAATCGCCTGAAACGCGTGGTCGCTTGAGAGCCATGCACGCACGGCCTCCCGCGGGGCCGCCCACAGACCTTGAAGCGTCGTGCTGCGGCGAAGAATGTGTGGCGCTTCGTAGAGCAGCACCAGGTACAGCGACAGGTCGTACAGTTCATGGCGCCGGCCATTGAGGTAGGCGGCGCGGCGCTGAATCGCCTCGTTGGCGATCGGCTGGGGGCACGGCCCCGCGTTGAACGGCGCGACGGTCCGCTTCAACAGGTATTGATAAACGCGGCAGTGCTCGTCGAGGAGGCGCAGGCCTGCTTCGAAACGGTGAACGAGTGCGTGCCGTTGCGGATGCGACAATCCCTCGTAGTCAACTCCTCGGAGGTGATATACAAGCCCAACGTGACCAGCCTTGGTGAGGAAAGTCCAGTCGTCGACGAATCCCCAAAGCGAGAGTAGCCCGTTGACGCTGCCGGCGTCCTGGTAGTCGCGGCGGATGCGGTCAATCCTCACCACGGCACGACCTCCATGTCCACGCGATCGTGTTTTCCCGGGTCGTACCGCCTGCGAGCCTTCGACGAAGCGAGTAGAATCCGGAGCATCTCCGGGTCACGTGCCGTCGCCCACAGGGCAAATCCGTACAGCCCGCCGGACATCAACAGTCCGGCGAGGAACGAGTAGAACAGGTTGAACGTAGCCGCCCCGAGCAGCAGGAATAGAAAGAACAGACGCCGATCGACGCCCCAGATCGTCAGAGGCCGATGCAACGCCTTGTACACGGGCCGGTACGTCGGGCGATCAGGCATGCCCGTACCTCCGCAAACCTTACGGACGTTTCAAAACAACCAGACGAGGAACTGCGCCGCGAAGAGCGCAAGTCCCCCGCCGAACACGATGCCGGAGATCTGGCGTTTGGCGCCACCCTCTCCGAACATGAACATCAGGCCACCGATCACGATCGCCACCAGCGCAAGTGAACGCGCAAGTGGTCCGGTGAATGTCCTTTCGAGATTGCTCGCGGCGCGCTCCCAAGGAGACTGGGCGAATGCCAGTGTGGGCAGGAAAAGGAGAGCCGTGAACACCGTTATACTCACGCGTCGAATGACGCTGACTTTCGAGCCGCAGGTCATGGGAACCTCCCGCGTGGGTGTCTGGCGAAAACTACGATCCTTCTAACATTGCAAGCTTACGCATGTCAATATCAAAAAAGACGGCTCGTACGCGATTGACCGTCCCAGCAGATTTGGCGTCGTGTCTCGGGGTCAGGCGTAGTGTGACGCTGCAAAGAATCATGCGACAAACAGGCCTGCCGCCTGAGGTGTTGCTGGACTTGGCGCTTGAGATGCTTGATATCGCTAGCCGCAAGCTGTCGCCTTCGCCGATCCAGCGTCAAGCAGTTGGACTGGGTGCGGCTCGCTGGCGCAACGTGAGCCCCGAAGAGCGAAGCGAGACACTTCGAAAAGCGGCTCGCGCGCGCTGGGATAAGGTCAAGCGAACGCGAGAGGAGAAGTGAGAACATCAACGTGCGTGGCTCGACATGAGCATGCAAGCATAAGCATTGCATCATAAGTTGAGGTCGCTGATTCCTAGACGCTTCGCAACGCCTCTCAGGTCATCCGGTCGCCAACTGTGCCGGAGTGCCAATGCAACAGCGATCGCTTGCGGGTACCGCGAGACCGAGAGACGACCTGGGGCACCGATCAGCGAAACAAGTTCATCTTCGATCCAGAGCTCTTCCAGGAGGAGTCGCAGAAGCGCGGGCGACCAGATCAAGTGCTTGGAGCGCTCGGTGAACAGCTGCAGCGACTGCGCGCGCTGGTCCTTCCGCCACGCCATCGTGTGGCGTCGGGATCGTGTGTGTGACGGGCGGCGTTGCTGACGCGTGGTCGTTGAGGGCATACACTCGCGCCTCGGCGTTCATGTGCCGCACCATCTATTTCCTCGGCAGCGACATTGAATGAACGGGCTTATGGATGGTGCTTCAACCATTGTGCCGAGGCCGAGGAGAAGGGAAACGGCAACGAAATGCGATGCAGGCGATCGAGAGCGACGGGCGATCACAGAATTCTGGGAACGAGCTGCCCATCGTTCAATGATCTGGGTGGGTAAGGTGGACCCTGCGCGGGTTAGTGCTACCCGCTACTCTCTTCCGTCTGCTCAGGACGTGCTCGGCCCCGCGAGATCAATCGCCACGACTTGCGCGGAAGTCGTGCTCGATCGCAACTCCTCGCGACGCGGCGCCCATCATGCAAGCATCACAGACACTCCTGGAGATCAAGTAAGTGCCACCGCACGGTGGGTTCGGACCAGGACAAACGACTTGGATCAGGTGCTCGACAAAAATTGCAAGCATATCCGCTTGAAGAACGCGCGCAGGCAATTCGCGGCCGCAACTGTTGCAGAACCGTTTCCCAAGTGCCATGTGCTAACCGAGGAGTTTGATTTTCCGTTGTTGACTGAACCAGGCATCATCCGCCTCGTTTCCTAACGGGTCGGCCGACATCACAAGAGGGCCAGTTTCCAGCGTCGGCCTTTTGTTGATCGGGGGACTACTAAGATGGATGTCCTACAGCGCCCTAACTGGCGTGGTTCGCCTGTGGAACTGGGCGAGTTATTCATCCTGACAAGAAACGGCCGCACGGCCACGTGCAAGCTGCGCTCGCATCAATTCGGCTGGGAACTCCGGGTGTTTATCGAGTCGCAACTTGACGTCGTACAGATGAAGGTGTGTCGCAACCAAGATGACGTATTGACGACTGGCGAGCGATGGAAGGCTGCGATGACCGAGAGGGGCTGGCGATGAGACGCGACTTCAGGACTGGAGTATCAGGCTCGTTATTCAGCCTGCGAGAAGTCCTCAGCAAAGACCGGCCGGACATCGTCGTCTTCCTCGACGCGTCATCCCTTAAGTTGCCCCGATCGGCGAAAAAGAATGAGGGCGCCCAGCATCAGCGGCGCCTCGGTCCGGAAGCAGGAGCTCCTTGCCCGTGCCGGTCTCGCCAGGCAGCAGCACACTTGAATCGGTCGCGGCGCCCTGCCTGACTTCGCGCAGCACGGCTTTCATCACGCCGCTCTGCGCGACGATCGCGTCGTTGCCCGTATCGACGGCGACGGACCAGAACTTTCAGGCCTACCTGACAGGGAAGTATTTCGGTTCTTGCAGGGTCAGTAACACAGTCCGTCAGCCAAACTGCTTTTGGAGTAGACCGCCAGGCGTGTCGCGCGGCCAACGCCGTCCGCTCGGGCGCCGTACGTATCGCGATTGGGGCCACGGAGAGCGTGGTGGTTGCCTTGCCCTTGCAGCCAATCATCTCGTTCACGGGTGCGATGCCTGACGGTGAACCGTTGTTCGAAGGGGCGCTGGGGCAGGTTCGCTGCATCCGGCGCAACAGGCTCAGAACGGGATCAGTAGTCACGTCCCACACTGATGTGGGATAACTCGAGGCCCTGCTCAGGCGGCGCCTAGAGACAGGGTGAAGACAGCGATGGCTGAGGCCCGGCGCGCCGGCGGGGCCTCTGGCGTCAGATCGATCACTCGCGTCTCCATTCCGTCGGCGCCGGTATCTCGCTTGCACGAGCCCGTCTCTGCGCCGTGACACGAGTGTCGAGAGGGCTGCAATCACCGCCGTTTCCTGAAGATGTCATAGGCACACGTCTCCGGCACCCCGTGGTCGATCACGACATGTCGTGCGCGGATCTCAGCCGAGCGCAGATTACTTTGGATTCACGCCGATGCAGGCAAGGCAGCTGTCAGCCGAGCAAGGTGCAGGCCGCGGGTCTCAAACGGAGGCTCCTGCTGCGGGCCGAATACGACGTCGTAGTAGAAAGCCAGTCGTCAGCCGCGGCCGCGTGTTGATGTCTCACGCGGCAGCTCCGCGTGCCGTTCTGCACCTCGCCGGTCTGGTGCTGATCGGTGTCGTCGGTGGCATGGGCTGCGCTCGCTCGCATCTCGACATCTCCGATGAAGTGCTCGCGACAGCGACGCCCGAGGTCCTTGAGCGTGTCAGGGCCAATCCCTACAACTACTTCCGCCTGGTCAACCGCGAATGGACGACGCGGGTCTGCGAGATGCTCTCAGCCGATTTGCCCGGTCAGCCAGTCGTCCAGCTGCACGGCGACGCTCATGTCGAGCAGTTCGCTTACATGAGTGACGCCTGGGGACTCGATGATTTCGACGACGCGACGCGGGGGCCGGCCCCCGTCGACATCGTGCGGTTCCTGGGCTCGATCGACCTGGTCGCACGGGAGCGCCGCTGGTCACACGACCGCGACCGAACGTTCGATCGGTTCTTCGACGGCTATCGCAAGGGTGTGTCCGAGCCGGCGTATCAACCTCCCGAGCCCGCCGTCGTGCGCCGCTACAAGGCCGCGACGCCGCCCACGTCGCGCGAGGCGTTCCTCGCGTCATCGGAGGAGCTGATGAGACCGATACGCGAGGCGCGACTGAGAGGTGCCATTGCGTCGATGCGGGCCTTCGGCGAAATCGTGCGGCTCGATCGTCCCGACATCCCCGACGGATACTTCCGCGTGGTGCGTGCCGGGGCGCTGGAGATGGGCATCGGGAGCGCGGCCCTGCCGAAGCTGTTGATACGGCTCGCAGGTCCGTCGGACGATCCCGCAGACGACGTGTTGCTCGAGGCCAAGGCCGTCAGGCCGCACGGCTCGGATGCGTGCCTCGAGCAACCGGCCTCGACGCCGACGTTCCGGATCGTGCAGGGCAGCAAGCAGGTCGGACGCCTGAAGCACTCCATCCTGGTCGCCGGCCCGGACCTCGCGATTCCCGAGATGGCCGTCGAGGGGAAGCACCTGAGCGACTGGTGGATCCGAAGCTGGGACCCGAACTACCACGAGCTCGCGCTCGACGATCTGCAATCGGTCGCGGACCTCGCCGACCTCGCCTACGACGCCGGAGTGCAGCTCGGCGCGGGCGCCGTCCCGGCGGAGAACGCGATGCTGCGGCGGCAGCTGGCCGCGTCGATCGACCAGGCGGGGCCGCGGCTTCGGCGCGACGCAGAACAGATGGTCGACGAGCTGCTGCGAGGGTGGCGCAGGCTCGAGAAACGTCACTGACCTGCAGGACGCCCGCCGAGTCGGATCCTCAACAACAGACGCAGAACGGGATCAGTCGGGCGCTTCGGGCGTGCGGACTGGTCACCGCCCGCACTGCGAAGTCGCGGCCGCCGACGGCGCTGCCGAAGAAATAGCCAGCGCCACCCGCAGGCACGATTGCATCGGGGCTGACATGGCGCAGATCCGTCAGCGCGGTCCCTTTCAACTCCAACGCGGGTGTACGGCCTGCCGGAGATCCTCGGGTTTGCCCCTCGATGGTCGACGCCCTCCGCGCGGCACACGATCGAAGGCTGATTCATCGGGACCTCAAGCCATCTAATGTATTCCTGACCAATGTCGGACCGTTGAAGGTACCCGACTTTGGCCTAGCAAAGTAGGTCAACACCGAGGACGCGACAACCCAGAGCACTCGAGCGTAGCGACAACGGATCGGCAGCGGGCACGATTGCGTAATATGGCAACGTACCCAAGTCGCAGCGGACTTGAAGAGCAGGCCGTCCTCACGAGGAACACGTCCCCGCCACGGTATTCCGGACCCTCTTCGTATTACCGTGGGCGGCGCAGGGCTGCTATCTCAAATACCGGCCCAAAACGTTCATGATCCTCGACCTCCCGCTTTGGCACAGCACATGCGCCACGGAGCCAACGCGAGGGTCCTGATATCTGTCTGACCCCGCGTGAATGCACGGGGTCAATCACTAGTGGAACCTCCTCCGCAGATCAGTCCGACACGGCAACGGCTGAGCGCCCGGCGGGCCGGGCTGTGGGCAGAACGCACGGCCTGGACGTTCGGCGTTGTGTGCTTGGCCGCATACGGCGGATTGTACGTTGACGGTGTATCGGGCGCTCGGCATGAACTCGAGCGATTTGCGCTGCTCCAGTCGGCCCCGCTCCGTGAGCCCGCAGCACCAGATCTGAGTCTCTGGGACGGGGAACGCATCAGCGCCTGGCGGCTCGCGTTGACCGAACCAGCACCACCGCCGCTGGCCGTCCTGCGCATCCCGAAGATTCGTCTGGAAGTGGCGGTGTTACACGGGACCGACGACGTCACGCTCAACCGCGCTGTTGGTCACATCGACGACACCGCACTCCCGGGAACTGACGGCAACTCTGGAATCGCCGGCCACCGCGATGGGTTCTTTCGAGGCTTGAAGGACATCGGGCCGGAAGATGCCATCGAGCTTGAAACGCTGCGAGGGAAGGAGGTCTACCGCGTTGAACGGACCTGGGTGGTCGACCCGGAGGACGTATCTGTGCTCGATCCAACGCCCAGGCGGTCACTCACGCTGGTGACCTGCTATCCGTTCTATCACGTAGGTCCAGCACCACAGCGCTATATCGTCCGCGCCGTGCGTGCCGACAATGGCAGCGGCCGCTCACCGTGAGCGGTAAGCCGCTGGTCCGCGTTCGGCGCGACGCAGATCGACACTTGGACGTGTGCTCTACGCAGGAAAACTGACGATCCACGGAACTGGGGTAGACCCTCCCTGATAAGAATTTCAGAAAACGGGAGGAACAGGAGGCTTTATGACTCGTGCGACGATTCGATTAGTGTTGTGTAGTGCGCTCGTGTGTTGGCCCGCCGCCGTCACCTTGGCGCAGACGACGGGATCCACAACGGAAACCAAGAAGTTCCAGGTGATCTCGGTAGACGGAAACCAGCTCGTCGTCAAGTTGCCTGAAGGGACACGGGAACTGACCGTGCCCGACGACTTCCGATTCACCGTTGACGGGAAGTCGCTGTCGGTGCATGAATTGAAGCCCGGCATGGCCGGCACCGCGACGGTCACGACGAAGACGACCGTGACCCCCGTCACTGTGACCGAGGTGAAGAACGGGACGGTGATGCAGAACATGGGCTCGAGCATCCTGGTTAGGACCGACCAGGGCATGAAGATGTTCTCGCAGGGAGAGATGGACAAGCGCGGTGTGAAGATCATGAGAGACGGCAAGCCGGTGGATATCTCGGAGCTTCGTGCCAACGATCAGTTGTCGGCGACCATCATCACGTCGAAGCCGCCGAGGGTCATGACGGAGAAGCAAGTGGAGGCCACGCTTGCCAAGAGCAGTGGTGGGGGAGCCGCATCGGCGGGCGCCGCACCGGCACGCTCGACCGCAGCAGCGCCGTCAGCAGCGCCCGCAGCAGCGCCGGCGCCAACGTCGACGGCTACGTCGGGGGCCGAGCCGAGAAAGCTGCCCAAGACCGCCAGTCAGTTGCCGCTTCTCGGGCTCGTTGGCCTTGCGTCTCTGATTGCGGGGTTGGGCCTTACCGTCAGACGGCGTCGCTCCGCCTACTGATTGTTTCCCCCTTAAGCCGGGTCCGCGCTCGCTACTCGACGAGCGCGGCCCGCGCTTCGTTCGCGGGCGAGTTATGTGGAATGGCTCATCAGCCCGTTCGTTTCTTGAGCAAGAAGGAGCAATGACTGTGAGAACGACATCGATGGCCGGCGTTCTGATGGCTGCCGCACTCATCTCGGCGGGGTATCCGACAGTCGCGCAAGAGAAGGGGAAGACGGCGGCAGCCGAGCTCACCAGCGCGTCGCAGGCGGCCTTGGATAAGCTGTCCGGCAGCGTGCCACTCGCCAACCTGCTCAGGCCGAAGGCGCAGGCGATTCTGGTCTTCCCGAAAGTCACGAAAGCGGGCCTCGGGATTGGCGGTCAATATGGCGAAGGTTCGCTGTTGAAGGGTGCCACTGCGGCTGGCTTTTACAAGACGACCGGCGCCTCGTTTGGGCTACAGGCCGGGGGC
>Ga0207701_10002656_pt1 | contig 18488 bp, 17 predicted proteins | sample KBSSwiSSwithPhiX_FD_184294 | JGI IMG/M metagenome (GOLD analysis project Ga0207701, IMG submission 184294) | Switchgrass rhizosphere bulk soil microbial communities from Kellogg Biological Station, Michigan, USA, with PhiX - S5 (SPAdes) (version 2) | ecosystem: Environmental > Terrestrial >... | reverse complement strand
AAGAAAGAGAGCACAGGCCGCGGCGGTCGGGTTGGAAAAAATCCTGCACTAAGCGGATCGTCCATCGATCAGCCCCGAGCCGCGAAGCGGCGAGGGACAGGTCGTGGGGGTGGGGCCCCACGACAAAGTAAGAAACGATGACAGGCTACGCGAGAAGGCGCGAGCGAGCGCAGCGAAGCGGCTCGCGAGAGAGCGTGTAAGGGAGTCCGAGGGGCGAAGCCCCTCGGGGTAATAATGACTCGTCAAAGATTCGAGCAGCTCGTTCAGGAAGCTCTTGACGACATCCCGCGACGATTTCGTGCCGAGATGAAAAACGTCGCCGTGATCGTCGAGGATGCGCCTCCCCCTCACATCCTCGAGGAAATGGAAATCGAGCCGCCGGACTCGTTGTTCGGCCTCTACCAGGGTACGCCGCTACCCGATCGAGGATGGGGATACGGCAACGCCCTGCCTGATCGCATCTCCATCTACCAGCAGCCGATCGAAGAGGCCTGTGAGGAGGATGATGAGATTCGTGACTGCGTGGCCGAGACCGTCATCCACGAGTTCGGACACTACTTCGGCATGGACGAAGAGCAGATCGAAGAGATTGAAGAGAAGTACTGGCGGGGCGAGTCGTTGGATGAAATCTAAACGATTGCTGATTGTTGATTGTTGATTGCTGATTGATGAAGGTCCGCGCAAAAAAACGTTACGGTCAGCACTTTCTGGAACCCGCATGGGCCGAGAAGCTCGTCGACGCGATTGCTCCGGCGGCGGATGAGCGCTTCGTCGAGATCGGTCCCGGTCCGGGGGCGCTGACGCTTCGGCTTGCGCCACGGGTGGCGCACCTGACGGCGATCGAATTGGACGCGGACATGGTGACCGCGCTATCGCCGCGGGTCCCCCCGAACGTCACCCTGCTCCATGCGGATTTTCTCGAGATCGATCTCGCGACGATTGGGGCGGAACAGCCGCTCCGGGTCGTCGGCAACCTGCCTTACAACGTGTCATCGCCAATTCTGTTCAGGCTGCTCGCAGCACATCGAACACGTGGCGGGATACGCGACGCAACCCTGATGCTGCAACGAGAAGTGGCCGACCGGCTGACGGCGTCGGCGGGGACCGCTGAATACGGCGTGCTCTCGATTCTGATCCAGATGCACGCGGACGTGCGCCGCGTATTGGCTCTCCCACCGGGGGCCTTCCGTCCGGCGCCGAAAGTTCGGTCCGCCGTTGTCAGTCTGCGCTTCCGCGCACCAGCTGTCGTGGTGGCCGACGAGCGGGGGCTGGAGGCCATGGTGCGGATGATGTTCATGCAACGCCGAAAGACTCTGCTGAACGCCTTGAGCGCGTACGCGGCGTTTCGCCGGGTGCAACCCCGAGCCGCGCTGGATGCGGCAGGCATTGATCCCCGTCGGCGGCCAGAGACGCTGCAACTTACAGAGTTGGCGCGGCTTGCGGACTATTTCGCTTCGGCCGGCTGAACGGTTGTGTTATAGTTTGGCCGGTTTTACGCCCTTGAATGCGTCGCGGGTGTGCGACTCGAGGGCGCGGTGCCTGCTTTCCGTCCCAGCGGTTGGCAGGCGGACAAATTGACCGCGGCTCCCAGCCGCTCACGCGAGGTTCCCACCTTCCCGGGTGGTTCTTCCCGTGTGGCTTGTCCTCCAACCGGCCACTTTCTGGTTCTCTATCCAAGGCGAGGAGCATCTTATTAGCGATACGGCGCCGCTGGAGCTGATCCCGTTGGGCGGACTCGGCGAGTTCGGCATGAACATGATGGTGGTCGCGTGCGGCGATACCGCCATCGTGATCGACGCGGGCGTGATGTTCCCCGAACCGGAACTGCTTGGCGTGGATCTGATCATCCCGGACTTGCGGCAGCTGCAGCAGTACAGGCTGTCGGCGCTGGTGCTGACTCACGGGCATGAGGATCACATCGGTGCGGTCCCGCACGTGCTGTCGTACTTCGACGGTCCGGTCTTCGGCACCGCGCTGACGCTGGCATTCGTCGAGTCGAAGCTCGAGGAGGACGATCAAGCGAGTCGCAAGCGGCTGCGAACAGTGCGTCCGCGCGAACGGGTGCAGGTCGGCAGCTTCACGCTGGAGTTCCTGCGCGTGACGCATAGCATGCCCGACTGCGTCGCGGTCGCGATCGAGACGCCGCGCGGCGTGATCATTCACACCGGCGACTTCAAGATCGATCAGACGCCGCTCGACGGCGAGCCGCTCGACGTCCATCGGTTTGCCGAGCTCGGAGCCGCCGGGGTGCTGGCGCTGCTGGCCGACAGCACCAACATCGACCGGCGCGGCTTCACCGGTTCCGAGGTGGAGGTGACCGACGGCTTCGAGGAGATCTTCACCAGCGCCGAAGGAAAGATTGTCGTCGCCATGTTCGCGTCGAGCATCCATCGGATGCAGATCCTGATCGATCTGGCGGCGCAGTTCGATCGGCGTGTGGCGTTCGTCGGCCGAGGCGTGATCGAGAACTCGGAGATCGCGCAAAGGCTTGGCTACTTGAGGGTGCCGGCCGGAGTGCTGGCCCGGGACAGCGAAATACGGAATTTCCCGTCGCAGGACGTGGTCTGCATCTGCACCGGATCGCAGGGAGAACCGCAGGCGGCGCTCCCGCGGATTGCGATCGACGACCATCGCCACGTGAAGCTCGCACCGGGCGATGTCGTGGTGTTTTCGGCCAGGGAGATTCCGGGGAACGAGAAAGCCATCGGACGGGTGATGAACCATATTTCGCGTCGCGATGCCGAGGTCGTGTCTGAAGGCAGCAAGCACGTCCATGTCTCCGGTCACGGGAGTGAGGAAGAGCTCAAGCTCATGCTTTCTCTGGTCAGACCGCGCCATTTCGTGCCGATACATGGAGAGTACCGGCAGCTCGCCCGGCACGCCCGGGTAGCGGCCCGCGTGTCCAGGGACACGAAGGTCCTGCTGGCGGAAAACGGCGATGTGATCCGGTTCGACGACGAAGGGGCGCGGATTGCGGACAAGGTGCCGGCGGGGCGAATTCTCATTGACGGGACCCGCAGCGGTGAAGTCGGCGACGAGGTGCTGAGGGATCGGCGCCACCTGGCTGGCGACGGCCTGGTCGTGGCGGTCGTGACGATCGGCAAACAGTCCGGCGCGCTCGAGGAAACGCCGGACGTGATCACGCGCGGGTTCGTCGTGGATGCGAGAACCGAGAGTTTGCTCAAGGAGATTCCGTCGCTGCTCGCCACGACCCTCGAAGTGGCGAGCGTCGAGGAGCGGACGGATCCCGGCCTCATCAAGGAGAAGATTCGCGTGGATCTTCAGCGGTTCTTTCGAAAGCGGTCCGGACTGCGGCCGTTGGTGCTCCCAGTGGTGATGGAGATCTGAGTGGCCAGGTCGTCGTTCATCTCCCGGCGTCTCAGTGAATTCGTCGGCGTGGCCTTGTTTGCGCTGGCGCTGATCTGGTTGATCTCGCTCGCCAGCTACAGCCCGTCCGATCCCGTCTGGTTCTTCAATACCGGGTCGCGGCTGCCGCCTGCAAACTTCGCGGGACGCATCGGTGCGTTCATGGCGGAGCTGTCCTATCAGCTGCTCGGCTACTCGGCCTATCTGATGCCCATCGTTCTCGTCGTCCTGGGCTGGCATTACTTCTGGTGCCGGACGCTTGATGCCGCCTATACGAAGCTCATTGGCGCGGCTCTTCTCTTTGGATGCGTCTCATCGTTTCTGTCGCTGGCGTTCGGGACATCGGAGATCTCGGGCAAGCTGTTTCGCGCGGGTGGGTACATCGGGGATCGACTGGCGGCGCTGCTGGCGTCGTACTTGAATCGGACCGGGTCGATCATTCTGATCCTGACGCTGCTGTTCCTCGGCATCATCCTGTCGACGCAGTTCTCATTCGGCCGGCTGTTTGCGGCGATCGGACAGATGATCCGCGATCGAATCGCGGCGCTGATTGGCGCCTACCGCGCGTCGCGCGAAGAGCGACGGCGCGAGAAGCAACGTCAGGAAGTGATCCGCAAGCACCTCGACAAGACGCCGAAGGAGGCGGACGGCGCCAAGCCGAAGATTGCCGTCCGCGGCGCGGAGATGGCCGCGCAGCAGGGTGGCGCCGACGGAGCCGCGCGGCCCGCCGGCAAACCAGCGGCGACTGCCGAGGCGCCAAAGAAACCGTCGCGCACCGCTGCGATGGTTGGCGCCGCTGCCGCCGCGCTCAAAGCCGCATCCTCGCGGCCGACGCCGTCGGCAACCATCCGGCGGCCGCCGCCGCCCGTCGCTCCCTCGCTGCCATTGCCGGAACCTGAAAAGCTTCCCGCGGAAAAACGCCGCGGCGACTACACCCTGCCGCCGCTCGCTCTCCTCGATGCCCCAAAGACGGAACGGAAGATCGACGAGCGCGAGCTGATGGACGGCGCGCGGTTGCTCGAGGAGAAATGCCGCGAATTCTCGGTGGAAGGCTCCGTCGTTCAGATTCATCCCGGCCCGGTCGTCACGACCTACGAGTTCAAGCCTGACGCGGGCGTGAAGTACAGCAAGATCACCGGGCTCGCCGACGACCTCTGCCTGGCGATGCAGGCCGAGTCGGTGCTGATCGATCGGATCCCCGGCAAGTCGACGGTCGGAATTCAGATCCCCAATCCAAACCGTGAGCTGATCTCGATGCGCGAGCTGCTCGAAGCCGACTCGTACAAACGATCGGCATCGAAGCTCACGCTCGCGCTCGGCAAGACTATCCACGGCGAGCCATTCGTCAGCGATCTGGCGACGATGCCGCACCTGCTGATCGCCGGCTCGACCGGCACCGGCAAATCCGTCAGCGTCAACGCCATGCTCTCGAGCATCCTCTTCCGTGCCACGCCGGACGACGTGCGGCTGATCATGATCGATCCGAAGCGGCTGGAACTGGGTATGTACGAGGAGATCCCGCACCTGCTGACGCCGGTTGTCGTCGATCCAAAGCTTGCCGCCAACGCGCTGCGGTGGGCCGTGCGCGAAATGGAGGAACGCTACAAAACGCTGGCGGCGGTCGGTGTTCGCAACATCGAACAGTACAACCGCAACTTCAAGCTCGCGCAGGCGGAGAACAAAGGGCCGGTGCTCGATCCCAAGGGCAATGAGATCCGCGCACTCCCCCTCATCGTCGTGCTGATCGACGAGCTGGCAGACCTGATGATGGTGGCGAGCAACGAGGTCGAGGAGTCGATCTGCCGCCTCGCGCAGATGGCGCGCGCCGTCGGCATCCATCTGATTCTCGCGACGCAGCGGCCGTCGGTTGACGTCATCACCGGCCTGATCAAAGCGAATCTGCCTGCGCGGATCTCGTTCCGGGTGTCGTCGAAAATCGACTCACGCACGATTCTCGACGGCAATGGCGCGGAACAGCTGCTCGGCAAGGGAGACATGCTGTATCTGCCTCCCGCCTCGTCGCGTTTCGTCCGCCTGCACGGTCCCTACATCTCCGAGCAGGAGAGCGCGCGGCTCGCAAGCTTCCTGCGCAAGCAGGGGAAGCCGACCTACGACAACACGATTACCGAGGACGACAAGAAGGCGGGCGGCGATCTCGACTTCGAAAAGGACGACCTGTACGACGAGGCCGCGCGGATTGTCGTTTCGAGCGGCCAGGCGTCGGTGTCGTACCTCCAGCGCCGACTGCGAATCGGCTTCAGCCGCGCTGCACGCCTCGTCGACATGATGGAAGCCGAAGGTCTCGTCTCGGGGATTTCGGGGGCCGCCGGAGGCAAGTCGCGCGAGGTTCTCGTCAAGCCCGATTACTTCGACGAAGTGGATGCGCAACTGAGGTAGCCCCATGACGTTCAGGACTCCAGCCACGTTTCTGCTACTGGCGTGCACGATCGCCGTTCCCGCTGCAGCAAGCAGCGGTTCGGCAAAGACGATGTACGAACGGGTGCTCGAGCGGGAGCAGACCCTGCGAGGGGCAGACCAGACGCCAACGGCTGATCAGATTCGCAGCGTCGTGAACGCCTACATCGCAATCGTGCGCCGCTTCCCCGCCAGCGGGTATAGCGACAATGCGCTCTGGCAAGCCGGCAACCTCGCGGCGCTCGCCTTCCAGCGGTTTGGCCAGGCTGCGGATCGAGAAGCGGCGCGAAAGTATTTCACGCGGCTGAAGCAGGAATATCCCGCGAGCTCTTTAAGATCAGGTGCCGACCAGGCGCTCAAAGCGATCGGCGAGGTCGCGGCGACCGCCGGCGTTGACCCTGCCGTCCCGGTTCCTCTCGCTGCCCCGGACCAGGTCGACTCGAAACCGATCGCCACGGGGACAGGTTCGACCGCTGACTCGTCGATCGCGGCGGTCCTGATCCGAGACATCAAGCGCACGGTGATCCCCGATGGGATGCGGGTCACGATCGAAATGGATTCCGAGACGTCGTTTCGATCCGAACGCCTCGAGAATCCGCGGCGCGTGTTCTTCGATCTGAAAGGCACGCGGCCGGTTCCGTCGCTGCTCGACGCCACGCTGCGCTACAGCGACGAGATCGTCCGCGAGATCCGGTTGGGCCGGCACCCGCAGTCGACCACGCGTATCGTGTTCGACATGCAGGGAGTGGAGAGCTTCAGCGTCTTCACGCTGTACAGTCCCTACCGCCTGGTCATCGACTTCAAGCCGCAGAGCGTCGCTGTCGCGGGCGCGAAACCGCAAGCGACGTCGATGGTCGTGGGCCGCGCATCCAGCCGTCCGGCGCAGCCCGACTTGAAGCCTGTCGACACTGACGAGCGCGCGTTGAAGGAGTTGGCGAAGACGCCCGGTCGAATCACCATCCCCCCACCCCCGGTGCCGTCGCTGACCCTCACTCCCCTGTCGTCGGCCGCTGTCGCGAAGTTCAAGGCCGAGCCGATCCCCCAGCCTCCCGCGAAGCCGGCAACAGTGCGCGCATCGGCACCCGCGGCGTCGCCACTGCCAGCCGCGAACCGGGACGGCAAGTTTTCGCTGTCGCGTCAACTCGGCCTCGGCGTCGCGCGCGTCGTCATCGACGCGGGGCACGGCGGGCACGATCCGGGCGCCCAGGGCAACGGCGTCAATGAATCGGAGCTGACGCTGGATGTTGCGACGAGGCTCGGCAAGCTCCTGGAGAAACAGCCCGGCGTCGAAGTCGTGATGACCCGCGACACCGACGTGTTCGTTCCACTCGAAGAGCGCACCGCGATCGCAAATCGGGAGGGGGCTGATTTGTTCCTTTCGATCCACGCCAACGCCAGCCGCAACCCGAAGGCGCAGGGGGTCGAAACGTATTTTCTGAATTTCGCATCGAATCCGGAGGCCGAAGCGGTCGCGGCGCGCGAGAACTCGGCATCCGCGCGCGCCATGCACAGCCTGCCCGACATCGTGAAGGCCATTGCGCTGAACAATAAGCTCGATGAGTCGCGCGATTTCGCGGACATCGTCCAGCACTCCATGGTCAAGCGCCTCAGCACCCGGAATAAACTGCTGCGCGATCTGGGCGTCAAACAGGCGCCCTTCGTGGTGCTGATCGGCGCGTCGATGCCCAGCGTGCTCGCGGAGATCTCCTTCGTGACCCACCGCCAGGAGGGTCAACTCCTCAAGAGCACCGCGTATCGCCAGCAGATCGCGGAGGCACTGTTCGACGCCGTGGTGAAGTATCAGGAATCACTGAAGCGGCCACGGGCGGGGGTTGTGGGACTGGGGCAGAGGTGAGGGGGGAACGTTACAAGTTAAAAGTCTCGCGTCAAAGTTAAAAGGAGGAGCGACGGCGTTCGCGCACGCGCGAGTGAGATTGACTGGAAAACTGCCGACTGGGAACTGGAAACTAAAAAATATGAATAATCTCTGATTCGTCGCCAGCGTCTACGTTCAAGCGGCGCCGAAGAATCTTGAATCCGATCAGCGCGCCCCCGAACATCCCGCCGAGCAGTACCGCCAGCAGCAGGAGCAACCCTGTCAGCCCGATCGCACCAATCAATACGTCGGACACGGTCGTCGATTCGATCGGCGTCTGGACGACGTGGACGATGATGGGGGCCTGTTGAACCATTACTTCCACCTTGCGCTCGTGAAAGCCAGCTCGGCGAGGCCGCGGACCGCGACGCCGCTGGCACCCTTCGCCATCCATGGCTTTGCATCGTCTGACCACGCCGTTCCGGCGACGTCGAGATGCGCCCATGGTAAGCCGCCGGCGAACTCCTTGAGGAACATTGCGGCAGTGCACGCGCCCGCCGGACGGCCGCCGGTGTTGAGCATGTCGGCAATCTCGCTCTTCAGCTGATCGGCATACTCATCGTAGAGCGGCATCGGCCAGCAGCGGTCGCCGGCATCCTCGGCGGTCTGTCGGACGACGTCCACCCAGGCCTGCGGCTGGCCGAAAATGGCGGACGTGACCTTGCCGAGTGCGACGACGGCGGCGCCGGTCAGCGTGGCAACGTCGACGAGGTGCGTCGCGCCAAGCTGCTGCGCATACCACAGGCCGTCGCCGAGAATCAGCCGTCCTTCGGCGTCGGTATTGATGACTTCGACGGTCTTGCCGGACGCAGAGGTCAACACGTCACCGGGCTTCAACGCGCGCCCGCCCGGCATGTTTTCTGTCGTCGGCACGACGCCCACGACGTTGATTGGCGCATTGAGAAGAGCAATCGCGCGCATCGCGCAGATGACGGCGGCGCCGCCCGCCATGTCGTCTTTCATGCGCTCCATGCCGTCGGCCGGTTTGATCGAGATACCGCCGGTGTCGAACGTGATGCCTTTGCCGACCAGCCCCAGCACCGGTGTTGCCGGCGCGCCCGCAGGGCGGTGGCGCATCACGATCACCCTCGGAGGTTCAGCACTGCCGCGCGCGACGCCCAGCAACAATCCCATGCCGAGGTTAGCGATCGCACGCTCGTCGAGAATCTCGACCGCCACACCTGCCGCCTCGCAGATCTCGGTGGCGCGCTCCGCGAAGATCGTCGGCGTCAGCACGTTCGACGGCTCATTGCTCAGCTCGCGCGCGATGTTGGACGACTCGCCAAGGATACGGCCGCGCTCGATGGCCGCCTCGATCTCCGATGGACGATCGACGGAGTCGGCGACGATGAGCGCCTGATCGATCGGCGGGGCGCCACGCTCCCCGCTCTTGTAACGGTCCGGGCTGAATGCGGAGAGCGCGATACCTTCCGTCGCGGCCTGGACTGCCGCGAGAAGCGGAACGTCTCCGCGATTGAGCCAGGCGAACCGTTGGACGCGCCGCTGACGTGCCGCGAGTGCGGCGGCGGCGGCGACCCGGCGAAGACGCTCGGTCGTGAAATCAGCGCGCCGGCCGGACCCGATGAACGCGAGCCGCGCCGGCCGCCAGTCGCTGGTCACCGGAGTGATAAGGAGCTCGTACAGCTTTCCGCGAAGTTCTTGCGACTCCTGCGCGCGCATCAGTGCGCCACCCGTGGCGGCGTCGAGCGCGCGAAGGTCCGCCGCCATGTCGTCCCCTTCGAAAACCGGCACGGCAAGAAGGTCCGTATCGATGTCGGCAGGTGAGGCGGCGCTCAATGCGATGGCTGGCAGAGATACGGTCGACGGCATCTCCTAATTATAAAGGCGATTACCGATTTGTCGGTCGATGCTCCTGACGCTGCGTGGTAGGATCGACAAGTGCCGCGCGGCGCGTCGCACGCGCTCAGCCGCCGCGTCAGTCGCGGGCTCCTAAGGTCAAACGTCCCGGAGGTTGAGATGCGCTCCTGTGCTGTTCGCTGCACGGTTCCGGCGATTCTTTGCGCGGCTCTCGCGGTCCCTCTGCACGCCGCGTCCCAGGATAAAGACAAGAAAGCCAAGCCGACGGTCACCGTCAAGGTTACCCCGATCGTCGCTTTTTCCCCCGCGCAACTCGTCTTGACCGCTGATCTGAAGGGGGGCGCCGACGACTACCAGGAGTTCTACTGCGCCAGCGTTGAGTGGGACTGGGGTGACGACACCAAATCGGAATCAAACACGGACTGCGAACCGTATGAAGCCGGGAAGAGCCAAATCAAGCGCCACTTCACCATCGATCACACCTACAACGTGGCGGGCGATTACCGTGTCGAGTTCCGGCTGAAGCAGAAGAGCAAGGTCGTCGGTCGTGGATCAACGGACGTCAAGGTCCGGCCTGGCGTCCGCGACGGTGGCGGTATCGATCGCTAGGGGACGGCCTCGAATACCGTTTCGACGAGCTGGCCTTTTTCGAGCTTGTAGGCACGGACGTCGGGGGGCTGCCGCTCCAGCGACACGATGACGTACAGGAATTCCTCGTCGTAGTGTGCCTCGGCCACGTCTCTCTGCGACGGCGTCGCCGGCGATCGCGGATGTGAATGGTAGGCGCCGAGCACGGAACTGCCGCGTGTCCGCAGACTTTTCCTCACCGCGATGTGCTCCTCCGGATCGATCTCATAGGCCACTTCGCTTTCACGGAGGTTGTGCGTCCGGACGTATTCGTTGATCACGTCGTCCTTTCCTGCGAGCAGGCCGCAACACTCGAACGGCAACACGTCCCACGCATGACGGATGATGCCGTTCAGCACGTGCAGGGTGATCTTCAGAGCCACGTGTCGAGGGCAATGATCATGATTGCAGTTCCAGCCGATTCCTGAACTGCTCCAGGGCTTCGGGGTTTGCGAGCGCTTCCCTATTGCTGATGTCCCGCCCGTGGACGACGTCGCGCACGGCAAGTTCCACGATCTTGCCGCTCTTGGTGCGCGGGATCTCCGTGACCTGAACGATCCTGGCTGGCACGTGCCGCGGCGATGCGTTCTCGCGGATCCGGCGTCGAATCCGATCCTGAATCTCGGGTGTCAGCGTCGCGCCCTCCTTGAGCCGGACGAAGAGGACGATGCGCTCGTCACGATCCCAGCGCTGGCCGATGACGAGACTCTCGACGACCTCGTCGATCTGTTCCACCTGGCGATAGATCTCGGCCGTTCCAATCCGAACTCCGCCAGGGTTCAGCACGGCATCGGAGCGACCGTAGATGATGACGCCACCGTGCTCGGTGAGCGCGGCGTAATCGCCATGGCGCCACACGCCACGGAAGCGTTCGAAATAGGCGGCGTGATATTTCCGGCCGTCCGGGTCGTTCCAGAATCCGACCGGCATCGACGGGAATGGCATCGTGCAGACGAGCTCTCCCTTTTCCCCATGCGGCAGCGAGTGTCTGCGTTCGTCGAATACTTCCACCTTCATGCCTAAGCCGCGACCCTGAATCTCGCCCCGCCACACCGGCTTCGTCGGAACGCCAAGTACGAAGCAGCTGACGATATCGGTTCCTCCGGAAATCGACGCGAGGTGGATGTCGCGTTTGATGTGCGAATAGACGAAATCGAAGCTCTCCGGCACCAGCGGCGACCCGGTCGACGTCATCGTCCGTACTGTCGTCAGCCGATGCCGGTCGATCGGCGAGAGACCGGCCTTGTTGACCGCATCGATGAATTTGGCGGAGGTGCCGAAGAGCGTCATCCCCGTTTCGTCGGCAAAGTTGAAGAGCACGTTGCCGTCGGGATGAAACGGTGAACCGTCGTACAGAAGCAGCGTCGCTTCCGAGGCGAGCGCCGTGACCAGCCAGTTCCACATCATCCAGCCGCACGTCGTGAAATAGAAAACGCGATCCCCGGACCTGATGTCGCAGTGAAGCTGGTGCTCCTTCATGTGCTGAATCAGGGTGCCGCCGGCGCCGTGCACGATGCATTTCGGCACGCCGGTGGTGCCCGAGGAATACAGAATGTAGAGCGGATGGTTGAACGGAAGCCGTTCGAACGCGAGGTGCGCGTGCTCGTGTTTCGCGAGCCAGTCGTCCCACGAGATCGATCGTGGAATGGCCGTTCGGCCCGACGCGGTGCCGGCGTACGGAACGATCACCGTCTGCTCGATGGACGGTATCGAGCGGACGATTTGATCGAGACGCGGCAGGACGTCGAGACACTTGCCGGCGAAGAAATAGCCGTCCGCCGACACGAGCACGCGAGGTTCGATCTGCCCGAATCGATCCAGCACGCCCTGCGCGCCGAAATCAGGCGAGCACGACGACCAGACCGCGCCCACGGCCGCAGTTCCGAGCGCCGCGATGATCGTCTCCGGCAGGTTCGGCATGTAACCAGCGACGCGGTCGCCGGGCCGGATCCCCAGATCGCGAAGCGCCGACGCGAACCGGGCGACACTCCCGTACAACTCACGGTGACTGATGTCACGGCGCCGTCCTTCCCCGCTGAAGATGATGGCCGGGCCGTCATCGCGGCGACGCAGCACGTTCTCGGCGAAATTCAATCGCGCATCGGGAAAGAATCGCGCACCCGGCATCTTCTCCAGATCGTCGACAACGCGCGGTCCCATCTCGCCGCGTATCGCGCAGACGTTCCAGACTTCACGCCAGAAATCGGCGGGCTGTTCGATTGAGAAGCGATAGAGATCGTCGTAACTTGAGAATGTTTGTCGGGATGCGATCGCGACATGGGCGGTGAACGCCGTGAGCCTCGCCTGTGCGATGCGCTCTTTGGAGGGCTCCCAAAGGGGGGGCATAAGCGAAGTATAGCGACGTTATACGCTGTCGAGCTGCACGTGCTCTCGGAATTGAGTCCAGCGGTCAAAGAGCGAGATGCCGGAAGCAAGGCGCAGTACTGCAGCCCGCGGCGTGACGGTCTTCCTTCGGATCTTCGGATCTCCCGTTTGACCGTCAGTGCGTGCAGCGTGACAGCGACAGACGTCACACTTCGATCAGGAAGTTCTCCGTCTTGAAAATCTTGAACCCGCGCTTCAGGTAGTTGGGCAGCGCCGCCGGGTGATCGAGCGTGTTGGTGTGAACCCAGACGCGACGGGTGGTGCCTTCCCAGGCACGCTGGATGGCCTGGGTGAGAAAGTGGCCGCCGAGTCCACGGCCGTGATAGTGCCGCAGCAACCCGAAATATACGAGCTCGACGTCGTCGCCCTCACGACGAAGCTCGAAGTACCCGGCGGGAGACGACCATACCGTCAGCAGCCAGACGGTCACGGCCGGATCGGTGAGGTAGGCGTGGATTTCCTCGGACGACCATGGAAGACGATCGACCCAGTGATAATCGCGACCGACCTCTGAATACAGGAACCGCCAGAAGACTGGCGCGCAGTCGCGCATGTGGTCGATCCGCCATGCGGCGTCTGGCAGCGGGGCTCGTACTAGATCGGTCGGGCTTCGCATCTCTAGATAGGTCCGTGTCCCGATGACCTGGCGGCCGCTCACGCCTTCACCTTTCCCGCTTCGAGCACCTGCTTCCAGCGAGCGGCGGACTCAAACGTTTCGCCGAGCGTGTCGCCGCCCTGTTTCATTCTGAGCAGCAGATCCACCAGCTCATCGATCGCTGTGCCGATGTGGTCGCGGTTCGTCGCGGAAATGTCGCGCCAGATATCCGGCGGACTCGACGCCAGCCGCGTCGTGTCCTGCAAGCCCCGCCCAGCGAGCGCCAACCCGTCGATGCCCGTGCGTTCGCCGACGAGGTGCATCAACGCGGTCGCTGTGAGCTGCGGCAAGTGGCTCAGGTACGCCACGACGGAGTCGTGAGCGTCAGGCGTCATGACGCGCACTTTCGCGCCGAGCCCTTCGATGAAGATCGACAACTTGTCGACCGCGCGCTGATGATTCTCGACCGGCGTCAGGATCCACGCCCGTCCGGCAAACAGGTCAGAACGGGCCGCTTCGAGCCCACCCGTTGCCGCACCGGCGAGCGGGTGTCCGCCGACGAACGGCAACCGCGGCGGCAACTGACCGCCGACAGACGCGATCTGCCGCTTGGTGCTGCCGACGTCGGTGACCACGGCGTTCCCGGGCACGGATCGAACCAGCTCCGACAGGATGCTGATATTGGTTTGCACCGGGGCGGCCAGGATGACGAGATCGGCGTTCTCGCACAGCGCGAGATCGCCGCCGCCGATGTCGGCGGCGTGCGTGCGCATCGCCGACTGGATCACCTCGGGACGATCGACAGCCACCAGCTCCGCCGATGGCCAGCGTCTCCGTGCAGCCAGCGCGATCGACGCGCCGATCAAACCGAAGCCCACGATGGCGATGCGTCCAAATGGACCATCATCGCTCTCTCGTACGCTCCTGCCCGCCGTCGACACCGCGCTGTCCCTCTGCATTACTTTTAACTTTTAACTTTTAACTTTTGACTTGTGACTTTGTTTAAACCCCCCATCCCCGTCGCGCCACCGGCTCGAGGCAGATGCTTCGGCCGATTGCCGGCGCAATGATCCGCAGTTCCGCCATCAGCCGATCGAACTGCGCCGGGAACAGCGACTGCGCTCCATCGCTCAACGCATGATCTGGATCGTGATGGACTTCGATTAACAGTCCGTCGGCTCCCGCAGCCACCGCTGCGCGCGCCATCGGAGCGACCTTGTCTCGCAAGCCGGTGCCATGGCTCGGATCGATGAGGATTGGCAGATGGCTCAGTTTGCGCACCACGGGGATCGCCGAAATGTCGAGCGTGTTGCGCGTGTAGCTTTCGAAGGTGCGGATCCCGCGCTCGCACAGCATCACGTTCATGTTGCCGCCGGCGAGGATGTATTCCGCCGACAGCAGCCACTCCTCGATCGTCGCCGAGATTCCGCGCTTCAGCAGGACCGGCGTGCGGACGTGGCCCAGTTCGCGCAGCAGCGTGAAGTTCTGCATGTTGCGCGCGCCCACCTGCAGGATGTCGGAGTAGCGCTGCATCATGTCGAGCTGGCTGATGTCCATGACCTCGGACACGAGCTTCAGATTGTGTCGATCGGCGGCGCTCCGCAGCAGCCGCAGGCCTTCCTCGCCGAGCCCCTGGAAGCTGTAAGGAGAACTCCGCGGCTTGAACGCGCCGCCGCGAAGCACCTTCGCGCCAGCGCGCTTGACGGCCGACGCGGCCGCCTCGACCTGGTCCTCGTTTTCCGCCGAACACGGTCCGGCCATGACGACCACCTCGTCGCCGCCTATCCGCACATCGCCGATCGAGATGACGCTGTTCTCCGGCTTGAATGTCCGGCTCGCCAGCTTGTACGGCTCGGTGATTCGCAGGACCTCCTGCACACCGTCCAGCACCTCGAGCAATCGCGGGTCGGCCACCCTGTTGCCGCCCACGGCGCCGATGACGGTGCGGAGTGCTCCCGTCGATCGGTGGACGTCGAAGCCCATTTCCACCAGCTGTGAAATCACGCGCTGGACCTGGTCGTCCGTGGCGCGCTCCTGCATCACTACCACCATAAATACCTCTCGCTGTTGAATGCTGAATGCTGAGTGGCTGAATGCTGAGTGGCTGAATGATTTTCAATCAGCATTCAGCACTCAGTACTCAGCATTCACTCTGTTTCACCCTGCACCGTCTCTTCATCCGTGTCCGCAACCCGCTCCAGCCGTCTGGCTTCGTCGATGATTCGTTCGAACAAACGTTTCATCGCGCCGTTGTCCAGCGGCCCCGGGTTGATTCGCTGAACGTGGCCGAGAACTTCCGCCTCGCGCGACGGCTGATAGACCTCGAGTCCGATCAGCTTCTTTTCATGGCCGATCGCCAGTGCGCACGCGGCGCGCTTGCTCAGGAGCTCGACGAGCCGCGTGTCGAGGTCGTCAATCTGCTGACGAAGCTCGTCGATCCGGTTCACACTGCGCTCTTCAGCCATCGCACATACTCGCCTGCCCGCTCGGCCACATCCGGCGCCGAGCCATGTTCCGCAATGACGTTCACCAGCGCGCTCCCCACCACCGCGGCGTCGGCGGCCTCGCAGGCTTTGGCCACCTGCTCGGGCGACGAAATGCCAAATCCGAGCGCCACCGGAAGAGAGGACTGCGCCCTCACCCGCTCCACCAAACCCGTCACGTCGTCGGCCAGCCGATCGCGGATGCCGGTCACGCCGAGACGTGAAATCAGGTAGAGAAACCCTCGCCCCAGTTCGCTCGACCGTCGAATCCTGGCGTCGGTCGTCGTCGGGCTGATGAGAAAGATCGGATCGAGGCCAGCCTCGAGCAGCGGTGCGCGAAGCGGTTCGGCCTCCTCGACCGGATAATCCAGAATCAAGACGCCATCGACTCCCGCGCCCGTTGCCTCCTGGGCGAACACGTGTGGATCCATCCGCAAGACCGGGTTCGCGTAGGTGAACAGCACGATCGGCGTATCCACCGCCTGCCGAACGGAGCGGACGACTTCGAGTGTGCCGCGGAGGGTCATGCCTGAGGCAAGCGCGCGTTCGGTCGCCCGCTGGATCACGGGGCCGTCAGCCAGCGGATCCGAGAACGGCACGCCGACCTCGAGCACGTCAGCTCCCCCCTTTGCGAGGGCGACAAGAATCTTCACGGACGTGTCGGCATCGGGATCGCCTGACGTGACGTAGGTGACCATCCCACCGCGACGCTCCTGCCGAAGTCGGTCGAATGCCGCCTGGATCCTCGACATCAGCTTCTCTCCGCCCGTGCATCGAGGGCTTTCTGTACGCTGATGACGTCCTTGTCGCCTCGTCCCGACAGGTTCACGAGCAGGATCTCATCGCGCTTCATCGTCGGCGCCAGCCGGCAGACATGCGCGATGGCGTGCGACGACTCGAGCGCCGGCAGAATCCCCTCCTGACGCGCCAAACGCTCGAACGCGTCGAGCGCGGCCGCGTCATCGATCCACGTGTACTCGGCTCGCGCCGAGTCGTGGAGCCACGCGTGCTCGGGACCGACGGCGGCGTAGTCGAGGCCGGCGGAGATTGAATGCGTCAGCTCGATGTTCCCGTGTTCGTCCTGCAGCACGTAGCTGCGAGTCCCCTGCAGCACGCCGCCGCTGCCGCCGGCAAACCTCGCGGCATGCTTGCCGGGCTGAATCGAGTAGCCACCGGCCTCGACGCCGATCAGCCGCACGGCGCGGTCGTCGATAAACGCGTCGAAGATGCCCATAGCATTGCTGCCGCCGCCGACACACGCGACGATTGCGTCGGGAAGCCGCCCGCATGCGTCGAGGCATTGGCGCCGCGCCTCCTGACCGATCACCGACTGGAATTCACGAACCATGAGCGGATACGGATGCGGCCCGAGCACCGACCCGAGCAGGTAGTAGCTATCGGCGACGTTGGTGACCCAATCGCGCATGGCTTCATTGATCGCGTCCTTCAGCGTCCGCGCGCCGGCATCGACCCGACGGACGGTGGCGCCGAGCAGTTGCATCCGAAATACGTTGAGCGCCTGACGTTCCATGTCCTCGGCGCCCATGTAGACGTCGCACTCGAGGCCAAGCAGCGCGCAGACGGTGGCGGTTGCGACACCGTGCTGACCGGCGCCGGTTTCGGCAATGACGCGGCGCTTCCCCATTCGCTGCGCCAGCAGCGCCTGTCCGAGCGCGTTGTTGATCTTGTGCGCTCCGGTATGCGCCAGGTCTTCGCGTTTGAGAAAAATCCGTGGCCCGCCGAGCGACGCCGAGAGCCGGCGCGCCTCGTAGAGCGGCGTGGGACGGCCGACATAATCGCGAAGCAGCCCGGTCAGGACCGATCGAAAACCTTCGTCTTTTCGGGCGGCGAAATAGGCGCGCTCCAGTTCCTCGACCGGCGCGACGAGCGTCTCGGGGACGAACCGGCCACCCCACGCGCCGTAATAGCCGCGCGCGTCCGGATCCCGCTGTCCGAACGACGGATTCATCGAAGATTCACGCTGCTCCAATTGCTGCAAAGAACGCCTCGAGCTTTCCCGCGTCTTTTCGTCCGGGCGCCGATTCCACCCCTGACGAGACGTCGATCATGTGCGGGCGGACTTCCGCGATGGCACTGCGGACATTGCCCGCGTTCAGCCCGCCCGAAAGAATTGTCCGTCGCCGTGCCGCGATCGAAGCGGCGACCTTCCAGTCGATCGTTCGTCCAGTCCCGCCTCGACGGATCGGGTCGTGCGCATCCAGCAAGACCGTGACCTCTTCCGGCAACCGGTCAACCGTGGCTGGTTCGAGTCCCTCGGTCACCGGCACCGCCTTGATCAGCGGCTGACGCACCCGCTCGAAATCCGCCAGCCGTTCGCTTCCGTGCAGCTGCACCGCATCGAGCGGCACGAACTCGGCGATCTCCACCACCTGATCGACCCCCTGATCAACAAATACCCCCACGCGTGTGATCTGTGCGGGCAATCGCGCCGCAATCGCATGCGCGCATTTAGGGTCGCAGTAGCGCGGGCTGTCGGGCCAGAACACGAAGCCGATGGCGTCGGCGCCGAGCGCGATCGCCAGCTCCGCGTCTTCCAGGCGGCAAATACCGCATACCTTCACGCGCGGAGTCATCATTTCTTCTTTTGCGTTGGGGCCCCACCCCCAACGCCTGCCAGCGCTCGCTCATTCGCTCGCGCCGACTGATCGCTACGACTTTCCGCTTTCACCACAACGCAATTCTCGGAGTGCCGCTCCGGGATCCGGCTGCGCGATGAAACGCTCGCCGACGAGAAACGCGTGATACCCGGCCGCTGTTAAGCGGTCGAGATCGTCAGGCGTCCTGATGCCGCTCTCGGCCACAGCCGTCACGTCAGGCGGCAGCTCGGCGGCGAGACGCTCCAGCACATCGCGATTCACTGACAGAGTTCGGAGGTTCCGGCTGTTGACGCCGATGATCCGCG
>Ga0207701_10002655_pt1 | contig 18489 bp, 13 predicted proteins | sample KBSSwiSSwithPhiX_FD_184294 | JGI IMG/M metagenome (GOLD analysis project Ga0207701, IMG submission 184294) | Switchgrass rhizosphere bulk soil microbial communities from Kellogg Biological Station, Michigan, USA, with PhiX - S5 (SPAdes) (version 2) | ecosystem: Environmental > Terrestrial >... | reverse complement strand
CGCGGCTGGCGCCGAAGTGGGTCTTCAGCCTCCGCAATACCTCGAACCTGCAGACGACCCCGCTGGTGGTGCAGGGCGTAATGTATGTCACCAGCGCCAACGAGTGCTACGCGCTCGACGCCGGCAGCGGCCGGCCGATCTGGCACTACCAGCGGCCGCGGACCAAGGGGCTGATCGGCACGTCGGCGGGAGGCGCGAACCGTGGCGTCGCCGTCGGCGCCGACCGAGTGTTCATGGTCACGGACCACGGACACCTGATCGCGCTCAACCGGTATACCGGCGCGCTGATCTGGGAAACCGAGATGGCCGACTGGCGGCAGAACTACTACAGCAGCGGCGCGCCGCTGGTCGTCAACGGCCTGGTGATTGCGGGGATCTCGGGCGGCGACGAAGGCGTGCGCGGGTTTCTCGCGGCGTACGACGTCGGGTCCGGCAAGGAAGTCTGGCGCTTCTGGACGGTGCCGCGGCCGGGCGAGCCCAAATCCGAGACGTGGCAGGGGAAAGCGATCGATCACGGGGGCGCGGCCACGTGGATGACCGGCACCTACGATCGCGAGCTCGACACGCTGTATTGGCCGGTCGGCAATCCCGGCCCCGACATGATCGGAGACGATCGGCTCGGCGACAACCTCTACTCCGATTCGATCATCGCGCTCGATCCGAAGACCGGCCGCCTGAAATGGCACTTCCAGTTCACACCGCACGACGTCTGGGACTACGACGCCCAGGAGCCGCCGGTGCTCGTCGACGTGAACTGGCAGGGGCAGCCGCGCAAGCTGCTCGTGCAGGCGAACCGCAACGGCTTTTTCTACGTGCTCGATCGCATCACCGGCAAGTTCCTGCTCGGCAAGCAATATGTGAAGAACGTGACGTGGGCATCGGGCCTCACCGCCGAGGGGCGCCCGATCGTCGTGCCGGGGATGGAGCCGACGCTCGAGGGCAAGCGAGTGTGTCCGTCGCTCGACGGCGCGTCGAACTGGTATTCGGCGTCGTACAACCTCGTCACCAATCTCTTCTACGTCCAGACCAACGACAAGTGCGGCCTGTTCACGCGAACGGACATGGAGTGGGCCGGTGGCAAAACCTTCATGGGCGGCTCGTTCGGCCCGGCGCCGGAGCCGGCGCAGCGGATCCTGCGCGCCATCGACATTCAGACCGGCAAGGCAGTCTGGGAACTGCCGCAGACCGGCGCGGTGGAGTCGTGGGGCGGCGTCCTCAGCACCGCTGGCGGCATCGTCGTGTTCGGCGAAGACAGCGGCGCGTTGATGGCAGCCGACGCGGCGACCGGCAAGGTGTTGTGGAGTTTCCAGACCAGCGCGCTGTGGAAGGCGTCGCCGATGACCTACATGTTCGACGACAAGCAGTACATCGCTATCGCGGCTGGCCCGAACATCATCGCTTTCGGCCTGTAGTGCGCATTTCAGGCTTCGCGTAGTGTCCGCCTTCAGGCGGACCTCCGTCCGTCCGGCGTCAATGTCCCAGCAGGAGGAGCGCGCCAGCGAGCGCGGCCAGGATCGACAAGGTCGGCGTCACTTCACGCGCGCGCCCGGCGACGGCGTAGAGCAGCGCATGCAGCAGGAATCCCCACAGGATGCCCTGTGTGATCGACAACGTTAGCGGGATCAGCACGACGGTGACGAACGCCGGCAGCGCGTCCTCGATTGACGTGAAGTCGATCGTCGCGACCGACTGGAACATCGACACGCCGACCAGGATGAGCACCGCGCCGGTCGCATAGGCCGGCACCGCCGCCGCCAGCGGCGCGAGGAAGAAGCAGGGCACGAAGCAGAGCGCCGTCACCACCGACGCGCGGCCGGTGCGCGCGCCCATCCGGATCCCGGCGATGCTTTCGACGTAGGCGGTGCCCGGCGACGTGCCGGCGAGGCCGGAGCTCAGCGTCGCGACCGCGTCGACGATCAGGCCACGGCGCAGGTTGATCGGGCGGCCGTCGCGGTCCGTGAGGCCCGACGCTTTCGCCACGCCGATAAAGGTCGAGAGCGAATCGAAGAGATCGGTGAAGAGGATCGCGACAATCGCCGGCAGCAGCGTCAGCTTCAGCGCGCCGCGGATGTCGAGCTTCAGGAAGGCCGACGAAAAATCGGGCGCGCTGGTGAACTGGTCGGGCGGCTGGGCGTAGCCCAGCGTCCACGCGAGCGCGGTCACCGAGAAGATCGCGGCGAGGAACGCCAGTGGATTGTTGCGGCGCATCAGCGCCGCCGCGATGAGGATACCGGCGAGCAGGAACGCCGCGCGGTGATCGAGCGTCCCCATCCGGACGATCGTCGCCGGGTCGGCGACGACCAGGCCGGTGTTGCGCAGCCCGATGAAGGTGAGGAGCAGGCCGATGCCGCCCGCCGCCGCGGAGCGCAGCCCGGTGGGGATCGCCAGCGCAATCCGCTCGCGGATCGGCGTCGCCGAGACGGCGAGGAACAGCACGCCGGCCCAGAACACCATGCCGAGCGCCGTCTGCCACGGCACCTTGTCCTGGATCACGATCGTCAAGGCGAAGAAGGCGTTCAGGCCCATGCCCGGCGCGACCGCGAACGGCAGCTTCGCGTAGAGGCCCATCACGAGCGTCATGCTGCTGGCAATCAGCACCGTCGCCGTCAGCGCGCCCGAGAACGGCATGCCGGTCCCCGGCGTCGACAGGATGCCGGGGTTGACGACGACGATGTACGCCATCGTGAAGAAGGTGGTGACGCCGCCGATTACGTCGGCATAGAGTAGACCGCGGCGGTCGTCAGTCAGTTGAGTCGTCAAGGTTGGAATAGTAATCGATGAACAGAACCCTTCGACGGAGCTCAGGGCAAGCCCTTCGACGGAGCTCAGGGCAAGCCCTTCGACGGAGCTCAGGGCGAGCCCTTCGACGACGCTCAGGGCAGATGCGTCGAGCGATTGCGGCGGGTCTCGCGAGCCTGATGTTGTCGGCATGTGTCGCCCGCGACGCGGCTACGCCGGCGCCGCCGCCCGCGCCGCCGCCGGTCGTCGTGCAGGGAGCGATGGACGTCGAGGTGCAGCGCCTCGTCGGCTCGCTCGAGAACGCGAAGGAAGAAAAAGTCCGGGGCTGGACGTTCTGGCGCGGCACGGTCGACGGCTACCCGGTGATCGTCTCGAAGACGCTGAAGGGCATGTCCAACGCCGCCGCCGCCACGGCGCTCGCGGCGCAGCTCTATCACCCGGCGGCGATCATCAACCAGGGGACGTCGGGGGGGCATCAGCCGGATCTGCACGTTTACGACATCGTGCTCGGCGCGCAGGCGGTGAACCTCGGCTCGTTCAAGACCGGCTACCGGCCGCGCGGCAAGGGGAGCGCGCTGGCGGAGTGGGTACCGCTCGATCTGAACCGGACCGAGGGCAGCGCCGGCGAGAACCCGGAGGCCCACCGCATGCGGCGGTTCAGCGGCGACGAGGGCCTGCTCGCGGCGGCGCGAAGCGTCACCGGCACCTACCAGAAGGGACGCGTCGTCGAGGGGGTCATTGGATCGGCGGATGTGTGGAACAGCGAGATCGATCGCATCGATCGGTTCCGCGAGCAGTACGGCACGGCGGTCGAGGAAATGGAGACGGCGTCAGCGGCGCAGATCGCGGCGCTCTTCGACGTCCCGTTCCTCGGCATCCGCGTGCTGTCGAACAACATCACCAACGACGGCAAGTACGATGCGCGCACCGGCGATGCGTGCCAGGGATACGTCTACGAAGTGGTCAAGGCCTACATTGGTCAGCAATTAAAGCGTTGAAAGCCATGCGTACGTAGGCTGCGGCTTCAGCATCGAGGTTCTTGAATGCGGCCTTGCCTCGACGCATGATGTGCGCATGCACGAAGCCGAAGAGCCCCAGCCTGGAACCGTCAGCCGGCGGGCCGCACTCAGAGCGCTCGGCACGGGTCTCGGCACAGTTGCGGCGCTGCCGTGGCTGTCCGAGGAAGGGGTGTTCGCGTTCGCTCGCATCCAGGAGACGAATGCAGCGCCGCAGCTCAAAGTGCTCTCGCGGTCGCAGTTCAAGACCCTCGAGACGCTGGTTGAGGCGATCATTCCCACCGACGAGCGATCTCCCGGCGCGAAGCAGGCGCGGGTGGCCGACTACATCGATCTGCTGCTCAGCGAGGCCGACCCCGAGTTGACCCTGGAGTGGCTCGGCGGGTTGGCGGCGCTCGACACCGAAGCCACGACGCGGTTCCGTGTGCCCTTCGACCGGCTCGGCGGCGGTCAGCTCGACATCATCCTCCAGAGCATCAGCCGCAACGAGCGGGCGCCGCAGACGCCGCTCGAGACGTTCTTCGTGATGGCGAAGCAGGCCACCGTTCGCGGCTACTACACGTCGAACATCGGCATCCACGAGGAGCTGCGCTACAAGGGCAATCAGTTCCTCCGGGAGTTCGTCGGCTGCCAGACCGAAGAGGGCAAGGACTGTCCACACTGCGGACAGAAGCATCTGTAGCGGGGGACCCGTGATGCAGGCTGATCCTACGCTCGACGTCAACCTGACGCGCGCGCTCGAAGAGTCGAAGCGGCTCGCCGACTCGATCAAGCCCGGCAGCGATCGCTGGGACGTCATCGTCGTCGGCAGCGGCGCGGCGGGGGGGATGGCGGCCTTCCAGCTGGCGATGGCCGGTATCAAGGTGCTGTTGCTCGAAGCCGGCCGCATGATCGACGTGCGCACCGAGTACAAGACGATGGAGTGGCCATACGCGTCGATGCAGCGCCACCGGCTGCCGCCAGGAGAGCGCCCGGTCGCCGTCGCCGAGTACAGCTTTCTCGATCGCCCGTACGGATCCAATCCCGCCTTCGCGAAGGACAAAAAGGTGATGTCCTACGCGGCCAACCGGTTCACGCGCAACTGGCTGGTCGACGAGCGGCAGCACCCGACGACCGGCACGCCGTACGCATGGGTGCGCTCGAACATCCTCGGCGGCAAGACGAACTTCTGGGGGCGCGGCGCGCTGCGGTACGGGCCGCTGCAGTTCAACGCCGCCAGCCGAGACGGCTTCGACGTCGACTGGCCGATCTCGTACGACGACGTGAAGCCGTACTACGACAAGGTCGATCTGCTGCTCGGATGCTCCGGCACGAACGAAGGGCTCGCGCAAGTGCCAGACGGCGTGTTCCAGCGTCCGTCGAAGCTGAATTGCGTCGAGGTGGCGTTCAAGCGCGCGATCGCACCGATGGGGCGCCATTACATTCCCGGGCGCGCGGGCGTGACGACCGACGGCGTCCTGAACAACAAGTACCGCGCGCGCTGCGCTGGACGCGGACGGTGCGGGCGCGGCTGCGACATCCAGGCGGCGTTCCACTCCCCGACGGCGCTGATCTATCCGGCGCGCGACAGCGGGAAGTTGACCGTGCGGCCGTACTCGATGGTGTCCGAAGTGCTGGTCGGCGACGCGTCGAACCGCGCCAGCGGCGTGCGCGTCATCGACGCGAACACGCGCGAGGTGATGGACTTCAAGGCGCCGGTGGTCGTGCTCGGCGCGGGCGCGCTCGATACGACACGCATCCTGCTCAACTCGCGGTCGAGCGCGCATCCGGACGGCCTCGGGAATTCATCCGGCGTGCTCGGCTGCTACTTGAGCGAGCACATCATGGGGATCCGCGGCAGCGGCTACATCCCGGCCCGGATCGGGACCGAAGCGACGCTCGACGACGGGCGTCCGGTGGCGCCGTACATCCCGCGGTTTCGCAATGTCACCGATCGGCATCCGGACTTCATCCGCGGCTACCATTTTCAGGGCGGCGGCGGCTGCGCCGAGTTCCCGAGCATGGCGAACGACATCGCCGGCTATGGGAAGGGCTTCAAGTCGAGCGTGCGCAAGTACTATCCTGCCCTTATCAGCTTCGGCGGCTTTGGCGAGGTGCTGCCGCGCAAGGAGAACCGCGTCACCATCGATCCAGTCGTAAAGGACGCGTGGGGCATTCCGGTCCTGCGGTTCGACTACATCTTCCGCGACAACGAACTGAAGATGGCCCGGGATATGGCCGACTCGATTGAGGAGATGCTGACGGCGGCGCACGCCGAGGACATCAAGATCGAGCGCGAGCCGCTGCCGCCCGGTTGGTCGATTCACGAGATCGGCACGGCGCGCATGGGTGACGATCCGCGCGCATCGGTCACCGACCGTTTCTGCCGGCTTCACGATGCGAAGAACGTCTACATCGCCGATGCGGCGCCGTTTGTCTGCGGCGGTACCCAGAACACCACCTGGTCGATCCTGGCGATGGCGTGGCGGACGATGGACTATCTGAAAGACCGTCTGCGGGCCGGCGACGCGTGATGGATCGCCGCGCCTTCCTCCAGTCGCTCGCGATCGCCCCGTTCTGGCCGCTGCAGGATCGCGGCAGGGCAGGACGGGAGAAGGCGGTCCTGATCTCGATGCTGCCGGCGGACCTGCCCTACGCGGCGCGCTTCAAGATGGCTCGCGATGCCGGCTTCGACGCCGTCGAAATGCAAACCATCGCGCGCGACGACGAAGCGGCGGAAGTGCGCGACGCAGCCCTGGGCGCCGGGCTGCGGATTCACTCGGTGATGAACGCCGATCACTGGCGGTTCCCGCTGTCGAGCGGCGACCGCGACGTCGTCAACCGCAGCGTCGCCGGGATGGGCCTGTCGCTGCGCAATGCCGCGCGATGGGGCGCCGATACCGTGCTCCTGGTGCCGGCCGTCGTCGACGCGACGACCTCGTACAAAGACGCGTGGACGCGGTCGCAGCAGGTGATTCGAGAGCGGCTGCTGCCGATGGCGAGCGAGCTCGAGGTGATCGTTGCCGTCGAGGAGGTATGGAACAAGTTCCTCCTGAGCCCGCTGGAGTTCGGCCGCTACGTCGACGAGCTCGACTCGCCGTGGCTGAAGGCGTATTTCGATGTCGGCAACGTGGTGTTCTACGGCTACCCGCAAGACTGGATTCGATCGCTCGGCGCCCGCATCGCGAAGGTGCACCTCAAGGACTTTCATCTCGATCGGCCGAACGGCCGCTTCGCGTGGACCAACATCGGCGACGGCGACATCGACTGGCGCGAGGTGCGGCGCGCGTTCGACGACATCGGCTATCGCGGCTATGTTACGACCGAAGTCGCTGCCGGCGACGCCGCCTACCTCAAGGACCTGGCGGGCCGCGTCGATCGGTTCCTCGCCGGCCAGAAGCCCGTCTAGTCTCCACGCTGGATGAATGGACGATCGAATCCGCGCCCTGGCCGTGAAAATCTGGGATTACCATCACCTCGATCACCAGCTCGGACCCGCGGACGCGATTCTGGTCCTCTGCAGTCACGACACGGCCGTCGCCGCGCGCGGCGCCGAGCTCTTTCTGCAGGGATGGGCGCCGCTGCTGATCTTCGCCGGCGGCCTTGGCGCGATCACGCGGCGCCTGTGGGACGAGCCGGAAGCGGATCAGTTCGCCCGCATCGCGATCGCCATGGGCGTTCCGCAGGACCGCATCCTCGTCGAGAACGCGTCGACCAACACCGGTGAGAACATCCTGTTCACGAAACAGCTGCTTGCCGTGAAGGGACTCGATCCACAGACGTTCATCGTCGTGCAGAAACCGTACATGGAGCGCCGGAGCTTTGCGACGTTCAGGAAGGTCTGGCCCGAGAAGCCGGTGTGCGTGACGTCGCCGCGCGTCTCGCTCGACGACTATCTGCGCGACTACTCACACGGGGCGCTGGCGCCGGACGACGTCATCGGCATCATGGTCGGCGACCTGCAGCGGATACGGCTGTATCCGGCGAAGGGTTTTCAGATCCACCAGGACATCCCCGACGATGTGTGGCGGGCGTACGAAGAACTGGTCGATGCCGGATACGACAAGTATCTGATCTGACGTGCTGGTCGCTTACCTGCCGGACCCACCCGCCTGCGCTCGCTCAAGGTCGCGCGCGAGCTACGGCGGGCAAGCCCGACCCACCTGACCCACCCGATCTGATCTTGATGTTCCGGTAGGCGGCGCGATCGCCGTGGTCCTGCAGTCCGATGTGGCCGCGCCGCGCCCGACCGTAGGTCGCGTAATCCTTGAACTTGCTCTGGCGCACTCGCCGCTCCCAGTCGGGCGTCCACAGCTCGTACTCGACCACCTTCACACCGTTCAGCCAGTGCTCGACATGCGCACCGCGCACCGACAGGCGTGTCTGGTTCCACGTGCCGATCGGTTTGGTGACGTCGCGCGACGGGGGATGCAGATCGTAATTCGCGCCGGTGTACTGCACCGGCTTCAGCGGCTCCTTGTACGCATTGTCGATGATCTGATACTCCGGCGCCGTGTGCCACATCACATCGTCGTCCTCGGTGACGCGATAGAAGAGGCCGCTGTTGCCGTTTGGCGACAGTTTCCATTCGAGCGTCAGCTCGAAATCGTCGAACTCGTCGACGGTGACGATGTCACCGGCTTCGCCGACGCGCGTGAGCTCGCCGTCGATGGCCTGCCAGCCGGCGGGCAGCGTCGGCTGCCGGAAGCCGCGCCAGCCGGCCGTGGTCTGGCCGTCGAACAGCAGCCGCCAGCCCTCGGCCCGCTCTTTCGCATTGATCGTGTTCATCGTTGACTGTGCGGCGGAAGTCCCGCCGGCGGCGAGCGCCCCGAGCAGCACGCCCGCCACCATGTGGAAGAAGCCGCGGCGGGAGGCAATGTTGGTCATAGAAAGATCCCTTGTCTAGCTTCTACCTCCTAGCATCTAGCACCCTAGCAGCTAGCAACCAGCAGCCAGCAACTAGTCAGCAACCAGCGGCAACGCAACGGGCCTCCCCCCAAGCTCCGCCGATTGGTCCGCCGCGAGGCAGACCTCCATCGTCTTCTGGGCCTCGAACACATTGATCGAGGTCTCGCGGCCTTCGAGCACGCACGCCACCAGTTCGTCGATCTCGGCCTGGAACGGATGGTGCGTCACGTCGGCCGAGTCGGGCATCGTGCAGACGATGCGGATCGCCGGCCGGCCGGCCGGGTCGGTAGCCGGCGCGAGCCGGACGTCCGGAAACGGATTCGCCGCCGCCAGCTCCTGCAGCTCGATCGGCCGGTCGAGCCACTGCAGCAGATCCTGCCGCAAGGTTGCCCGGTCGCCCATCAGCTCGACGAGAAAGGAATACGGCATCATGAAATCGGTGGAGCTGGTCACATGCCCGAGCGCGGAACCGCCGAGGGTCATGTTGGCAACAATCGAAGTCGGAAACTGGTAGCCCTTGGTCATGTGCGTATGCAAGGCGCTCACGGCGTCCGGCTCCAGACCCGAGCACCAGCGCAGCGCATCGACCGCATGGCACCCGGCCGCGAGCAGGTGGCTCCGCCCGCTCTCGCGCGTGCGCACCCACGACCATCCGCTGTACCAGTCGGTGACGCGCGACAGGTACTGCGTGCGCGCGAATCGGATGTCACCGAGCCAGCCCTCTGTCCGCAGCCACCGCGTGAAGGCCAGAAACGGGTTGTAGCGCAGTTCGAAGGACACGATCGTCCGCACGCCGGCGCGCCGTACCGCATCGCGAACGCGGACCAGTTCGTCGACGTCGAGGCCGGTCGGTTTTTCGAGCAGGAGGTGCTTGCCGGCACGCGCCGCCGCGACCGCCTGCGCGGCGTGCAGATGGTTCGGCGTCGCGATCGAGACGATGTCGACGTCGGGCGCGGCGAGGACCTCATCGTAGCTGGTGGTGATCCGCGCACCGGGGAGCGCGATGCCGTAGCGGGCGAGGTTGGCGCGGGCGCGGTCGGCGTCGCGCGCGCACAGCCAGGTGAGCTCGCTGTGCGGGTTGCGCAGAAACGCGGCAATGTGCTGCGACGCGCACCAGCCAACCCCGCAAATGGCAACGCCAAGTTTTCGATCGGCAGTGGGCATTTCGTCGCGATGTAGCCTAAACTACGCCGCATGATGAAGGCAAAAGATTGCGTTCCGTTGATCGCCACGGGTGCGCTGGTTGCCGTCATGATGACGGTGGCCGGCGAAGCCGCCGACGACTTCTCTCCGCTGTTCAACGGGCGGGATCTCAGCGGCTGGAAGATCCCGGCCGGCGACAACGGCCACTGGCGCGTGGTCGATGGCGTGATCGACTACGACGCCGAAAGCGAGGCGGCCGGCGACAAGAGCCTCTGGTCGGCGCAGGAGTTCGGCGACTTCGTGCTCCGCGTCGAGTGGCGCATCAAGAGCACGCCGTACACCAATCCGTCGGTGCCCATCATCCGCTTCGACGGCACGCACAAGAAGGACGCGTCGGGGAAAGAGATTCGGATCGCCGTGCCGGATTCCGATTCCGGGATCTACCTGCGCGGCTCGAGCAAGGCGCAGGTGAACATCTGGGGATGGCCGACCGGCTCCGGCGAGGTCTACGGCTATCGCACCGACGCGTCAATGCCCGCCGCCGTCCGCGCCGGCGTGACCCCGAAGCGCAACGCCGATCGCGACATCGGCGCCTGGAACAGCTTCGAGATCACGATGCGCGGCAGCCGGCTGACAGTCGTGCTCAACGGCGAGGAAGTCGTAAGCAATGCGGAGCTGCCCGGTGTCGCCGCGCGGGGGGCGATCGCCTTGCAGCACCATGGCGAGAAGAAGAACGGCGTCTGGGTTCAGCCGCCAAGCCTGGTGCAGTTCCGGAATATCTCAATCAAGCTCATCGGGCCAGGGTAAACGCGTACAAACTGTCGCCCGCGCCGACGACCACGAATTGCCGGCCGTCCAGCATGAAGGTGATCGGCGCATTCGACGGGTTTGCCGCGAGGCCGGCGTGCCACACGGGGTCGCCGGTCGAGGGATCGTAGGCGACGAAATTCCCCGAGCCGTCGCCGCCGAAGAGCAGATCGCCGGCCGTCGTCAACAGACCCATCGCGCCGCCCTCGCTCAGCGGGTGCCGCCAGCGGATCCTGCCGGTGCGGTAGTCGATCGCCTTGAGGAAGATCTCCCGGCCGCCGGCGCCGCCCGCACCGACGGCGCCGCCGCCGTACCCTTCTGGCCGCTCGTCGGTGTCGGTCAAGTACTGGAAGCCGTAGGACTGGGCGGTTCCGACGTAGAGCAATCCGGTCTTGGGGCTGAAGCTCGGTGGCGGCCAGTTGGTGGCCGAGCCGGGGGCGACCAGCACGCCGTCCACCGTCGCATCCTTCGCCGGGTTGTTGATCGGCTGCCCCTTGGCGTTCACGCCGAGCGACCAGTTCATGAAATCGACGTACGGGACCGTCAGGACGCTCTTACCGTTGGTGCGATCGATCAGGAAGTAGTAGCCGTTGCGCGCCGCCTGCGCCACCAGCTTTCGCGGCCGGCCATCGACCTGTCCGTCGAGCAGCACCGGCACCTGCGCGCTGTCCCAATCGTGGGTGTCGTGTGGCGAAGTCTGAAAATACCACATCATGTTTCCGGTGTCCGGGTTGAGCGCGACCAGGGAGCAGGTGAACAGGTTGTCACCCTTGCGGCTGCGCGGTGCGAACACCGGATTCGGGTTGCCGGTGGGCACGTAGAGCAGGTTCAGTTCCGGATCGTAGGTTGGCGGCAGCCAGGTCATCCCGCCGCCGTGCGTCATCGAGTAGTGGTCCGGCCAGGAATCGGACCCGGCGTCGCCGAGCTTCTGCGGCGTCGTGTACCACCGCCATTGCAGATCGCCAGTCTCGGGATCGCGCGACTCGAGGAACCCCTGCACGTCGAGCGAGTCGCCGCCGACGCCGACGATGACATGGTTTCTGATCACGATCGGCGCCGGCGTGCAGAAGTACTGCTGCCGGACGTCGGCGATCTCCTTGTGCCAGCGCTCCTTGCCGGTGGCGGCGTCGAGCGACACCAGATAGCAGTCGGGCGTCTCGAAGAACAGGTAGTTGCCGTAGAGGCCGACGCCGCGATTGCCAATGTGGATCCCGCCGCGCGTCCGCCAGTAGTAATGCCAGATCTCCTTGCCGGTGCGGGCGTCGATCGCGTAGGCGTGATCGGGCGCCGAAAAATAGAGCACGCCGTTGACCATCAGTGGCGTCGCCTTGATCGTCACGGTCGCAGACGGCCCGCCCCAGTAGTACGGATCGCCGGCGCGGTATTCGCCGCCCGCGTTGGCGCTCTCCTGCGCGGAGGCGCGATGGATCCACGCCAGCGACAGCGTCTTGACGTTGGCCGCATTGATCTGGGAGAGCGGGCTGTAGCGCCGCCCGGAATAGTCGCCGTAATGGGTCGGCCACGCGTCTTTCTCGCGCGCCGCCGGGTCGAGGGCCTGTCCTGCGAGTGCAATCGGCAGAACCGACGCGCAGAGTGACAACAGGGTCAGAATCGTTTTCATCTTTCCTCGCCTTACTTCAACGCCGCCAGGTACGCCGCCAGGTTGTGAATGTCGGTGTCGGTATATTTCGGCAGCAGGTTGATGTGCCCCTGCAGCGGATCGGTGACCTGCACCCTGGGGACGTTGCCGCTGCGCAGCCAGGAACGCGGCATCCCGGCGTCGTCGCGGATCGTCACGTCGAAGTCGGTCAACCGGACCAGGACACCGGTGAACGATTCACCGGAGGGCAGCGAGATCGTCGCCTTGCGCGCGGTTCGAGAGGATGCGCCGGCGCCGCCTTGTCCGCGTCCTCCAACAGCGATCGTGCCGAATGCGATCAGGGTCTGGAGCGTCGGGCCGTCGTGGCGGGCGCCGATGCCCTTCAGATCGCCGGCCGGCGAGTGGCAGGAGCTGCACCCGCCCGCGCTGTTGAAATACGCCTCTCCGTCTTTCGCATTCCCGGTCATCACATATTGCAGCTGGTAATTCGTGCGCTCGGCGGCGTAGGTGATCTCGCGATGCAGGAAGGTCGCGATATCGGTGATGTCCGCGGCCGTCAGCGGAATCGGCGGCGCGCTCTTATCGGGGTGGCCGGCTTCGAGGTAGGCGCCGATCTGCCGCCCGTTGATGTCCTGCAGAACGAGCACGGAACGAATCAGATCCGGGCCCGAGAATCCCTGTCCGCCGCGGGCGTTCGCGCGATGGCAGGAGGCGCACTTGCCGCCAAATGCTGTGCGTCCGCGTTCGACGGCGGCCGGATCGAACGCGCGAAGCCGATCGACGCCGCTCTGAGCGCCAGGGAGAGGCGCCTGTGCGGACGCGGCTGCCAGGGCAACCGCGAGCGAGATGAGGAGAATCGAGCCGATTCGATTGCGTCGCTTGATCATCTGGGCCTCGTCGAACGACAGCCGCCTGCCCAATGAAAACAGGAGAACAGAAGGAGTGAGACGGTACGCGAGAAAACGAGTCGCGGTCGTTCCGTGGGGCGATTCGTTTTCACGCGTACCGCCTCCGGCCGCATGTTGGCCGGCGGAGCCGGCGAACCCGTCGAACCGGGTGAGCCTCCTGAACTCCTGATCTCCTGATCTCCTGTTCAAATCCCCGGACCTCCCGAAGAGATCACCTCTCAAAACGCTTTCCCAGTTCCCCGGTCGAGCGTCACCACCTTGTCGCCGGCGATGCCGGTCCAACGCTCCCGCGGCCCATCGGGCCACTGCACGACAATCGCATCGATCGCCGGCGACGCACCCAGGCCGAAGTGCGCGCGCTGGTCGGATGCGGACAGGTAACTGCCATCCGATCTGACGCGGCGCCAGAGCACGGGGCGGCTGGTGCGCTCGACGCCAATCCACGCGCCATACCCGAAACGGTTGCCGCGACTCTCTGTGACCCGCACCTCCAGCCAGTGATTCGGTGAGCCCGCCTGATTGAGCAGCAGCCTCGCCGGCCCGTTGTTGTTGGTCACGACGACGTCGACGTCGCCGTCGTTGTCGATGTCGCCGAAGGCGGCGCCGCGGCCGATCTCCGCGCGTGCGAACGCCGCGCCGCCCCCTGCGGTCGTCTCCTCGAACCGCCGTGCGCCGGTATTCCGGAACAGCTGGTTCTTCATCCGATACGGCGACGGTTGCCCCCGCTGCGCCTCGATGACGTTGACGGCGCCGTTGGCGACGAGCAGATCGGGCCAGCCGTCGTTGTCGTAGTCGAAAAAGTTCGTGCCGAATCCAGTGAACGCCGCGGTCGGCAGCGCCAGCCCCCATCTCACCCGGGCATCGTCGAAGGTGGCGCGGCCGTCGTTGATGTAGAGCACCGACGTCTCGCCGGCAATATTGGTGACGAACAAGTCTTCGTCGCCGTCGAGATCGACGTCGCCCGACGCGATGCCCATGCTCCCTTCAGGGTTGCCCTGCGCGTTCAGCGCCGACCCGGACAGCAGCCCCTGGTCGGCGAACGTGCCATTGTGCTGGTTGATCCAGAGCTGATTCGGCGTTGCGTCGTTGGCGACGTAGAGATCGAGCCAGCCGTCGCCGTTGTAGTCGCCGGTCGCGACGCCGAGGCCGGCGCCGTCGGCCTTGCTGATGCCGGACGTCTCGCTCACGTCGGCGAACCGGCCGCTGCCCTCGTTGTGGTACAGCCGATCGCCCACCGGGCGATAGGCGCGTGGCCCGCAGTAATCGCGCGCGCCCACCGGGTCGCTGCACAGCTGATTGGCGGCGATTGTAAAGTCGACATAGTTGGCCACGAACAGATCGAGCCGTCCGTCGCGGTCGTAATCGACGAAGGCGGCGCTCGTGCTCCAGTAGGGGTCGCTGACCGCCGCCTGCCGCGTCGCGTCGGTGAACGTGCCGTCGCCGTTGTTGTGATAGAGCGTGTCGGGGCCGAATGCGGTCACGAAGAGATCCAGGTGGCCATCGCTGTCATAGTCGCCGACAGCCACGCCCATGCCATAGGCGCGCAGCCCGACGCCGGCGCGCTCGGTGACGTCGGTGAAGCGAGGCGAGCCGCGGCCATCCGCGCCGATCGTGAGATCGTTGCGAAAGAGACGGCTCGTGGCGCGACGGTTGGTGTCGCGGGCGACGGTCTGACGATCGAGTGCGTCGCCCTGGACGAGAAAGACGTCGAGATCGCCGTCGTTGTCGAAGTCGAACAACGCGACGCCCGCTCCCATCACCTCCGGCAGGTAATAGCCGCCGGCCGCGCCGTTGACGTGTGTGAAGACCAGCCCGGTCGCCGCGGCGCGTTCGACGAAGCGCTCGTCGGAAAGCGCATGCACGGCGGCACGGCGTGGCATCGCGCTCAGAACAATCAGCCCCAGCGCGACGAGAGCGACCACGCGCCTCATTTCAGCGTCGCAAGATCGCGCGCGATGGCGGCGGCCAGATCGTCCTGCCCGTGCTCGAGGGCGAGCTGCCTCGCTGCCGTCGCCCACTTGATCCCGATGTCCCGGTGGCCGGCTCGGACATGCGCCGTGGCCAGGGCGAACAGATAGCGGGGCGCTTCGGCATCGCGCGGCTCGACAATCTTCTCGAGCTCCACGATCGCGGTGTCCGTTCGTCCGAGCGCGAGCAGCATGCGTCCGAGATTGAACCGTGCGAGCCTGAAGGTCGGCTGGCTGGCGAGCGCCGTTCGATACGCATCGGCCGCGGCGTCGAGCTGACGCCGGCGCTCGAGAATCTGGCCGAGGTTGTTGTAGGCCTGCGCGTGGAGCGGGTTGACCTCGATCGCCCGCCGGTACGCCTCGGCGGCGAGATCCCACTTGTCCTGCAAGCCAAGGAGGACGCCGTAATCATAGTGGGCCGCGCTCAGGTTGACGCCGAGTTCAACGACGGCGCGGTAATGCTCCTCGGCTTTCGGGAAGTTCCGCGCGCGGCCGTACAGCGTGATCAAGTTCGCATGCGCCTCCGCGAACGACGGCTCGAGAACCAGCGCTGCTTCGTGCGCGGCAATGGCGCCCTCGAGGTCGCCTCGCTCGGCAAGCTTCACGCCCCGCTGGACGCTCGCCCGCGCATCATCCCTGAGCGCGGCGACGGCGGCGAGGAGCGGGTCCGCCAAGGCCGGCCAGCGCGCTCCGTACTGCTGGTGCCGCTCGAGCGCTCGCTGCGCCTCGGCCTGGCGTCCGAGCGCACGGTAAGAACGCGCGAGCGCATAATACGCGGCGCCCCATTCCGGAAACAGCACCACCGCGCGCTGCAGGTGGGTTACCGCGGCGTCGTGGTGCTCGCTGGCCGCGGCGATGCGCCCGAGGCCGAATTCGGCGGCCGGCTCGGCCGCCGGCTCTCGCACCAAGGCCTGGAACAAACGCTGGCTGCCATCGAGATCGCCGGCTTCGAGCAGCGATTCTGCAAGCTTGACGCGCGCCGGCAAGTAGTCGGGCGACTCAACCAGCACCTGGCGGAGGCGCGCTGAGGCTTCGCCATGCCGCGCGAGGCGCTGCAGCACGACCGCATCGAGGTAGGGCCACTCGATGGCGCGCGGCGCGAGCGCCTGCGCGCGCGCATACGCCTGATCGGCACTCTCCCATTGCTCCCAGGCATGGAGGGTGCGGCCGAGCGCGCCCGCTGTTTCGGCATCCGTGGATCGCTCGGTCGCGGCCCGATGCGCGCGCGAGATCGCCGTGCGCGCCGCGGCCGGATAGGTGTCGAGCGACAGTCGAGGCAGGGGAGGAAGAGCGGTCTGCGCCACCGCGAAGAGGATGGCGCAGACAGACATTGCGGATTGAGGATTGCGGATTGCGGATTGATTGCGGATTGCGGATTGATTGCGGATTGCGGATTGATTGCGGATTGCAGATTGATTGCGGATTGCAGATTGAATTCGACAGTTCCGCAATCCGCAATCCGCAATCCGCATTACATCGTCAGAACGAAAACCGTATTCCCAACCGAATCTGTCGCTCCGGATAAAACGACGCGCCGTTGTTGTTGGCGACGGCCGTGATCACGCCAAACGTGCCCGACGTGACGTTGTTCTGCGGATTGGCGAACACGCCCGTGTTGAAGATGTTGCCGGCTTCGATTCGAGCCTCGAGGCGGCGCGTGCCGCCCACCGGGAACGAACGGAATGCCGACAGGTCGAGGTTGAAGCCGCCCGGCCCGTAGAACTGGTTCCGCGTCGTGTTGCCGAAGCGGACGCCGGTCGGCTGCGCGAAGGCGCTGGTGTCGAACCACGCCCCCTCATTGCCGACATTGCCGTTGCTGTTGAACGAGCCAGTCAAGTCGGCGAGATTGGCGTTGGCGGTGTTGCCGGCGTTGTTGCTCGGCGTGTTCAGGCTGCCGCCGTTGGCGATCATCGTGAACGGGTTGCCGCTGAACGCTCCGAAGACGCCGTTGATCTGCCAGTCGCTCGCCAGCGCTTTGGCGAAGCTGCCGTAGCCGTTGGAGCTCTGCCACGGCAGCGCGTAGATGAACCCTAACTGGAGGTTGTGGCGGCGATCGAAGCCGGCCGGTCCCCAGTTGCGGTACAGCTCGCTCGGCGTGTTGAAGCAGAGCGTGGCCGCGCCGTCGCCATCATTGCAGGCTTCGTTCATCGCCTTGGCCAGCGTGTACGCGCCCTTGAACGAAAACCCGTGCGACATGCGCTTGTTGAGCGCCACCTGCATCGAGTTGTAGCGCGTCTTCAGACGGTCTCCCCACAAAAAGATCGGTTGGATGCGTCCAAGCGACGCGTACGGACGGCCGGCGTCGCCGACGCCGAGCGTCTGCGGCGCGTTGATATCGAGACCAGCATAGCCATCGACGCCCTTCGCGCCGACGTACGCGACTTCAACCGTCGCATCGAACGGCAGCATCCGTTCCATGGCGATGTTCCAGGTGTGCACGTAGCCGCGATCGATATTGCCCAACTCGGGCGTATAGAACCCGGCCGCCAGATCCAAGGGCACACGGCCTGAACTCAAATCGGGCCCCAGGATCTGGGGAATGCCCTGCTGGAGCGTCGCGTAGGGTGCGAACGCCTCGGCGTTGACGAACGTGGAGGCGATCGTCACCGGATAGTCGTTGTGGCCGCGCATCGGACGCGCCCACGGCTGCGCGTTGTACGTCAGGCCGTAGCCGCTGCGGAAAACCGTCGTGTCGTTGATTCGATACACGCCGCCGAGGCGCGGCGCAAAGTTGTTCAGGCTCGCGTCCATCCCGTTGTTCTGCGGATTGTTGCCGCGTCCGGCGATGATGACGTCGAGCTGGCGTCTGAAGTCCGGATTGTCCAGGTCGAGGCGATCGATGCCGCGGCCATCGGCGCGGTACATGATCGGATAGAACTCCCAGCGAAGACCGAGGTCGAGCGTCAACTTCTCGCTGGGCGTCCACCGGTCGCGGAAGTACAGCGCGTGCTGCCACTCGCGTGCGGTCATCAGCTCGTTCTGCACGCTTTTTTGCGCCTGCCCGACGGCCCCGAGAAGGAACGCCGCGTAGGCGTTGTAGAAGTTCGCGGTCTGGCCGTTACGCAGTCCCGTGGTGTTCGGCAGGAAGTCGAACCGGCCGCGAGGATTGCCGGTCTCCGGCTGCCAGTGATCGAGGTAGAGGTAGTTCAGGAAGTAGCCGCCGCGGAAGTCGTGCTGCCCCTTGATCTTCGTGATGTTGTGCGCGATCGAGTACGTCCGCTCGTCACGGAAGATCGGGTTCCAGCCGTCGCGGTTGCCGAGCTGGCTGAAGAAGCCAGAGGTCGTGCCGCCGAACCGGAACTCGGGGTAGCCCGCATAGCGCTGGTCGCCGGTCCCCTGATCGTTCGAGCCCGGAATGCCGAGCGTATCGAGGCCGAAATTGCCGGCGTTGAAGTCCGGACCGAGCACGTCCTGCTTCTGCC
>Ga0207701_10002653_pt1 | contig 18494 bp, 13 predicted proteins | sample KBSSwiSSwithPhiX_FD_184294 | JGI IMG/M metagenome (GOLD analysis project Ga0207701, IMG submission 184294) | Switchgrass rhizosphere bulk soil microbial communities from Kellogg Biological Station, Michigan, USA, with PhiX - S5 (SPAdes) (version 2) | ecosystem: Environmental > Terrestrial >... | reverse complement strand
GCGATCCACTTCGTCGAACCCGTGCTCGTCCACCTCGAGCAGCTTCAGCGCGTCGACCGCCACGGCCACTGTGATCCGGCCTTGTGCGCGGACCTGCGCGAAGTCGCGGACGCGACGCAGCAACCGGTTGGCGATGCGCGGCGTTCCGCGCGATCGGCGCGCCAGCTCGACGGCCGCAGCGTCGTCCATCGCCACATTCAGGATGCGTGCAGATCGGCGGACGACTTCCTCGATGTCGTGCACGGTGTAGAAGTCGAGCCTGTGGACGATGCCGAACCGGGTGCGGAGCGGCGAGGTGAGCAGACCTGCGCGCGTTGTTGCGCCAATCAGCGTGAACTTCTGCAGCGGCACCTTGACCGATCGGGCACCGGGTCCCTGGCCGATGATGATGTCGAGCTCGTAATCCTCCATCGCGGGATAGAGGATTTCCTCAATGGCCGGCGACAGACGATGAATCTCATCGATGAACAGCACGCCGTGCTCCGGCAAATCCGTGAGCATCCCGGCCAGGTCGCCGGCTTTCTCGATGACCGGACCGGCCGTGCCCTTGACGGCCACGCCCATCTCATGACCGATCACGTACGCGAGCGTCGTTTTGCCAAGGCCAGGCGGGCCATACAGCAACACGTGGTCGAGTGCTTCGCCGCGCTGTCGCGCCGCGGCAATCGCGACATGCAGGTTGTCGCGAATCCGATCCTGGCCGATGTATTCGTCGAGCGCGCGCGGACGCAGGCCAACGTCGAACTGCACGTCCTCGTCGACACGGACGGAAGCGACGAGACGTTCGCTCATCGCATCAGCTCCCGCAGCGCGACCTTCAGCGCGTGCTCAAATGTCGGTTCGGACATGGTCTGGAGTGTGGCGTCGACGGCCTTCTCCGCCTGAGGGCGATGATAGCCGAGGTTCTGAAGCGCCGAGAGCAGATCACCACGGACACGATCGACGCCGTTGACCGGCGCCACGTCGACCGGAGCCGCACCAGGAAGCTGCGCGAGCCGGTCGCGCAGCTCGAGCACGATACGCTCCGCGGTCTTTTTACCGATGCCGGGTATCCCGGTCAGGCGGGCCACGTCACCGCGCTGCACACACGCGAGCAGATCGCGCGAGTCCATGCCTGACAGCACGGCGATCGCTAGCTTCGGACCGATGCCGCTGACGCTGATCAGCCGCTCGAAGAGCTGTCGTTCGAGCTCGGTGAGGAAGCCATACAGCTGCAGCGCATCCTCGCGGACGTGGGTGTGGATGCGCAGCGTGATCTCGGCTCCCTGCTCGCCGGCGTCGTAAAAGGTCGACAGCGGGACGTGGACCTCGTAGCCAACGCCCTGGACATCGACGATCAGCGTATTCAGTTGCTTGTCTGCGATGCGGCCGCGAAGAAATCCGATCATCCGTGGGCAGGTGGTCGGTACTGGCGCCAGGAACGTCCGGCTCCGCGCCCATTGGGCGCTGCGGCGGGACTCACATGCACACGGGCAGCGGGACGTGAGTGCACGTGGCAGATGGCCACGGCCAGGGCGTCCGCCGCGTCGTGCGGCGTCGGCGCCTTCGCCAGCCCGAGCAGCAGCTTGATCATCTGCTGCACCTGGTGCTTCTCCGCGCGCCCGTAGCCGACGACCGCGCGCTTGATCTCCGCAGGCGTGTACTCAACCACGTCGCATCCGGCTTCGACCGCCGCAAGAATGGCCACGCCGCGCGCGTGCCCCAGCTTGAGCGCGCTGCGGGCATTGACCGCGTGAAAGATGCTTTCGACGGCGACGCAATCCGGCCGATGGGACGCGAGCAGGGCGGCGAGCTCACGGTGAATACGGGCGAGCCTTTGTGGAAAGGGGTCGCGTCCGGCCGCCGTGATGGCGCCGCAGGCGATCAACTGATGGCGTCGTCCGTCGGTCTCGACGCAGCCATAGCCGGTGCGCTCCGAGCCGGGGTCGATGCCGAAGACTTTCACGCGAGCGAGGCCTCGATCTCCTTTTCCTCGATGTCGAAGTTCGCCCAGACGTGTTGCACGTCGTCGTGGTCGTCGATCGCCTCGAACAGTTTGAGCATCTGCTGCGCTTCCCTGCCCTGCAGCTTGATGTAATTCTGCGGAATCATCGCGACTTCGGCACTGGCTGGCTCGATCCCGAGCGCCTTGACCGCATCGCGAACCTTCTCGAAGCTTTCTGGCGGGCTGATAATCTCCCACGCGCTGCCGTCGTCGCTCATGTCGTCGGCGCCGGCTTCGAGCGCCGCGTTGAGCAGCGCTTCCTCGTCGGCCTTCGACTTCTCGACGATCAGCTGACCCTTGCGGCTGAACATCCAGGCCACGCTGTTTTCCGCGGCGAGGTTCCCGGCGTACTTGCCAAAGGTGTGGCGGATTTCGCCGACGGTCCGGTTCTTGTTGTCCGTCAGCGTCTGCACCAGCATCGCGACGCCACCAGGTCCGTAGCCCTCGTACCAGATCTCCTCGTACGAGACGCCCGGCTCTTCACCAGTGCCCCGGCGAATGGCGCGCTCGATGTTCTCGCGCGGCATGTTGTTCGCCTTCGCTTCCTGGATGATCGTGCGGAGGCGAGGATTCATATCGGGATCACCACCGCCGGCGCGCGCCGCAACGGTGAGTTCCTTGATGAGGCGCGTGAAGATCTTGCCGCGCTTGGCGTCAGCAGCACCCTTCTTGTGCTTGATGGTGTGCCACTTGGAATGGCCTGACATGAGAAAAACCCCCGGAAATGCGTGAAAACAGACCGGTCATTTTACCACGGGCTTTCTGGCCAGGATGATCCACACGTCAGCCCGTGTGTCCCATTGGCCGCCGCGGTAGTCGCCCAGCAATGCCGAAATCTCGAAGCCTGTGCGTTCGAGCCGGCGCGTCATCTGCGGTACTGACAGCGTTCGAAACGCAAGAGAGAAGCGATGGACGCGCGCCTGTCGTCCGCGGCGTTCGGTGAACTCCTGATCGAAGATCGTGCGGTGCCGCGCAGGATCCTGACGAACCGTTTCGACCAGGGTCACGTGGGTTCCGCCGCGACGACCGCGCCAGCCCTTCAGGCTGACCCGCTTATGGTATTCCTCCCACGACGGCAGGTCAGCGACCAGTTCAAGTCCGAACGTACCATTCGGCGCGAGGACGCGGTGGATCTCAGACAGTGTCCGCGCAAGATCGCGCTCGGACAGCAGAGACTGCAGAATTCCGTACGGCGCCATCACCATCGCGAAGCGCTCGCGTGGCCCGCGCCTCGCCACCGATTTCGTCGCGGCAGGAGGAAACGGCAGATGCCGGATGTCTGCCTGCACGAGTCGGAGAGTGCGCTGGAGACGCCCTCGAACGAGTCGGAGACGCGCGAAATCGAGCATCGCCGCGGATCGGTCGACCCCCACGAGTTGGACTCCGGCGCGCGCGAGGGGAAGAGAGATCCGGCCGGTGCCGCAGCCCAGTTCCAGCACCTGGCCGCCAGCGTTCAGGGCAAGATTCCGCCAGAACGGCACATCTCGCCGACCCAGTGTCTGCGCATTCTCCCAGTCGTAGAACGGCGCGTAGTCATCCCAGCCCTCGTGACCTTCCATCGGCCTCAGTTCTTCTGTCCGACCGTCGCAAACAGCATGGTGTGCTGGATTTCGACGAACGCGGCGGCGACCGATGCGTCGGTCTGGTATGTGCCGAGCGCGTGGAGCAGTTCGCGGCCCAGCTCGCGCACGTCCTTCCGCGTGACCCGTTCAATGACGCGCTGAATGGCGTTTCGCCGCTCCGTCCATTCGTCGGTGGAGGGCGGACGCAGCCTGGTATGCGAGACCGGGAACAGTCTGACGTGGATTGGCTCGATGCCATTCGCGCCAAACAGCGCAGGCAGCTTCGGGCCGATCTGATCGAGCGTTCGTTCTCCGCGCGCTTCAGCGGCCGCAGCGAAGAACTCGCGGGCCAGATCGAACGCTTTCACGCCCGCCGGAACTGAGCTGAACAGATAGCGGGCGGCGTTATCAGGTTCCACGGCGACGATGCGTCCGTGTTGGGTCGTGACACGCGCGCACTCCGCCACCGCGGCACCCGCATCGACGATGTGCTGCAACACCGCGATGCAATACAACGAATCGAAGGCACCGTCGCGAAATGGCAGACGAGCCGCATCTGCCGCGGCAAATCCGACCCGCTGGTTGTGCGACTTCGTCGCCTGCAACGCAGCGGTGACCTTCGAGACGATGAGATCAATTCCGACCAGGCGGATCTGCGAAATATGCAGACGGCCGAGACTCACCTCGGCCAGCCCCTCGCCGCAGCCGACGTCGAGAATCCGGTTGCCCGGCCGCGGACGAAGCGTCTCCACGAGGAACTCGGTGAACTCGTCGGTCCACCAACCTTCCCGCAGGTGCTTGAGCGTCGCGGACTTGAATCCGTCAATCGGGGGCGTCATGGCAGGCTGGCAGACGTCGTGGCAGGCATCACGGCTAGTCCGAGACCGCAATCTCGCCGGGCACGATTGGCCGTGTTCGCGGCAGCACACCCAGCCGAGCGAGATTCCCGACGAACGCCAGGATCCCGATAAAGGCAGCCAGCTTGATGACGTCCGTGACCGTGCCCTGCGGAAGCACCTTCCACAGCAGCCACAACACCGGTTGCGCGATCGTGACCGCCCACACAGAGCCGTAGAAGTACCGCCGCTCGTGCCCCTCTCCCTTCGTGGATTTCTTGACGCGGGGCAGCAGACCGAAGGCACCGAGCGCCCAGACTGTCCCGGCGATCGGGAAGTAGGCGACCTCGTACATCTGCTTCAGACGCCATTCCCCTGTCACGGCTGCGTAGGCGAGCCCCGCGATGTTCAACACCGCAAAGGCGACCACTTCCCCCCACGCGGTCGTGTAACAGACTCGTCGATACAGCGGGTTGGGCCGATCCTCGGTGAAGCGGATGATGTACGGTGCGGGCTCACACCCCGGCAGGCGGCCGCGCAGCCCGGCAATCGCGGTCCCGGTCAGCACCATACCCAGCCAGATCAACATCCGGCGATCGAAGCCGCGTTCGAACAGATCAAACGTTAGCGGCCCGGGCGCGATGAAGAAGACGAATATCCAGATCGGCCAGTGATTGACCCGGTAATAGAGCTTGTTCCGGTGTCGGATTTTCCGCTCGGTGTCGCGCTCGATAAAGCGCGCGTGCGTGTCGATGTGCGCCTGCGTCGGCATGAAGTGCGAACGATTCTATGACAGCACGTCCGCCGGCGGGCCTTCGCGGATGATGCGGCCGTCGTGCAGCAGAAGCACGCGATCGATACAGGCATTGGCGAACGGCACGTCATGAGTGGAGATGACGATGGTGGTGCCGTCCGCCGAGAGATTGCGGACTGTAGCTGCCAGATCGTCTCGCCGTGCGGGATCCAGGGAGGCCGTCGGCTCGTCCATGAGCAGCAGTACCGGTTTCATCGCGATCGCTCGAGCGATGGCCACGCGTTGGGCTTCACCGCCCGACAGCTCGTGCGGTCGCGCGTGCATTCGATGTCCAACGCCAAGCTGTTCGAGGAGCGCCTTGGCGTGCGCTTCCGCTTTCTGACGGGCGACGTTCGCAACGTGCACGGGCGCCAGGCAGACGTTTTGAAGTGCCGTCAGATGCTCGAACAGATGATGGAACTGAAACACCATGCCGATCGGGGGCGTCGGCCTGGACACCCCAGGATCATCCTCGGCGCCCCGCGCATCGGTATCGGGCCGACAGATGCTGACCGCGCCCGCCACTTGCGACTCCAGACCAGCAATCGCGCGCAGCACTGTCGTCTTCCCCGCGCCCGAGGGCCCCATCAACGCCACGCGCTCGCCTCGCCCTGCCTGGAACGTCACGCCGTTGACGACGGGTCTGTGGTCGCGTTCGAGGCACAGGCCCTGAACCTGGAGAACGGCCCTTATTGCTGCCATGTTCTCTCGATCCGGCGGGCGAAGCGCGCGAGCGGCAACGACAGAGCAAGGTACATCGCCGCGCACACCGCGCCTGGCAACACCCAACTGCCGATGTTGGCGGCGAAGATGGAGGTCTGCTTCGTCAGCTCGACGACAGTGATGACGGACACCAGTGAGCTGTCCTTCAGCAACGCGACAAAATCGTTAGTCATGGGAGCCAGCGCAAGACGGAACGCCTGCGGAGCCCGCACCAGCCTGAGCGTCTGCATGTTGCTGAAGCCGAGCGTCCGTGCTGCTTCGAGCTGGCCCCGCGGAACAGCCTGCAAGGCGCCTCGATAGATTTCGCTCTCGTATGCAGCGTAATTGATGCCCAATCCAAGCATCGCCGCGACGAAGGCGGGAAGCTGAATCACCGCCGCCAAACCGAAGTAGAGCACAAAGAGCTGGAGCAACAGCGGCGTTCCACGTATCAGCTCCACCCAGGCGGTCAACGCAATCTCGACCGGCCTGGATCCGTAAACGCGGCCGGTGGCGATCACCACCCCGAGCGCAACAGCCAGGAACATCGACAACGCCGAAAGCAGCACCGTGATGCCAGCCGCCCGGAACAGCGCGGGCAGATAGCGGATCGCCGACTGCCAGGCGTTTGTCGTAACCGCCGCGGTGCTTGCGGTTTCTGGCGGTACCTGGTTCTCGCTGGTCAGCTGCGCATACAGCGCCGTCTGGTCCTCATTCCAGAGCCTCCATCTGCGAAAAATGGCTTCGAGACGGCCGTCGCGCATCGCCTGGCGCAGGATCTCGTTCATCCGATCACGTAAGCCGGCATTGTCCGGAGCGAGAACCCCGACGTAGTGACCGACACCGACAGGCGTCGGCTGATTCATCAATCCGGGATTCCGTCGAACGCCCCGGTCCGCGAGTACGTAATCCAGCAGCACCGCGTCGACCCGGCCAAGTGCCAGATCGCTGTACGGATGCACGTCGTCCTCGTAGGTGACCGGCACGACATGGTGATCGCGCTCGGCAGCCAGCAGCAGATCGTAGGCGAGCGTTGCACCGAGCGTGGCCACTCGCCGGCCAGCCAGATCCGACAGTGTTCGATAACGGGCGCCGTCCGCCGTGCGGACGGTGAGGATCTCCTGAAACTCGTAATACGGGATGGTGACGGCGAGACGCGCACGTCGCGCTGGACTGTCCTCGATGCCGCTCAGGCCGATATCGAAATCTCCACGCGCCGCGGCGGCGTCGAGGCTCGTGAAGCCGACCTGCACGAATCGCGGCTGGCGAGCGAGGCCGGCCGCAAGCAGCTGCGCCACTTCAACGTCGAAACCGATGACGCGCGCTGGATCGCGTGGATCGGCTTCGACAAACGGCGCTCCGCCTTCGGCGTCGCCTCCCCAGCGAAGCTCCGGTGTCTGCTGAGCCGAACTCGACGTCGACACCAGCAGCACCAGCACGAGTGCGGACACGCTCCGCATCACACCGGACATCGTCGGGGCTCAGTTGTGTGTGGGTATGCAGCATAGACGATCCGCAGGCGAGGTTCGCTCCGGTCCGCTGCAGTCATCCGCGCCGCCGGCGCTCGAGTTCCTCGAGCGTCTTCGGCCAGTCCTCGCGGAGGAGCCGCGAGAGCGCGCGGTCGGCGAGCAGACGTCCGCCGGTCTGGCAGTTGGGGCAATAGTTCGCTTCATTGGCGGCGTAGACGATCCGCTGAACCGGACTGCCGCAGTCCGGACACGCCTCGCGATATCTGCCGTGAACGGCCATCCCTGTCCGGAACGCAGTGACCTTCTCCGGAAACATATCGCCGGTCTCCTCACGCAGACGTTCGATCCAGTGCGTCAGCGTCGCGCGTGCCGCGGCGTAGAGCCGTCGCAACTCGACCTCTGAAAGCGCGCCGGTCTGCTTGAACGGAGAGAGGCGCGCCGCATGGAGAATCTCGTCCGAGTACGCATTGCCGATTCCACTGAACAGATGCGGATCGGTTAACGCGCGTTTCAACGTGTGATTGTCCCGGCGCAGAGCGCGCGCGAACGTTTCGACATCAACTTCGAGCACGTCGATGCCCCCGGGATCGTGCTCCTGGAACGCAGCACGGCCGCTGACAAGGAACAGCGAAGCCTGTCGCTTCGTTCCTGCCTCGGTGAGAAGCAGCGTGCCGTGGCTGAAATCGAGTGCGAACAGGCCGACCTTGCCCGGAATCCGCACGCCAGCCTCCTTCCAGCGCAGCCGGCCCGCAATCATCAGATGCAGGATGATGAACAGCTCCCCTTCCAACTCAAACACGATGCGCTTGCCGAGGCGGTGCAGGGCGACGATGGCCTTGCCCTCGACAGTCGATAGGGGTGGATTTGTGGACCGTAACAGGAACGGCGACGCGAGCCGGACGCGCTCGATGCGATGCCCCACCACGCGCGGCCTCAGGGCATGCAGGTAAAGGAGGATGTCGGGAAGCTCCGGCATTGCGGACGCTATGGCGGAGAGTTACGTCCCCCGACAATCTCGTCCATCGCGGGCCATTCGCGGTTCGCCAGGAGCAGTCTCAGCCAGGGTGTATACCGCTCCGGCGAGGTCTCTATCGAATCGCGAAGCTCGGCGAGGTCCATCCACCGGCACGCCTCGACCTCGCGCGTATCCGGACTCGGCGACCCATTGAACCATCCGATAAACACCTGGTTCAACTCGTGCTCGATCATCGAGTCGGCGACATTCATTTCGTAGATCGTTCTAAAGGCGGGGCGCAGATCGCACACAAACCCCATCTCTTCGGTCAGCCGGCGCTCGGCGGCACCATCTGCTGATTCTCCGGGCCGTGGATGGCCGCAGCATGTGTTGGACCAGAGTCCGCCCGAGTGGTACTTGCCGGTGGCTCGCCTCTGGATCAACAACCTGCGGCCCTCGTCGAACACAAAGACGGAGAACGCGCGGTGCAGCTTGCCTTCGCGGTGCGCGCGGATCTTTTCCTCAGCGCCAACGACGTTGTCGTCGCGATCGACGAGGGTCACCAGATCAGGCACCACGGCGCCCTCATGATAATCACTTCACGACGATCTCCGCGTCCGCGATCTGTCCGCGCACGTCTTTCGCGCGAACGATGTGTCGTCCGCGTTCGAGCGGCCAGGTCACGCCGTCGTCAGCCGGAACCCGTCCGACGCGACGCCCATCGACGCTCCATTCGACGTGGCCCGCGGCACCGACTGCGCGAAGCGACAGCGTCTGGAACTCCATGCGCAAGGTGGGATCGATCAGGTAGGTCGCGCCGTCAGCAGGCATCGTGATCTCCAGCCGACGAGCTGCCACTGGCTGCACCTCTCCGTGAGCTGGCGACCGCCGCACGGTTCGGTCGGCGACAGCGAGTACGTGCTCGGATTCGAGCAGCCCTCGGCCGGCGGCCCATGTGCGGTACTCGTCGGGCCACACGGTAATGAGACCGTCCTCCGACGCGTGATGCCACGAACAGGGCAGCGGCGAGAAGCCTGGCGGAAGCCATTCGCGGGTGCGAATCGGACAGGCGTCGCCGGCGCGCATCCCCGAAAGCGCGCAGATGGTGTATTCGCGCAGGTCGCCTGGTCTGGCCACCAGCTCGTTGTCTGAGTCTTCGCGGCCGTTGACGTGTCGCTGCGCGGCGAGCATTGTCGCGTGGAAGATCGGGGCAGCCCCGGTCACACCTGACGAGCCGATGAGCGGCCGGCGGTCGAAGTTGCCAACCCAGACACCGACGGTCACCTCACGCGTATACCCGACCGTCCAGTTGTCTCGGTAGGCCTGTGACGTTCCTGTCTTGACGGCCACAGAGAACGGAAACTCGAGACTGCCGCCGCGGCCGAAGACGTACGCACGCGCGTCGTCATCGGAAAGGATGTCGGTCACCCAGAACGCCGCACGCGGCGAGAGAACCCGTCTCGTTTCTGGCGGCGCGTCGCTGACAATTGCCCGCGGCTCCTGCCACACACCGCCACGCGCGAACACCGCATACCCGCTGACCAGATCCGCAAGCGTCACTTCCGCGTTGCCGAGGGCGACCCCGAGCCCGTAGTGGGACGCGGTCTTGTCGAATCCACTGAAACCGGCGGATCGCAGCAGCCGCAGCAGGTCAGGAACACCGATACGAGAGGCGAGGGCCACCGCCGGAACGTTCTGAGAACCGGCGAGCGCCTGTCGTGCGCGCAACGGACCATGAAACGCTCCGTCGTAATTCCGCGGTGTGTAGACAATGCCCGGCTCTGCGGTTGGATAGGTGGACGGAATATCTGGCAACACGGACGCGGGCGTCCCTCCCGTCTCAAAGCCAAGCGCGTAGACGAACGGCTTCAACGCCGATCCCGGCTGGCGAAGCGTCGTCCCTCCGTTGATCGCACCGCCGTTGTCACGATCGAAGTAATTACCAGACCCTTCCCATGCGAGCCATTCAGACGTCGCGTTGTCGAGCACGACAACCGCAACGTTGTGCGCGCCGTGTTGCAACAGCGACTGTTGATGTGCGCGGACGATATCGGCAACCGTCGCCTGCAGCGTGGCATCGAGCGTCGTGGTCACACGCGCTGGCTTCGCTGGAGCGTGCGCTGCCAGAACCATTTCGACAAAATGCGGCGCGGCAAACACACGGGCCGCCGGCTGAACCTGCAGCCGCTCATTGCGAGCCGTGTGTGCCTCGTCGGGACTGATCAACTTCTCGTGGACCAGCACGTCGATGATTCGTCGCTGGCGACGAAGAGCCGGCGTCGGATCCCTGTACGGGTTGTAGGCGGACGGCCGTTGGGGAAGGGCCGCCAGAAACGTCGCCTGCCCGACGGTCAACAACGACGGCGACACTCCGAAATAGACTTCGCTGGCTCGGCCGGCACCAACAACCTGGTTACCGTAGGGCGCGACGTTGAGGTAGAGCGTCAGGATCTGGCGTTTCGACAGCCGATGCTCCAGGCGCATCGCCAGGACAGCCTCACGGAACTTCGAGAGCAGACCGCGATGCCGACGCCCAAGGCGGCGGTCCAGCAGGATCTTCGCGGTCTGCTGCGTGATCGTGGAGCCACCCTCGACGACCGCACCCGCGCGAAGATTGCGAACAACGGCTCGCAGCAGAGCTACGGGATCGATTCCCGGGTGTCGGAAGAAACGATGGTCCTCGGCCGCAACCGTCGCGTTCACAAGCACGATAGGAAGATCGTCTTCGTCAAGCGACGTGGATCGCGTTCCGGCGCCGGAGCGCGCTTCGTACAACGGCGTGCCGTGACGATCGAGAACCACCGTCGATGCATCCGCCTCCGCGCTGAGCAGATCGGCAGGAACAGGGCCGAGGCGGATCCACACCACCGCTACAACGATCCCCATGGCGACCAGCGCGCAGAGGAACTTCCACGACGCTTTGCCGCTGACGCTTTGGCGAAGACGGGAAAACATCACCGCACCTCGATCATCGCTGTCGCTGTACGTCCGAATACTTCGGGTTCGTACATCTCCTCTGCGTGCGCTGGAGCAGTGCGGAAGACTCCGGCCGTCGTCGCTCTGACGATGTAGGAGAACTCGTGCACGCCCTCGCTCAGCCGCGTCGCAAACAGCAACACCTTGTCGTCATGGCGTTCCACGTGATCGAAGCCGCCGCGCTCCCACCACCAGCGCCAGCCGCTGTCGTCGGGAGCGTTCTGGTCGTCCTGCGCACGCGCCAGGTCGGACGCTGTCGTCGCGAACCATGATTCGACCGGCTCGAAGCCCGCGGGTAGCGGATCGGTGACGGCGACGTAGCGGCGCTCTTTTGTGAGGTTGAAACGGAGCGTGACGCGGACCAGGTCACCCGCGTTGAAACGTGCCGCCACTGGCAGATCGACATTCTCTTTATAGGGAGCGTACGAACGCTCGATCAGCATGCCCTGATCGAGGCTGTCCTTGAACAGCTGATCGACCGCATAGCGCAGCCTTGCGGTATAGAACAGCGTTCCGGTTCCCTGCTTCTCGAATGTCAGCGACTGCTCCGCTCCCGCTACGGCCGGCTTCGGCACGCTCGAAAGGGGCAGGTCGCGCCGGAACGCCTCTGTCGAGCGACCGGCGAACTGCCGTCGAACAAGCGGAGTGGATCCCAGCGATGCGGTCGCAACGAAATCAGGTGCTACCGATTCGTACTTCCGGTAGTAGTCGACGAGCGCCTCGAGGGCCCAGGCGTTCTCCTGTGTATTGCCCCAGCGCCCCTTCTGCCGTGACTCGACCAGCCAACGAACCAGCGGACGGATGGCCGATAGATCTTCCGACCCGTTCCGGACCAGCGCCCCAAGCGTGATGGCCGTGCTGCGAATGTTTGAGTTCCAGAACCACATCAGGTACGGGTCAGTGAGTTCCTCGACGTGCGCGCTGCCGCCCTCCTCGGAGATGGCGTTCCGCAGCCGCCGGAGCACATCGTTCCGCTGCGCGGCGCGAGCCGGCTGCGTCGCGAGAACCTCGTAGAGATGTGCCAGCGCGAACACCGGCATCCGATCGAGATTCGCGAGCAAACGCGTCACCGTGGAATCCTGCGCTCGCCCGCCATCAACAAGGACTTTGACAGCGAAGGCCTGCCATGCCAGGTAGGCGGGTCGTGCGCCCTCCTCGGCGGGCAGGTTCATCTGCAGTTCTCGCTGCAGATAGTCCTGCGCCCTGCGGACGACACCTGCATCAACGGTGTACCCGCGCTGCGTGGCGACGTGGAAGATGTGCAGAACGTAGCTCGTGAGATAGGGCGACACGGTGCTGCACGCGCCCGGCCAGTAGGCGAACCCTCCGGATCCACACTGAAACGTTTCGAGCTCACGGAGCGTCGACTGCGCAAGCGGCCGCACCTGGTCAGCGTTGACTTCCTGCATGCGGAATGCAGAACCGAGATCCGCCGCAAGGACCAGGGCGAGCGCCCGCGATCCCTTTTGTTCGGCGCAGCCGTACGGATATTCAAGCAAGTACCGCGCGCCTTCTCCCAGACCGGTCAAGGCCGTGGATGACATCTCCACGGAGAGGCCGCCGAAGCCAGGCACAACACCCGACGGCAGTGCCAGTGTCGCTGTCGACACACCCTCCGTCTGGCCGTATGCCGCCACGGTCTCAGGCGAGACGAGCACTTCGACGGGAAGGACGTCCTCGTACGCGTCACTCTCTCCGTTGAGACGAGCGGTCATCTGGACTCGCGCGCGTCCGATCCCGAGTGCGGAGGCGGTGAAACGGACCTCCGCCGACTGGCCGGCGCCGACGGTCGCACGCTGCTGCGCCGCGCCGTCGATTCGGAGAATTGCAGGATCGAGGCTCCGAATCGTGACGATGGCCTGACCGCCAGCGCTCAACTGATTCGTGACGACGGACCCGAAGGTCGCCCGATCGCCGACCGCGAGGAACCGAGGAAACGCTGGACGCAGCGCTACCGGCTTGTTCACGCGGATCTCGCTCTGGCCCCAGCCGAATCGTGACGTCTTGTCGCCGCTCACCGCCATGATGCGGTACGTCGTCAGCGACTCGGGAAGCTTCAGATTCAGCGTCGCCTTCCCTGAACTGTCGGTCACCGTCGACCCGACCCAGAACGCGAGCACGCGGAAGTCACGACGCAGCGTTCCGGCGCCGGCGTCCGATCCTCCGCCGCCGCCGTCATCGGCGCCCTTCGGGATAAGCGCGCGCCGCGAGACGATTCGCTGGCGGCTGTCTTCCGTAGAGACCTGAAGTGCCTTCGGAACGTAGACGGATCGCAGCACATCCGGCGTCTGGAAGCCGGTCAGAGACAACACGCCGTAGTCGACAGCCCACAACGTCACCTCTCCGACGGCTGGTTTGCCTTGCGCGTCTTTCACCATCACGTCAACGCGCGCATTGTTCGCGGGCCGATACTCCTGCCGGTTCGCAGTGACATCGACAGACAACCGCTTCGTGGCGTCCTCAACCTGCAGTTCGACGTAACCCAGGCGGAAAGACGGCTTACCGGGATCGCTCGCATCGTCGGCTGTGCCGCCCGGGCTACGGCCCTTGACGAGCAGGACCGACACGTAGACGTTTGGAATGTCCGCCTCGGTGATCGGGACCGTCACCGTCTGCTGTGTGGAGGTCAGCGTGAAACGACGCTCGGTCCGGATGCCCTCACGTTCCGTGGTGAGAAGCGCGGTGGCTCGCTCCCACGGCGACTGGATCATGATCCGGGCAGTGTCACCGGGCTTGTAGCTCGCGCGCTCGGGCACAAGGTCGATGCGATTGTGGTCGTACCGCATCCACGCCGTATAACCCGCACCGAGTGAATAGAACGACGTCGTCGTGACGGTCGATCGGCCGTCCTGATCCCGGGCCGTGGCCGTCAGCATGAACGATCCGCCCGATGGCAGCGGGACGGTCACCGGCACGGGCTCAGTGCCGGTCGTGACCGACCAGGAGCCGACGTCGATGACGCGCCGCTCCGTGTCCCACGTGTAGAAGCCGCCGCCCTCCGCGCGACGCACGGAGTTCCACTGAATCTGCTTGAGCAAGACGGTCACCGCGACTCCTGGCGTGACGACCCCTTCAGGCGTGACTGCAAGCAACGCTGTCTGCAGACCTGTCTTCTGATCGACAAAGTACGGGACTCTCTTGACGCCGACGTACCACGGAGCCGGATGAACGAGACGCGACGCCCTGCCGGCAATACGCTGTCGGGACACGTCTTCGACCTCGGCTTCGAAGACGTAACTGTACGGACGCCCGGCGGTTCGAGTCGTCTGAACCGCCATGGTGAACTCGCCTGCGGTCGTTGTGGTTCCAGAGTCCGCTGCCAGTTTGGCGGTGTCGTCCTTCTCCTCGTCGTCGTCGTAGCCGACGAACGTCCACTGCTCGGGAAGAAACTTGTCGAGGACCGCCGGCGGAGCGGAGTAGACGCGTTGACGGCTGGTCGTCCAATGCACGGGACGGCGGTCCACCGACGCGCCGAAGAGATAACGAGCAGAAACAGTCGCACTGAGCGCATCGCCGGCAATTGGAGTGGGACCGGCGGTCAGCGTGGCGTCGACGCGGAAATCGGGACGACGGTACGCGGCCACGAGGAAGGAACCAGTGATGGCGCGGCTGAAGTCAGGCGCCTCCTCGGGGTTCACGGGCGCAGTCGGCTCCGCCCGTGGCGGCTCGAGTCGCGCCTGGAGGGAGTAGTTGCCCAGCGAACCCGTTGCCGGGACATTGAACGTCCAGTCCGCGCTGCTCCACTCGTTGACACGAATTGTTCGTGTCTCAATCTCCCGGTACTGGGAGTCGCGCAGCGTCACGTAAACAGGCGTGCCAGCCGGCAGCAACTGAATGCCGCGGCTGGTATCGCTGCGCAGGATCCCTTTCACGTGCACCTGCTCGCCCAGGCGATACACGCCACGATCGGTAAACACAGAACCGCGCAACTGCGGCGTCGCCTCACGGATGTCAGATCGAATGCCGAACTCCCAGGACGAGATGCCTTCGGTCCAGTCGCTGCCAACGTAAGCAACGTCGCCGTCCTTTTCGGCGAGCACGATAAAGGCCAGCTCCCACGGGCGACGGGTGTTGCGCAGCGGAGTGTTCGGGGCGATGACGATTCCTTCGGCGTTAGTGCTGCCGCGCCAGAACACCTGGTTGTCGCGGCGGACGATCGACACTCGCGCATCGCTCACCGGCTCTCCAGAGTCGAGACGAGTCACGAAGATCAAGGTGTTGAGCGGGCTGTCCTTGACAGTGACGCCGAGATTGGTGACCTGAACGATCGTCGCCTTGCGGCGAGGCTCGCTTCCGAAGCCCGCCGCGCCGCGTGACTGCGGAATCGGATTACCGTTTTGGACGGCCGCCCAGACGAGGCCTGTCGGGCGGCCATTCAGGGCGGGCGTGACGTCGATCCCGACCGACTGAATCCGATCGGGCATGAGTGACAGCGTTCGCGATCGACCGTCTCCCGGCGGAATATCGCGGAACGTGGGCGTCAAACGCAGGATTGTCGGCATCAGGTTGTCCGTTGTGATGCCGGCTACCCACTGCCGAATGTCCTGGAAGTTCCTGACAAAGAACGGCAGCTGGTTGCCGCCTGACTGCTCCCACACGCCGTGACCATCGCCAAAGCTGGTAAACGCTCGTTCGTGCCAGTTCTCGATCAGTCCAAGCCACGTGTAGCCGAGCCGCTGGCCATCTTCAGCTTCAAGTGAAGCAGCAATGCGCACTGCGTAGGTGGTGATCGGCGCTTGCGTTGCGAAACGCAGATCCTCGAGCGTGTAGTACTCATTCGCGCGGTCGAAGGCCTCGTTCTGAGCCGGTGTCGGAGATGGAGCGACCACTGTCGACCGCCCGCCGGTGACATCGGTGACGGAGGTCGCCGCACGCATCTGCGCTGGCGTCACCAGTGTCGTCAGATGAACGGCGTTGTAGTTCGACGGATCGCACTGGCTCACGCAGTTCGGCCCGAAGACGAAGAAGGCCGGCTCCATCTCCTCGACATCAGCCTGCTCGCGTCCCGGCGTCGCCGAGCCCTGCATTGACGGAACGGTCGCATCCAGCGCAACTCGCACCCAGCTCTCGGGTTGAACCGTTGACACGGCTTCGAGCGCGACGAGATCCGGAGACGCCGGGTACGCCGTCGTATCCCACTGCGTCGCGAGACGGAACGTGATCGGCGACGTGCCGCGCGCGACCGCATCGACCGCCGCCACTTTGGCGCGAAACTGTTTCAGTCCAGCCGGGTCCTGCTGCGACAGCAGCTTTTCCGCCGCTGGGCTCAGCGAAGGAGTATTCCAGTTGTGCGGCTGCAGGCGAAGGTTGATGTGCGGCAGCACCGCCGCCGGCTGCACCGGTTGATTGAACCGAAGCAGGAAGACGGCGGGTCGGTCAGCGCGTCTGTTCAAGCGCTCATGCTCAATCGTGAGCAGTCTGACAATCGGTGTCGTGAAGCGGAACGTGTAGGGCGCTGTGAGCTGGCGGCCGCTGACCGCGCGGGCGGACGTATCCACGGTCACCTGATATTGAGTGGCGTACGGCAGCGGTTGACGGGGATCGGGCGTAAAGATCAGGATCGTCGTGCCCGACCAGCGGAACGTGCCGCGGATCGCCGGCTCAATGCGGACAAACGGGGCGGTGACCGGCTGCGGGATCCGCCCGAGGGAGACCATCGGCTCCGAAAAGACGACGCGTATCTCGTTGGCCTGATTGAGTTCGGCCAGCTCGCCGTCAGGGCCGGCGCGTTGAACGATGAGGGAGGGAGGGGTTTGCGCCTCGGTGGCAAAGGCGAACGTGGCAAGCACCACCGCCAGAACAGCGGCGCGACGAAGCATGAGCTTCACCTTTCGACGGGACGGGTTCTGCCAAACGGGTCACGGGCAAGGGCGTCTCGATACTGACAAGGACACCGTCTTGCGCGGTTTGGGATCGACCGTCCACGGCTGAGCGGATTTCAAAGGGTGTGCCTGGGGGAACGTCGGTCACAGCGTGCGTGGACGCCCGATTCTGCGGGTGCGGGGACTGATGGCTATGTAACCGTGTAAGTCGGATTACACGGTTGCCTCGTTGCGGGCGGCCGTTACTGCGGCTACCGGCTTTTCCGCGCCACAAAGGCAACCCACGGGCTGAACGATGGAATTCGGTCAAGGCCAAGCCATCGTTCAAGCCTGACAAAAAAGGGAACAAAGACCGAGTTGCTGGCACGACTGAATGGAAACCAGCAATATCCGCGTTCTAGCGCGACTTCGAAGCCCGCCTGCCGCATGCCGCGCCGCCACTGAGCGTAGGAAACATTGTAGAAGTTCGATTCGCCGCGCAGACGCTCCTTGGCGCGAACGAACATGCCCCGTAGGGAAGTTCTGTTGAGCGTTACTCCAACGAGCACTCCGTTGTCCTGCAGCACTCGCCCTGCCTCGTGCGCGAACCAGTCGCTCTCGATAAGGGGGAACACCTCCAGGCAGAGCACGAGCCGCATTGCGGAACTCTCACAGGGCAATGTGGTCGCATCCGGAGAGACAAAGATGCAGTGCGCCCCGGGAACCCGCCGCTGACAGATGGAGAGCGCGTCCTGGTCGATGTCGGTGCATGTCATCTCCCATCCGCCGTTTGCGAGGAGGCGTGACCAGCGGCCGCCTTCGCAGCCGACTTCCAGCGCGGCTCCCGGCACGCCCGCGAGTTCGCAGGCGGCGGCGATGACGTCCTCGACGACTTCGGTCGTGTAGCGTCCCCAGCGCGTGGTCGCAACGGTGTCCCACTTAGTCGCTGGCGCGGGAGGGACATCCAGAGTCGGCGCAGCAGCGGCACGGGTTCGGGTCACGGGCGTCCGCTTCCAACATCTATGCCCGTCGGCCCGGAGAGAGGGTCGCAGACGCCGCAACCGTAAGTGCTTGCGCAATCGGCGTCTGGCATGGGCGTGGTTGCGACGCAGGCGTAGACGAGCTCGCAGGAACGGACGACCAAAGTCGCACCCGGCGCAGCCTTGGTGTCTCGTGGGGCAACCACTTGGGAAAAGGAGTCGGACAAGCGATCGCGGATGGTACAGCAAAAAAGGCCCGTCTCAGCGAAACGGGCCTCTGGGTCGCGACGGAGAGATCCGTCGTCAGATTAATCCCGGCAGTGACCTACTCTCCCACACACCTACGCATGCAGTACCATCGGCGGTGGCAGGCTTAACTTCCGTGTTCGGAATGGGAACGGGTGTGACCCTGCCCCTATGACCACCGGGAAACTTG
>Ga0207701_10002652_pt1 | contig 18495 bp, 15 predicted proteins | sample KBSSwiSSwithPhiX_FD_184294 | JGI IMG/M metagenome (GOLD analysis project Ga0207701, IMG submission 184294) | Switchgrass rhizosphere bulk soil microbial communities from Kellogg Biological Station, Michigan, USA, with PhiX - S5 (SPAdes) (version 2) | ecosystem: Environmental > Terrestrial >... | reverse complement strand
ACTCGCCGAGTGTTGATCAGGCAGATCCCCAGCTCTACCTTGTGCAGGCTGAGTTATCATATGCCAGTTTTATAAGTCAGACCACTGGTATAGGAAGATCGATAACACGTCAGTCAAATTTCGGTGCACAGACCTACAGAAATGCATACTCTCCGCAAAGTTTTGATGGCATATGGAGCACGGCTTATACAGGTGTTATTAAACACGTAGATGCCCTCGTTCCTATCGCAACTGCCAACAAACAGTGGGTAAATACAGCGATGGCCAAAATCATGAAAGCTCATACGCTGATGATCCTGGCGGATTTGTTTGGAGATGTTCCGCTCACTGAAGCAGATCAGGGAACAGCAAATACTAACCCTAAAGTTGATCAGGGTAAATCTGTCTACGACGCAGCTATTGTTTTATTGGATGAGGCCATTGCAGACCTTGGAAAAGGAACACCTGGTTCTTATCCTGGCGCCAATGACATGTTTTTCAGAACAACAAGTGCTACAGGGATGACTAACTGGCGTACAGCTGCGAAACTGTTGAAATTAAGGGCATTCAGCACAATAAGACTGGTTACTCCAGACGCAAAAGCTAAGATCGATGCATTGATTGCAGACGCAGATATAACGGCTTCGTTAACGGGTACTACAAGGGATTTTGAATATAAATATTCAACTAAACAATCTAACCCCGATAGTCGTCATCCGGATTATGCCAGCAACTATCAACCTACAGGTTCGGCATCTGATTATATTCAGACGCATTTCGCCTGGGCACTCGTTGTAGAAAAAGGAACCGGTGATGCGAACAATGACCCACGTACCAGGTATTATCTTTACCGTCAGGTTACCAATTATGCAGTGCGTAATGAAGATAACATGGCTTGTATTGCTCAGTCCAAACCGCCGCAATACACTGCCAGCATGCCATTCTGTTATACCATTTCCGGTTACTGGACTCGTGATATGGGTGATGCAAGTGGTATCCCACCAGATGGTACCTACCGTACAACTTATGGCATATATCCTGCCGGTGGTGAATTCGATGCAAACCAGGGAACCTCGGTTTCATTAAACCGTGGCGGACTTGGTGCTGGTATCGAACCAATCTGGCAATCGGCTTTCACCGAATTTGTAAAAGCTGAATGTGCTCTTACCATCGGAACTGCTGGTACTCCAAGAACATTGCTGGAAAGCGGTATCCGCAAAAGCATGGCTAAGGTTTCAGGATTTGCAGCTTCAATTGGTGCTGCTACTGCTGTACCTGCATCATTTGCAATGACTCCTGCCAGGGTCGATAACTATGTAAATAAAGTGCTGGCAACTTATGATGCAGCCACAACAGATGGCGACAGGCTTAATGTTATTGCGAAGGAATATTATCTCGCTCTTTGGGGTAACGGTATGGAAGTATATAACCTGTACAGGCGTACCGGCAAACCGGATAACCTTCAGTATATGATCAATCCTAACCCTGGAGCATTCGCGAGGTCTATGTGGTATCCATCAAATTTCACCAACCTGAATATTTATGCAGTACAAAAAGCTGACGTAAACGTACAGGTGTTCTGGGACAATAATCCTGCAGGTTTCATAAAATAAAAAAAATACAAATGAGAAAAATACTTTCATCCGTATTGATGCTCGCCGCCGGGATGGTCCTGTTGAGTTCATGTGAAAAACTTGATGTTCCACAGGATGTCAATACCCTCGGTAAAGGATCATATCTAACTTTAACAAAAGCGAATAACCTGATTCTTGACTTTAGCAACCTTGCAGGTAGTAAAGCCAGTATCGACGCTGCACAGTTTGGTGCAGACCAGGAAAAGCTTACTATCTATGTTGCGCCGGGTTCACCTACTCAGGACAGGACGCAGTGGAAAAAGATCAAGGAAGTTCTGAATGATAATAATGGCAACTATGCATTATCTGTAAGCGGAACGGAGATCCAGACAGCAATTGCACCCGCTGCAATTTCACCTGGAAACCAGTACACCATGTATAATGTAATTACCACCAAAGACGGCAGGACTTTCGACTATGCAAATACTGCTACATCTTTTTCTGGTATCTCTGCTTATAATATGGCATTAGCATGGTCCGCTACTGTTGTATGTCCATTCGTTGGACCTATCGCTGGCAAATACACTGTGATTCAGGATGACTGGGTTGACTGGTCACCGGGGGCCGTGGTAAATGTTGCAGATGGCGTGGTGCCAAATACAGTAGACATCAGCCAGGTATGGCCGAACCCTGCTTTTGGCACAGTTGTAAACAAACTGACCGTGATTGTTGATCCTGCCACAGGTGCAGGAACAAGCACCACTGGTGTAGTTTGGGGCGATTATGGTGGGCTTGCTTCAACCGGGTCCGGATCGAGTGGATTTGTATTTTCATGTACAGGTATGTTTACCATGAGTATGCACATTGTCTATGGTGGAGCAGACCAGGGATTCTTTAAACTTATTCTTAAAAAGAACTAGAAAAAAATTCCCCGCGATGCGGGGAATTTTTTTAATTAGTTAGTGCGATAGTGTGGTGATGTGAAAGTAAAGTGGGGTAATCAGATAATTCACATTTTCACGTTGACATTTGAAGTTGAATAAAACCCCTAAAAAATAAACCCACAAAAAAAACCCCCGCTTTTGCGGGGGATTTTTTAATGCGGTAGTGCGATAATGTGTTTATAATTTGATTTCTTCGTCGTTGCGGTCGTAGAAATGAAATTCGGTAAGATGGAAAGTGTTATTGGGTTTCACTTTCAGGCTGAGTTTATATTTCCAGCCCCATTTCCTTCTCATTGAAATAAAGCCTTTCGTCAGGTAGGCATGCATGATAGGATGTACCAACAGCGTGAGATCACGGTGTTTCTGCATGGTCAGGTAACTCATGTTCTTTTCAATCTCATCTTCCAAAATAAGCGTTGAAGAGATCTTGCCCGTACCATGGCAGGAAGGACAAACTTCCTGTGTGTTGATATTCATTTCCGGCTTCATACGCTGGCGCGTAATCTGCATAAGTCCGAACTTAGATATAGGAAGTACAGCGTGTTTGGAACGGTCAGAACGCATGAAGTTTTCCATGTGTTCAACCAGTTTACGCTTGTTGTCGGGATATTTCATGTCAATGAAATCCACCACAATGATTCCGCCAATATCCCTTAACCTTAATTGGCGTGCTATTTCTTCCGCTGCTTCCAGGTTAGTCTGCAATGCATTTTCTTCCTGATTATTGCCAACGCTTTTATAGCCACTGTTGACATCAATTACGTGTAACGCTTCGGTATGTTCAATGATCAGGTAGGCACCACTTGGTAGATTAACGGTTTTACCAAAAGCTGCCTTTACCTGCTTGGTAATTCCGAAATGATCGAAAATGGGTGCGCCGTTATGATAGTATGAAACGATGTCAAGTTTATCGGGAGCTATTTTTTGAATATAGTTCCTTGTGTCGTTGTAAATGCTTTTGTCGTTCACGATGATCCTGTTGAAATCTTCATTCAACAGATCGCGAAGCATGCTCGTAGTCTTTGTTTGTTCGCTGAGCACTTTATAAGGTGCGACAGCTGACTTCAGATTTTTCTGAATGATCGCCCAGTTGTTCACCAGGTTATTCAAATCTTCATGAAGTTCTGCTGTATTTTTTCCTTCCGCAGCGGTCCGAACAATCACACCAAAGTTTTTAGGCTTGATGGATTCCACGATTTTCTGCAACCTTCTTCTTTCTTCTGAAGAATGGATCTTTCTTGATACAGCGATGATATCGTTGAATGGAGTAACAACAACAAAGCGACCGGGAAGTGAGATCTCGCAACTGAGGCGCGGGCCTTTGGCAGCGATGGGTTCCTTGAGGATCTGTACTAATATATTGGGTCGCTGACCTAATACTTCGTTGATCTTGCCGGTTTTTACGATCTCTGGCTCTACTTCAAATCTTGCGAAATCAAGCCCTTCGGGAGATTTCTCATTGATGGCCAGTTGGGTGAATTTCAGCAATGACTTCGCATAGGGGCTGAGGTCAGTATAATGAAGAAAAGCGTCTTTCTCAAAACCAACATCCACAAATGCAGCATTCAGCCCTGGAATAAGTTTTTTAACTTTTCCCAGGTACAAATCTCCCACCGCAAAGCTGGCATCCACTTTTTCATTGTGCATTTCCACCAGCTTCTTATCCTCTAACAGGGCGATTTCCACGCCCTGCGGTGCTGCGTTAATTATTAATTCTTTATTCAAGCGTCAAAACACTTACGAGCCAACACAAATGTCAGTCTGCCGATAGTTATGGATACAACCGTTGTATAGCTATCGTGCAGCTGATAAGATCTCCCCTAAAAGGAAGTGAAAAGAAAAATTATTTATTCCTCTTCTTATGACGGTTTTTGCGAAGGCGTTTTTTGCGCTTATGCGTTGCTATTTTATGACGTTTTCTTTTCTTACCACAAGGCATCTGAAAAATTTTACTTGTTATTAATTTATTGCAATGTCTTAATCTTATCGTCTATGGCTTTAATCAGTTCAGGGTTTGTCACGCCTTTCTTTCCCACTTTATACCATTCAATGGCATTCTTTTTATCACCCATCCTTTCATAAGCTTCAGCAAGCAGGAACACAGCTTCCTGGTTCTCCGGCTGATGCGCTACCACTTTTTTCAATCTTTCTGCAGCTTTATCGAACTGCCCGGTCATCATCCCACCGTAACCCAACATGAATTGCGCATACATGTTAGTACTGTCCCTTTGCGCCACTTCCCTGATCTTCATGATACCTTCCATGGGAGAAACAGAGCCGGAAGCACCAAAAATAAATGTACTGCCCCATCCTATTTTCGCGGAATCATTGGCCGGATTGATCACTAATACCTGGTCAAATATGAGCTGAGCCTGGTTGGCCATCCAACTTTTCAGGGAAGGATCTGAAACTGTTTTCAGCTCTTCCAGATACGATTGGCCGGCAAAGTTGAGGTTTTTCTCGCTATTTTCCAATTTAGCCTTTTCGCCGTTATAGTAAAGCCATGGTTCACGGATCTTTGCGGAGTCTTTCCAGAAAGCTGCCAGTTCACTATAAACCTGGATTTTCTGTGTTTTCAGATCTCCCCGGGAAATGGAATTTTCAAGTGTATTCAACTTCGACTGTTGGGCGGGGGTGAGGTTTTGCTTTGCCTGCGCGAGAATATTGTCGAAGCCCAAAACGGAAAAAGCCGTATCCACGGCAGCTGCAGGTGCAGCTTCCTTTGGATAAGGCTTTGTTCTTCCGAAGAAAAAAAGTACGAGTAACAGAAGTATACTGCCAATCGCAACAATCAACTGTTGCCTCATTAAAATGATTTAGGGCGTAAAATTAACGCACATTCATCATTTCTTCAGCACCATCTTCTTTAATCGGTGTGTCGAGCTGTAATTTTTTAACTTCCTGTACAAATTCTTTTGCTGGTTTAAAAGCAGGAATGAAATGTGCGGGAATGTGAACGGCGGTGTTTTTCTTGATATTACGGCCGATTTTGGCAGCCCTTTTCTTGGTAATAAAACTACCAAATCCCCTGATGTAAATGTTCTCTCCTTTTGCAAGGGATTCTTTTACTTCCTTGAACATTGTTTCAAGGGATACCAGAACGTCTACCTTAGGGATTCCCGTTTTTTCGGAAATGTTGTTGATTAAATCGGCTTTTCTCATTTTCTGAGTGTTTTTAAAAATGGGATATTAAATGGTTATGCCCCACTGCGAAAATCACTGGATTTTAAAACACTGAATTCGCAGGACCTAAAATTAATGAAATCAATCCATTACAAAGACCCGGATGGCTATTTATTGAACGCAAAACGTATATAAAAAATTGTATTGTTGATAATTCAACTGTACATTTCCTGCTGAAATATCCCAGAAAACCTCAGATGCCCTCATTTTTTACCATATCGCTCCTGCACTGGAACCGTACGGTTAACAATAGAAAAATGCCCTGGAAAGGGGAAAAAGACCCTTATAAGGTATGGTTAAGCGAAATTATCCTTCAACAGACCCGGGTTGAGCAGGGGAGGGATTATTACGAGCGATTTATCCAGTCTTTTCCAACGGTTACCGCACTGGCTGAAGCTCCGGATGATGCTGTCTTTAAACTCTGGGAAGGCCTCGGTTATTATACCCGTTGCCGTAACCTTTTGGCATCAGCCAGATTTATAGCTTACGAACTAAAAGGAATATTCCCGCAAACATATGAAGATATTCTTAACCTCAAAGGGGTTGGCCCGTATACAGCCGCAGCAATCGCATCTTTCGCCTATGGCCTGCCCCATGCCGTTATCGACGGAAATGTTATCAGGGTCATTAGCCGCATATTCGGTATAGCCGCACCGCTTAAGGAATCCGGCTCTGCCCAAATCTATAAAATGCTGGCAGATGAGCTTCTTGATAAATCAAATCCGGCTGAATATAACCAGGCAATTATGGATTTTGGCGCCCTGGTTTGTAAACCACGTCAACCACTATGTGTAACCTGTCCACTGCAGACTGATTGTGAAGCATATAGGAATGGATGGGTAGACCAGCTACCAGTAAAATCTGCTCCACTGGAAAAAAGAAAAAGATATTTACACTACCTGGTATTCCATTACAACGGTAAAGTGTACTGTAGAAAAAGAGAAGGGAAAGACATCTGGCAAAATCTTTTTGAATTCTATTTGTATGAATCCAAAAAACTTTTGTCGGCCCGCAAACTTGAGTCAACACCGTTTTTCACCGAAATGTTACAGGGAATCAACTATCGGATCCACTATATATCACCGGTTTACAAACAACAGCTCACGCATCAGCAATTGAGCGGCAGGTTTTTTGAAATTATAGTTGACCATAAACCTGCAGGGATGGAAGGATTCATAGCCATTGAAGAAAACAGGATTTCTACGCTGGCAATGCCGCGATTTATACTTTCCTATTTACATGAAAAGAATGTAAATTTAAATACGCTAAAGGCAGGGATTAAAGACAGATAAAAAGAAATTTATGAGAGGAGTTAACAGGGTGATGCTAATTGGAAACCTTGGGAAAGACCCCGATGTACAGTATCTGGAAGGAAATATTGGGGTGGCAAAGTTTCCGCTGGCAACAACAGAAACATACAAAGACAGAACGGGCAAACTGATCAGTCAAACGGAATGGCATACTGTAGTTCTATGGAGAGGGCTGGCAGATCTTGCCCAGAAATATCTTCATAAAGGAAGTCTGATATATATTGAAGGAAGGCTTCGCACAAGGAGCTGGGACGATAAAGAAGGCGTGAGAAAATTTGCCACTGAAGTGGTGGCAGATAATCTGATCATGCTCGATAAAAGAATGGATGGCGGACCGGGACACGGCCCACATGAAGGTGGGATTGATGGATTTAATAAAGACGACGTCCCGCCAATCAGTGAGAGTCCGGGCGATCTCCCATTCTGAATTTCAAATATTGATGCATATTTTTGCAGGGGCAGGTGCAGACCTGCCTTTCTGATAAAACAACCATTTCGCTTACCAAAACCTATGTTTTGAACGATACCGACACGGGATATTTATTACAGGTTTTTTTCAAACCCGTTTTGCTGGGCGCCCTACCACAAACAGCCATTACCATAATGGTTGTATTACTGTTAATGCTAATGGTTATCTCATTTATTGTTTCCGGAGCCGAAGTAGCTTATTTTTCACTTTCCTACAAAGACATCAATGTGCTGAAAACCAAGCAGCATCCGTCTGCAAGAAGGATACTGGACCTGCTGGTAGAACCCAAATCTTTACTGGCATCGCTCAACATAATCAATACACTTACCAATATTGGAATCGTGATCATCACCAATTTTTTGGTGGATGAGTTAACCACGGTTGATGCAAATTTCTTTTTCGCGCTGATGTTGAAAATCATCATCATCACTTCAATCCTGGTTTTATTTTCAGAAGTATTGCCCAAGGTATGGGCAGCACAAAATAATCTTCGCTTTGCCTACTATTCATCGTTTTTGGTATCCGCCATCAATTCCGTTTGCAAGGGTATAAGCAATTGGATGGTGGGATATAATGACCGTATAGAAAAATCACTTGGTGGTGGAAAATCATCGAGCTATAGTCTGGAAGAACTTGACCAGGCCATTGATCTTACCACATCGCAGGATGCAACGGAAGAAGAAAAAAATATGCTCAAGGGCATTATTAAATTCGGGAATATTACTGTGAGGCAGGTGATGAGGAGTCGGCTTGATGTCCATGGAATCGAATCTTCCATAACTTTTCACGAACTGGTTCACCGTGTAGAAGATTTATCCTATTCACGACTTCCTGTATACAAAGAGAATCTGGATAATGTAATTGGTATTATACAAACTAAAGACCTTATTCCGCATCTTAATGAAAATGGTGAATTCGACTGGCACACACTTTTGCGCCAGCCATATTTTGTGCACGAACACAAACTCATTGAAGATCTTTTGCGGGAATTTCAAGCGAAGCGGATACATTTTGCTGTTGTAGTGGATGAATTTGGCGGTACAGAAGGCATCGTAACGCTGGAAGATATAATGGAAGAAGTTATTGGTGATATTCGTGATGAATTTGATGATGAAGACAGCCAGAATAAAAAAATTGATGATAAGAATTTCCTGTTTGAAGGAAAGACTATGATCATTGAAGCCTGCAGGGCCATGAATATTTCAATAGACACCTTTGATGAAGTGAGGGGCGACAGTGAAACCCTTGCCGGACTGGTTCTTGAAACAGCTGGAGAAATCCCCCAGGTAAACCAGGAAGTATCTATTGGTGATTTTATGTTCGCCATTCTGGAGCTTGAAAAGAACAGGATCAAAAAAATGAAAGTAACCATCAACCCTTCGCAGGTTGACTAAATGATAATGATGAGATTTGGTAAAGCCGTTGTGCTCTGTATTATATTATTCTCGTGTAACAGTGATTATACCCCGAAGCCAAGAGAATATTTCCGCATAGATTTTCCCGAAAGAAAATACCAGTCGTTTGATCAGGCAGGTTATCCATACCAGTTTGAATATCCAGTATATAGTAAAATTGGAAAAGACACTACACTGTTTGATGACAATCCGGATAACCCTTACTGGATCAATATTGATTTTCCTGAATTCAAAGCAAGAATCTACCTGAGTTATAAAACCATCGGAGGAAATTCCATTTATAAAGTGAAAACAGAAAATGGATATAAAGATTCTTCGGTGAAAAATAGTTTCGAAGGTTTAAGGGACGAAGCGTTTAAAATGACTTACAAACATTCATTGAAAGCCAGTTCGATTGACGATTCTTCTTTCACTACAGCCAATGGTATCAGCGGTGTTTATTTTACAGTGGGTGGTAACGCGGCAACGGCGAACCAGTTCTTCATGACAGATAGCAGCAAACATTTTCTGCGGGGTGCACTATATTTTGATTCAGCACCCAACTCAGACTCCCTTGCACCGGTGATCGGCTTCCTGAAAGAAGACCTGAAACACATGATCAGTACGCTCAAATGGAAATAATTTCATCTATTTCCATTTGCCTAATTTTGCCATATGATTTCCATCGATAACATACTGGTGAGTGATGAAGTGATTGAAGAGCAATTTGTCTGTGATCTCGACAAATGTAAAGGTGGTTGTTGCGAAGATGGTGATGCAGGCGCCCCGCTCTCGATAGAAGAACTTGAGTTTGTGAAACAGGCATTCAACAAGGTGGTCCCTTTCCTCACTGCCGAAGGTAAAGCTGAAATAGAACGAACAGGTTTGTTCCGTTACGATCAGGAATTTGGTTGGGTAACGCCTACTATAAATGGAGGAATCTGTGCTTATGGATACAGAGACGAAAAAGGAATAATCAAATGTTCTTTTGAGCAGGCTTATAATGATGGATTAACGACCTGGAAAAAACCCATTTCCTGCCATCTTTATCCGATCAAGACAAAGACCAGCAAGAAAAAATATGAAATGGTGAACTATGTTCCAAGGGAAACCATGTGTAATCCGGCATGTATACTTGGAAAGAAATTGAAGGTGCCAGTATATAAATTTCTGAAAGACGCATTGATCAGAAAATATGGTGAAGATTTCTACAATGCCCTTGACCAGATTGCAATAGAGTATTACCAGAAAAAACAGGACGGCAAAAAATCATAATATGCAGGAAAAGTTTGCCAGTTTTCTTACCGATAGTACGAAAAAGGCTGAAGACCTAGAGCATAGAAAAAAAATCAATTTCAATATTGGAAGGTATAATGCCGTAGTGCCTGCAGGTAAATCACAATTCAGCGATCTTGAAACAGCCAGGGAAAGGGCGAAGAATGTGAAGTGGAAGGTGATGGAGAGGCTGGATAAATACCTTGAACAATTTGAACAGAATTTTATCCGTAATGGCGGCAAAATTATCTGGGCCGAAAATACAGAACAGGCACAGCAGGCCATTCTGAAAATATGCCAGGAGAAGAATTGCAAATCCATGGTCAAGAGCAAAAGCATGGCCACTGAAGAGATTCACCTGAATGACTTCATGGAAGAAAATGGAATTGAAAGTGTAGAAACAGATCTGGGCGAATATATTCAACAGCTCGATGGCGAACCACCTTACCATATAGTTACTCCTGCCATGCACAAAAGTAAGGAAGATGTAGCCAGGCTTTTCGCTGAAAAATTAAATACCGATATTAATCTTAGCCCGGAAGAATTGACATTGGTAGCAAGGGAAAAACTGCGATCAAAATATGTGGAAGCAGAAATAGGAGTAACGGGTGCCAATTTCATTATTGCAGATTCGGGTTCAATTGCTCTTACTGAGAATGAGGGTAACGGACGATTGAGTTGTTCCTGGCCTAAAACACATATTGTGCTTGTAGGTATTGAAAAAGTTGTTCCTTCTTTAAATGACCTTGCTTTGTTCTGGCCCCTGCTTGCAACTTTCGGAACGGGGCAAAAGATAACTGTATATAATTCTATAATCAGTGGTCCGAGGAAAACTGATGAAACGGATGGCCCGGACGAAATGTATTTGATCCTTCTGGATAATGGCCGCAGTAATTTACTTGAACCAAAAACGCGTGAAAGCCTTTATTGTATTCGTTGCGGTGCATGCCTGAATGCATGTCCGGTATATAAGAATATTGGTGGTCATAGTTATGGAACAACTTATAGCGGACCGATAGGAAGTGTGATTACTCCCCATTTGAAAAATATGGGTGACTGGAAACATCTCAGTTATGCTTCTTCGCTTTGTGGGAACTGCACTGAAGTTTGTGCGGTTAAAATTAATTTACATGAACTGCTGCTGGAAAACAGGTATGAATCCGTTGCTACCGGAAATAGCACCCTGGCCGAGCGGGTTGCATGGAAACTCTGGCGTCAGGCTTCACTGCATCGCAATTTGATGAATATGGGCAACCGAAAAATCAAGAACTGGATGGTTAACAGCATGTTCAAAGGCTGGACCAGTTACCGGAGTGGCCTGGAATTCCCTGAAAAAACCTTCAATCAACGCTGGAAAGAAAAAAACCGGCAGAGCTAATTACGGGCATTACCTGCAATTGCTTATTTTGTTAAACCATGCTGGTCTATTCCAAACATCAATCACCAAGGTTTGAATATATTTCAGGCTATCTCCTGCAGTCATTGTGCGGAATCGATATCAGTTTTACAAATAATGCTGAAGAATTCGAATTATTCAGCGGACCTTCCTTCTGTTATAATGATGAATTAATAAAGGCGGATGCCTTTCATTTGATTCCACACGGACTTCTTTTTGAAAATTCTATTCAGCAACAAGCGTTAAAAACAGAAGGGTGGAGAAACACTAAAATCTTTTTTACAACCAATGGGTCTGATCTTCCATTTGACATTTTAGCTGCTTCATTTTTTCTGATCAGCCGTTACGAAGAATATCTTCCGCATGAAAAAGACATGTATGGAAGGTTTTCCCATACAAATAGCCTGGCAGCAAAAAATGATTTCCTTGATCTTCCGGTAATAAACTGTTGGGCGATGGAATTACGCAGGATCCTGCAAAGAAAATTTCAATCACTGATCTGCCATCGCCGGACTTTCCAGTTTCATCCCACCTACGATATAGATATGGCCTGGACCTATCTTCACAAAGGATGGATCAGAAATGCAACCGGATTTGCAAAGTCATTAATTCATGGACAGTGGGGACAGGTAAGCAAGAGAGTAGATGTGCTCACTAATAAAAGACCTGATCCTTTTGACGTATATGAATGGCTTGATGCACTACATATAAGATATTCACTGAAGCCATATTATTTTTTCCTTTTATCAGAAGATCCAAAAGGATACGATACCAATATCGATCCTTATAATAAGGCAATGAAGGATTTGGTTTCTTATCATTCGATGGGATATCCGGTAGGAATTCATCCATCCTGGCAAAGTGGAGACAATAGCAAATTACTTCAACAGGAAATTTCATTACTCGAAAAAATAAAAGGTAAAAAAGTCAGAGCAAGCCGGTTTCATTATATCAGGTTTGACCTTCCCGGTGGATATCGCAAACTGATCGAAGCAGGAATAAAAGATGATTTTTCAATGGGCTACGGTTCCATCAATGGTTTCCGCGCATCAGTGTCTACACCATTTGAATGGTATGATCTGGAAAAAGATGAACAAACATCATTGGTTGTTCATCCATTTTGCTGGATGGATGCTAACAGTCATTATGAACAAAAATATACTCCTGCCCAGGCTTATCCCGAATTGAAAAAATATCATGAAATAATTAAGCAGACCGAAGGAGAGATGAGTATTATCTCGCACAATAGTTTCTTTAGTGATGAGCCTGAATTTGAAGGTTGGAAAAACCTCTATGAAATTTTTCTGCGTGAGGTTGTTTACTGGGATCTTTGATCAAGCTTCTTCCACTTTTGCTTTCTTGAATCCTGTATTTACCAGGTAAACTCCCAACAGTGTAACCAGTGTACCAATGGCAATAATAAAATTCAATTTTTCGCCAGCCAGCAGGGCGCCAACGATAACTGCAACTATAGGATTGATATAAGCATAGATGGAGGCCTGCGCTGCCGGCAATCTTTTCAATGCATATATAAAAGCGCCAAACGTAATGATGGAGCCTATCACAACAAGATATGCAATGGAATACCAGGTTGTTGAATTAACATCTTTTAGTGGGACATACTTGCTGTCGAATGCGCTTACTACAGTTAAAATAATTCCGCTTAAGAACATCTGCCATCCCAGGCTATAATATGCATTGAAGTCACGGGCATGCCTAACCGTATATAGCGTTCCCAATGCCCAGGTCATGGTAGCAATAATTCCCAGTACAATTCCGAAAGCAAAAGATGAGTTTAGTAAAGCGTGCAGGTAATCAGAAAAAATGATAAGGATACCACCTAAGCCCAATACGAGTCCGGCTATTGTGATCAGGTTAAGTTTTACTTCCCTGAATAATATAACGGTGAAAAGTGCTATCCATATTGGGGAAATGGCGCCAATCACGGCTCCCAGCCCACTCGGTATATATTGCATGGACCATGTACTGAAACCATTGCTGATCACAAACATTAGGATGCTCATCCAGATAAACTGGAAAAATTGCTGGCGATTGGGAAATCCATAACCCTTGATAAAAAAATACAGGATATAAAAAGTTCCACCGATAATTTGCCTGATACCTGCAAGTTGTAGTCCAGGCATCTGTTCAACTCCTTTTTTAGAAGCCAGCCATGTAGTGCCCCAAAAAAAACTCACCAATCCAATAGCAATAAATGCCCTGGTTTTTTCTGACTGGTTTTTGGGATTCAGCGGTTGAACAGACTGTTTAACGGTGTCGTAAATATCAAAAATGAATTGTTTAACCGGCACTTTTTTATAGGTTTTAGTGGGTATTCTAATGCCTGAAATGCCGCATTCCCGTCATCACCATTGCAAGTTTATTTTGTTGGCAATATTCAATTGAATCTTTGTCGCGAATGGATCCGCCAGGTTGTATAAATGCTTTTATTCCTGCTTCATGCCCCATCTGAACACAATCATTAAATGGGAAAAATGCATCACTGGCCATCACTGCATCGCCGAGGTCAACGTTAAATTGTTTTGCTTTTTCCAGTGCCTGCCTGAGTGCATCAACACGGGAAGTCTGACCACATCCTTTTCCAATCAACTGGTTATTTTTCACCAGTGCAATGGCATTTGATTTCAAGTGCTTGCAAACAAGATTTGCAAAACTGAGATCCTGTTTTTCTTTTTCAGTTGTTTCCCGGCCGCCCGCTTCTTCCCATTTTTCATAGTTGCCTTTATCCTGTACCTGGGTGAGCACGCCGTTCAGCATGGAGCGGTAGGTATTTCCAAAATCAGGATGACTATTTAGTTTTAATAGGATCCTGTTCTTTTTTGTTTTAAGTACTTCAAGGGCATCTTCGTCAAAACCAGGACTGATAAGCACTTCAAAGAAAATCCCGCTGATCTCATTAGCCGTCTCGAGATCGATCACTGCATTTGTAACCAACACACCTCCAAATGCACTTTCAGGGTCTCCTGCATAAGCATCTTTCCAGGCTTCTGCAACGGATGAACGTTTTGCAACACCGCAAACATTGGTATGCTTAATGATTGCAAAAACGTATTTCTGTCCATCAAATTCCCGGATAAGTTGCATAGCTGCTTCTGTATCCACCAGATTATTATAAGAAAGTTCCTTGCCACTAAGTTGTGTGAAAAGTTTTTCATTATTCCCAAAGAAAACTGCACTCTGGTGCGGATTTTCGCCATACCTCATCATTTTCGGTGAAGGGATCGATTCCTGGAAATATTGTTCCTGCACCGGATTGAAATATTTAGAAATGGCAACATCATAATGTGCTACTATCTCGAATGCTTTAGCCGCATAAGCTTTACGTTGCTCTATTGATGTTTCGCAATGTTGATCCTGCAATAGTTGTAACAGTGCTTCATATTGATCACGGGAAGCTACCACCAACAGGTCCCTGAAATTCTTGGCAGCAGCACGAATCATGGACGGTCCGCCAATGTCAATTTTTTCAATGATTTGTTTTTCTTCTGAAGTTGTTGCCACTGTCTCTTCAAAAGGATAAAGATCAACGATGACCAGGTCAAATTCCGGGATCTCAAATTGTTTCATTTCTTCAAGGTCCTGTTCTACATCCCTTCTGCCGAGGATCGCACCAAATACTTTAGGGTGTAATGTTTTCACCCTTCCTCCCAGGATACTTGGATAGGAAGTCACATTTTCTACTGGAATGCAGGACAAACCCAGTGATTCGATGAATTTTTGTGTTCCACCGGTAGAGTACAATAGAGTACCCGAGGCTGAAAGCTCCCTGACTATAGGTTCCAGGCCATCTTTATAAAAAACAGAAATCAAAGCAGAACTGATCTTCTTTTGCATAAAGGAAATTTACAGTGAGGGCAGGCAATGTTGAAAAAAGGAGGTGCAAAGGTAGCTTTTTATTGATCCTTTGAAATGCCGATATTATCCACAACGCATTGCCACCCAAATGCCCCAGGCCAGTAGTATAACAAGGATGACCGTTAGGGCGGAAAATGTTTTGGCATTTAACCAATGGGTGATTGAAAAAATCAAGGCATAAAAAAGCAGGCTGCCGTAGATATCCATTTTAATATCACTGATCACCGCAAAAGAAATATGGCTGAGCCGTTCAACCTGGTAGTTCATCAATTGACAGAGCAACGCAGATAGTTGTCCAAGCGGGGATGCAATTAGGGGGATAAATGAAAAGCAGCATACCAGAATGAGCATGAATAATATTATTCCTGAAACAGGAACTGCAACCAGGTTAGACAGAATGAAGATCAGCGGAAATTGATGAAAATGGAATAACACCAGCGGTGTTGTGAGTATTTGTGCAGCGACTGATGTTGCAATGCTATTCCATGCAAACTGGGTGACGGGGTTATCAGACATATATAAACCGCTGATCCATCGGTTATAGATGAGCAGGCTTGCAACTGCTGAATAGCTGAGTTGGAAACCTATATCCCAAAGCAGCTTTGGATCTACACATAATAACATGAAGGCCGAGCTGGCAAGTGTATTCCCCGTATAATTTTCCTTCTGTAAAGCTTCTCCTGCAAGCAGGCAGGTAAACATTACAGCACTCCGTAACACTGATGGGGATGCACCGCATAGAAAAGAAAACACCCACAAAAAAGCACCGATGCATATCGCCCGGCAAACAATCAGTCTTTTGTTTTTTTGCATGAATTGAAGTAACCAGGCCAATAAGGCATAGATCAATCCCAGGTGAAGTCCCGATATAGCAATAACATGTATCACACCTGTATTCGTGTATGCATTGACTATGTCTTTATCCAGGTCATCACGATAGCCAATGAGTAATGCTTTTGAGAGTCCATTTTCTGCAGGGCCACGTATATACAGATCTAAAATGAACAGGATTTTCTTTTGCAGGATATTTGTGAGGCTGAAAAAATCTTTATCGCCGGTGCCTGAATTTAATTGAACCAGGTTTTGAATTCGGGGAGAAAACTGATGATAAATATTTTTCAAAGCCATATACCTGCGATAGTCGAATAAGGGGTTAGTGGAGACAGGTATTTCTTTCAATTCCCCAATTGCATAATAGACGGAGTTATAGGCAGGCGAATCAATGATCAAAGGCATCTGCAATGCGATCTGGCCTTCGGTTTTTTTCCAAACATCATTTTCGAGCAGGTAGAGGATATCTGCTGAAGTTGAGTATGATTTTTTTTTCTTTTTTACCACTCCGTTTATACGAAAGATCACAGATGATTTGCTCCTATCTTTTGAAATCGCTTTTCCTGCAAACCATTGTTGCCGCTGCCTTATATCGTGAAAATACATATTGAAAAATCCCATGGCGAGAACCGCCAGATGAATCAAAAATCCCTGAAAAGAGGGTAGTCTGAACCTTAAATAGCCCCTGGTAAATTTTCCTGCATATAAAAGCAGCATAATAGCCATTAGACAGGTCAGAACTATGGTGCTGTCGAGGTATTCATAGAGGATTATCCCCAATCCAAAGGAAATCAGTAATTTAAGGAAGGGTTTTGTTTTCCAGTAGTGCATTTTTGCCGCTTCTGGAACGAATTTCAAACAGTAACATAATTCGACAATTCGTTTTTATAACATTAAAACTGGCTGATAAATACAGGAAAATATGAGGTGGAATTACTGTCCAATTCAGGCAGATCTCTGATCTTTCGACTCAAAAAAATATCCTGAATTTATAAACCGTCTGGAATTACCTTTGTTGGGTATTATACAAATTAAAGTTTATGAAAAATTACTCGAGCATGAAATCACTGATGTTAGTTTTTGCCCTACTCACGGTGTTTGCCATTGGCTGTACCGATCAAATTGAAAATTCGGCAGCACCCAATCCAAGCCTGGCCCAGTTGATCTCACAGCACCCTGATTATACAACACTAAATGCTGCACTGATAAGGACAAATTTACTGGACGATCTTTCTACTGGTAACTATACCATTTTCGCACCCGATAATCAGGCTTTCATAGTTGCCGGTATTACAGATATCAATGCTGTGCCGCTTACAAAGTTGGACAGTATGATGAAATATACTTTAGTGAGTCAGGTTATCAACTCTGGCGCACTTCCTGCTTCTGATACCATTAAGAGCGTATTAGGCCGCAATATTTTCGCTTCGAAAAATTCTAATGGAAGATTTGTAAACGGAATGACTATCAGATTAGCTGACATAACAGCTTCTAACGGTATTGCTCATACCATTACTAATGTGCTCATACCGCCATCACAAACCATTTCAGCAATTGCTGCAGCTGATACTACTTATAGTTTCTTCGTAACAGCATTAGCATTAACGAATCTTTCAGCCACAATTGCGGCGCCAGGAAAACTGACCGTTTTTATGCCAACAAATGCTGCTTTTCGTGCAGCAGGCATCGTTGATGTAAACGCACTTCCTGTGGCAACCCTCACTACTATAATGCAATATCATATCCTGACAACCAATACGTTTGCTTCAGACTTTACACATAATGGCACTGTAGTCACACTACAGGGCGGTACTGTTACCAGTACTATCGGCGGTGTTGGTACTGTAGGCGGTGCGGGAATACAAGTAAGAATCACATCCAGCACACAGCCAGGTTCACTCATTACAACTCAGAATATTGTGGCCACTAACGGTGTGATCCAGGTGATCAACCGCTTAATGTTGCCTTAATCAAATTTCTATAAAATGAAAGCGGGCTGAATTTGATTTCAGCCCGCTTTTTTATTAAGTATTGATGTAACAGTTATTTACTCAGGTGCATGCTTCTCTCTTTATACAGCATACGGAAATAAGGATCTCTGAGGTCTTTAATAAACCTGATAGCCTCACCCGTTGATTTCATTTCAGGCCCCAGTTCTTTATTAACACCCGGGAATTTGTCAAAGCTGAATACTGGCTCCTTGATAGCAAATCCAACCAGTTTCTTTTCAAATGTAAAATCAGAAAGCTTTTTGTCTCCGATCA
>Ga0207701_10002649_pt1 | contig 18515 bp, 10 predicted proteins | sample KBSSwiSSwithPhiX_FD_184294 | JGI IMG/M metagenome (GOLD analysis project Ga0207701, IMG submission 184294) | Switchgrass rhizosphere bulk soil microbial communities from Kellogg Biological Station, Michigan, USA, with PhiX - S5 (SPAdes) (version 2) | ecosystem: Environmental > Terrestrial >... | reverse complement strand
TGCGAAATTTTTGAGTGTGTCACCGATTCACATCAATCCATTTGTGCCTGCGAACACGGGTAAATTCGAGACAAAGTATATAGTGTAGTTATAATGATCGTATGGCGCGAGCGCCCCAGCTTAACGCCACGCCGTTGCTGGAGTGTGGACGCCCACCGAAAAGCTATCGCCCGTGAGGCACCAACGACGGTTTCGACGCGGGCGAGTGCTTTCAAGTCAAGCACGAAGTCGTCAATTTTAGGGCGAGCTTTTCGCTCCAAATGCAGCATCGGCGCGCCGAACACTGGATCGTGGTCGGCGGCACCCTGTGTATGTGACCGGCGCCGATGAAACGTTCCTGCGCTCGGCAAATCGGGCTCCGTATACCCTCCGTATACCTAGATTGGCGCGCGCCATCGGCTTCGGAGATCCTGCAAAGTAATGCAGGATCTGATTGGTGTGCGGTGGGCGCTTATCTCGGCGATAACGACATCGTCAGTTTCGAAGAAAACTTATGGGCGTGTTCGCCGAAAATGTCATGGCAATCGCTTCGGCACCCGCGGAAGACCGCACCATGCTTGTAAGCCCGATAGGCGAAGTTTGAAACGATGCCGCCAGAAGTGGCGGCGGTCGAGGTTCGTCGCGCACTATTTAGTCACAGCGGCCTGCAGCACACGGCCGGCCGGTTCAGACGTCGCTCGTGACGATGCGTCGGTGAGTCCCGCTTCAATCTCCTTAGCGATCGTGTGGTACAGCGGACGCAAAATCGTCTTGAGGTCATTGATTACTGTGCTTGTGCTCATCATGGATGGAATACGCAGGCCGTGGTGTTCGATGGCAGGGCCGATGGTTTGAATCCGGACTCCCAGCTTTTTGAAGTGACTCGCGAGCCGCGGCTCCGTCAAGAAGAACAGCGTTTCTATGCCGTGCAGGCGCGCAAGCTCGATGGTGCCGAAATAAAGACCGACCGGAATAAATGGAAAACGCGGATGGCTTATCATGACAAAATCTGAATCCGACATGGGCGCTGGCTTCCTGCTTTCGCCCTTACGCCTGCGATATGGGGAAATAATAGCGAGTCGGGATATTTCGGCGATGCTGCTGCGACGCAGTGCGGCCGGGTCAATTATGGAACGATCGATGGTCTTGGCGCAGGATAGCTCAAATGGCAGGAGCTGTTGCGGATCGTCGGGGCGGACGCGAATGATGCGTGTGCAGCCTACGAACTCGCCGGTTCGAACGTTTCGTATCAGCATGTGCAGCGACTGGGCGTCGTATTCGTCGCTCTCGCGCTTGTCCGGCCTCCGCGGTTCGAAAGCGAGATCTTCGCAATAAACCTGATGGCGTATGCTGAAAACTTCGTCCTTCAGCGCATCGGAAAATGCCGGTACGATCTCAAAGTATTGCGTAAACGTTGAGCGTAGCTTTAGAATCTCAGGCAGCAACGTCTACCCCTGTAGTGTCTTGGCGACGAATGACGAGGCGTATTTTTCACTTATCGCATGCGCGTATCCACGTGCAGCAAGCGACGACATCGTTCGAGTGGATGCAGGGCAGGTCATGGCTGAGATTGCATGCACGTTTTTCGCCTCCCTTATGTAATGATTCTCCGCATGCTGCAGTGTCGACCAGTCTAATTGTAGTGGCTTGCCGGACAAGCATTCGTCATAACATACATCACGCGCTGTACGCTGACAATGGAACTGAAAACTTACGGCCGTGAATTAATCTATCCTGCTCACTTCGCCAGTTCAGGGTACCCTCCCCGATCACGCGGTGACGCGGCCCGGTCTGGGTTGCTGCTATCCGATTGATTTAGCGTCCGTAATTGAGCTTGATGCCGGCTATATGCCGCTCGCATCTAAGCGGCGCCCGCTAAAGTCGAAGGTCCGAGAAAGGCCAACGATAATGTTTCCCTTACTTTGTAGTGCACCTCGATGCAGTGCCACCACGAAATGGTTGCCATTGAGGTGCCAACTAATGCACGCTTTTGGCTTCATAACATTGTTTCAGTGGTGCCCCAGTAAATACGCCACGCTGCGATGCAGTTGGAAACTGCAAAGGTAGGAAAGTTGTCGCCATCAAGCCCGTGCGCATTGCGCATTACTGCGGCCTGATCAGGTATTCCTTGGTGAACATCCTGCGTGGCAAATCACGCACTTCATGGCGGAATATTCGAGCATCCATACTTCGGCGTGAAGCAGTGCATCCTCCATGCGATGCGAGTAGACACGTGTTGCCCAGCACTATCTGGAGGTTCTTATAACGGCAGGATTTCAACAAGCGGTCGAACACCGAGTACAACTTGTCACGATGAGGCCAGAAATTTAACTGCTTAAGCTAATTTATTACTTTGTTTTAGATAACGCGCGATCACAGCGGTCGGTCAGTTCCAGAATGTTATATTTTCTTCATCGATGACGTTCGTTACGAATAAGATTCAGCGTTTAGTGCCCGGTCCAATTCGAGCGCCCCAAATTGCCATTACCTTGGTCAGCCGCTGCCGCATCGGCAACCGAACCGATTGAAACACGCTGGGTAGACATAACACAAGCGCAGCCCGCTCGACGATCATGACATCGGCGTTTTCCCTGCTCGACCGTCCCGAAGTTTCCTTGCCCCGCGCGAAATCACGGCTGCGTCGCTACGAATTCGATGAAACACATGACTTCGGAAAGAATGGCTTTAACTCGGCGCCGCGCTAGCCTGTTTGCCGTCCTAACGCTGATGGCGCGTCGACTGAAATCCTTCACGTTGTAATGTATTTTTCGACGCTCTCCAAGACCACGCGGGCCGACGCACCTTCGGCTTTCGCGGTAGCCACAGGCTGCGGCAAATAAACTATCATCAGCAGGACGGCGATCTAAGGTATCTGGAAAAATCACCAAGCGCTCCGCGCCCCCAACATACAATAATTTAGAATGCGGCGACCGCACACTGATAAAGAAGAGACGTATATGAGCCTCGTCCAAATGGAAAATGTTTTTAAAGACTATAAGCTAGGCCAACAGCAAGTCCAAGCTCTCAGCGACATCACGTTGACGATTGAAGAAGGCGAGTTTTTTGCTATCGCAGGGCCATCGGGCAGCGGCAAATCCACTTTGCTCAACTTGATCGGGTGCATCGACACACAGTCACGCGGGAAAATATCCATCAATGGCCACGACATCGGCGGCAAGACACCCGATCAGCTGGCGGACTTGCGCGCTCGGACGATTGGTTTCATTTTTCAAACATTCAATTTGATGCCCGTGCTGACTGCGGCGGAGAACGTGGAATATCCCCTGCTGCAGATCAAAGAACTGAGGGCCACGGAGCGCGACGACCGTGTCAAGAAATACCTCGATATAGTCGGCTTGAACAAATTCGCGCGCCATCGTCCGAACCAACTCAGCGGGGGACAGCGCCAACGGGTCGCGATAGCCCGCGCCTTGGCGACGCAGCCCAAAATAATACTTGCAGATGAGCCAACGGCCAACTTGGACCACAAGACGGGCGAAGGCATTCTGCAACTGACAAAGCAGATTAATCGCGATTTCGGCACAACCTTCATCTTTTCGACGCACGACAAACGCGTCATGGCAATGGCGGACAGGCTGGGAATGCTCGAAGACGGACGGCTCAACCTACCCGCAAGCCCAAAAGAGACGGTCGCTGCCGCAAAACTTCGCAAAAAAATTACGAAGTTCTTGTACATAGAAAACCACGACTTTTACATCGTTGCGCCCTGGCACATCAATGCGGAGCCGGGATTGTGGGCCGTGAACCCGTGCACGGCCGAGATCGGAGATGTCACGTCCTTTATTACAAAGAAGCTGGAAGCAAAAAACAAGTTTTATCAGGAAGTGCACATAATCATTTCTTTGGCCAGACTTCATGGCGTCAGGGTTGATGGTTGGCCATGACCGGACTTTGACGGTGAAGCACGGCCTCTAGCCAGCGACGTGCACAGCGCCGGCGGGTGCGATAACCGTCCATACACATAGGTAGATGTCGCGGATTCTTTCCTTTCAGAAGCCTCCTTTGCGCAATACGTAGCATACCGACGCCGGCGCAATCCGCCGATCGCTGTGTTAGGGTCTTCCGACAACAATGACCGGGTCTATACGGAACTGCGATATACGTTCTGATCGGCGCGGAGACCTGTTGAGCCATACATGCAAACCTCAGTGCGCAGCGATATGCGTGCCGTCGCAATGGGCACGCATAGAGCGGGGTCTTCGCGGGCTTTGATGACCGCCGAACAAAGGCTTAAGCCGTTAACTCCGACCGCGTTGGTTCCTCCAGTGCCGGTGTTGGTGAGCAGCAGGACTTTATCGCCAACCCTAACGCCAAGACTGCGCGCGAGTCGCTCGCCCACGATGGCAGCGTTCGTCCATCGATAGATTCTCACGGAATAGTTTGCGGCTTCGATGGCGATCGCGCCGCGCCGCCTTTGCAGTACGACATTCCGGAATGCCAAAGAGTAGTCAAGCCACAGTTATGCAGGAATTTAATGCTTTGACCGCACGCCAAGCGAGCCACGGCCGAGCGCTATTTAGCCCCCCCTGCACCACGGCCGACGACGGGTGTTAAATCGCTATTCGTTCGATTCGATCCGCGTTTTATCATAAACTATTGGATAACCGTCAGTTTCAAATGGGGATGCAGGTATGACGCGATGCGTACGTTGTCTATTGCCGTCGGCGGTACCGGGCGCGGACCTGGATAAAAACGGCGTTTGTTATTTATGCCGAAACTACGATCCGAACATCGAGCAACTCCAGGAGGCCCAGCGCCTCAATTACGAACGGGACCTTGAGAGGACGCTCAAGGAGACTCGCGGCGGGAAGGATTATGACGCTGTCATCTGCCTCTCGGGCGGCAAGGACAGCCTCTACTTACTGTACCGCGCGGTCAAAGATTACGGCCTGCGTGTTTTGGCGTTTACGATTGACGCCAACATTCCGGACGTCGCCTGGGCCAGCATTCGAAAGGCCATTGAGGTTCTGCAGGTCGATCATCTGGTCTACCGACCGCCGGTCGATTTCTATCGCAAGCTGTTTCACTACTTGTTGCAAAACCAGGAGTCGCGCGGTGCGGTCTACACGATCTCCTACGTTTATGCGCCACTTTTTGAGGGCAATGCCCTTACGATTGCGTACGAAAAGGGAATACCTCTGGTGCTGGCCGGCTACTCGCCCGGTCAGCCGGAGAAGGCGCGTATGGAGTACGAATTCTCGCGAAAACTGATTTCCGAGACCGACTGGACTCCGCCGGGTTTGCGCGAAGCCCGCCTGTTTTCCGAAGCGGAGTTGACGCGTTTCTGGAATCCAGCACGCTATCCCGCCGCTACGCAATTCCCGCGTTATATCGCGCCATTCCATGCCTGGAAGTACCACCAAGGCGAAATCATGCAGAACATTGTTGAACTGGGATTAGTGCCGCACAAGTCCAATGCCGACCCCGTGTTCAGCAATTATCCGGTGAACTGGTTGCTGATGTACTCCGACCTGAAGAATCTCGGCTACAACCCTTATGCGCCGGAGTTTGCCGCACTGATTCGCAGCGGCAAAGCAAGTCGCAGCGACTGGGTCGTTAAAATGCCGTTGATCGACTACATCATAAAAAAGCGCCTTGGGGGATGGGGCAATATGCGCCTGGGCCGGATAGTCACCGAACAAATGAAGTGGTTGAACTTGAAGCGAGACAATTTGATCATCAACAAACCTTTCGGTTGGTATGACCCAAAGTTCTAGTGCGACGTCAGGATCAGTCCAGGATTTTTTCGCCGGGATAGACACGGTTCCGGCTTTGCTTGCCAAGCGGGCGGCGCTCAGTCCAGACAAGCCGGCACACTACACCGAAAATGTGGGCGGCTCCTGGGAGCCGACCACCTGGTCAGAACTTTTTGTAGCCGTCGAGCAGGTTGCGGCGGGATTGGCCGATCTGGGTCTCGCCCAGGGCGAGCGCATCGCCATAATGGCGGGCACATCTCAAGACTGGGAGATCTGCCAGTTCGCCGTGCTGCAACTTGGCGCAATTGTCATTGGCATTGATCCACGTTGTCCGGCAGCACAGGTCGATCAAATCCTTTCCGAATTGAAGCCTTCGGCCCTGATCTCCGGCGACGCCAGCCTCTTGCAACGGATTGATCCTGCTGTACGCGCGAAAATACGGTCGGTGCTAATGATGGGCGATGCAGTCGACAACGATGGTATCGTTAGTTTGTCGACTATGAAAAACTTCGACAAAAAGGCAGTCGCCACTAGGGCGGCCGCATCGATTGGCAGAGATGATCCAGCGATCATCGTCTTCTCATCAGGTACTACCGGAATTCCCAAACCCATCGTCTACACACACGCCCAGGTTTGCCTGGCCTGCCAAGCGATCACTGAGCTTCTCGAAAAGGTCCCGGACGGCTGCACCCTGGTATGTTGGTTGCCGCTGGCGAACCTGTTCCAGCGCCTCATTAACTACTGCGGCATGGTCAAAGGTGCGGTCACCTATTTTGTCAATGATCCCCGGCGGGTGATGGAGTGCGTGCCGGTGGCGAATCCGCACGTCTTTTTTGCGGTACCGGGCTTTTGTGAGCGTCTTTACGCCGGTATCGAGGACACCGTTTCCAAACTACCCACGCCAATCGCCGCACTGATCATGGGCGGAATTGCCGCCAACGTGCGTGAGAATCAACTCAAGGCCGCGGACTTGCCGGTGCCGCTCGGCACGAGGCTGTTCGCAGTGCTGGCGCGCAGCACGGTTCTCAAGCGCGTGCGCCGCATCATGGGGGCCAATCTCCAGTACATCGTCACCGGTTCGGCGCCCTGTCCGATGTGGCTGCTGGACGCCTTTGCCGCCATCGGAATTCCGATAATCGAGGCCTATGGCCAAAGCGAGAACATCGTGCCGATCGCGACCAACGTGTGGTCAGCCCGCAAGCCAGGAACAGTGGGACGCCCGTTGAAGTACAACGAGGTGCGCCTGTCCGATGAAGGCGTGGTTCAGGTCAAGGGGCCGGGGGTGTTTCATGCCGATCTTGCCGAGAACCAGGCCCTCCCCGCGTTGACGCCGGACGGTTTTCTCTCAACTGGAGATCACGGCGAGTTTGTGCCCGGAGGCTATCTAAAACTAACTGGCCGCCAGGCCGAGCTCTTCAAGACCCCGAACGGACGCTGGATGTCACCAGGCGACATTGAGGCTGTGCTGCGGCGCGTACATTATGTCGAGCAGGCGGCGGTACTGATCCGTGACGGCGCCACCTTGCTTGCGCTGCTGGTGATCTCGGCGCCAGCCTATGCGCACGCGCGGGTTACTGCCGTGCCGGCCGGCGAGTTTGACCTTCGCGATCCGCGCGTGCAGGAGGCAATACGCGGCGATTTGATGCGCGAGCTGGCCGCTATCGCGCCGGCGATCTGGCCACGCGGTTTGTTGCTCACAACCCAGATGTTTTCGATCGACGGCGGAGAATTGACCACGAATTTCAAGCTACGCCGCCCAGCGATCGACAAGAAATATGATTTCGCTCTCGCCGGATTGAGCCGGGCAGTACACGGCGCGAGATCGCTGCGGACGGGGTCGGAACCCATCAAGATACACGTGCTATGAGTAGGTATTTCCTGACTGGCGGCACCGGCACCGTAGGAAGCTGCGTTCTTGAGCACCTACTGGCGCGAGCTGACAGCCATGTCTACCTGCTGGTGCGTGCCAACTCGAACGAGCGCGCCGAGGAGCGGAAATTCCGATTGCTGCAAACCATCATGGGCGCAGACGGCACCAAATATGCCGATCGCGTGACAGCGATCCGCGGCGACACCAAACTGTCGTTGTTCGGCATGCCGCAGGACCAATACCAACGACTGGCCGATGCGTGCACCCACGTCATCCATAGTGCGGGCCTGGTCCGCATGAACCTGCCACTCGAAGAAGCACGCGCTTCGGCGGTCTACGCCGCCGAGAACGTAATTACCTTCGCGCGCACGCTGCAGCAATCCGGGCAGTTGCAGAAAGTCGAGTTCGTCAGCACCGTGGGCGTTGGCGGCCATTCCACGGAGGTGACCGAGGACTGGATTGAAACGCCGCGCGGTTTCCACAACACCTACGAGCAGGCCAAGGCAGAAGCTGAGGTTCCGGTGCGCGCCGCCGTTGGGGAGGGTTTACCGATCACGGTGCATCGCCCGAGTATGGTGGTCGGCGATTCCGTGACGGGACGCATCATCAGTTTCCAAGTGTTTTACCACCTGTGCGAATTCTTGACCGGGTCGCGCAGTCGAGGTTTGTTTCCCCCGTTCGGCGGCACCAAGCTGGACACGATTCCGGTTGACTATGTCGCCAAGGCCATGCTCTGGTCGTCCGGCCAAAAGCAAACCATCGGCAAGGTCTTACATCTGTGTTCGGGGCCGCGCCACGCGATTCCGATCGGCGATTTGCAGCGCCAAGTCGTCGCCATGTTCCGCGCCAAAGGCGTCACCATGCCTCAGCCTAGGATTATCCCGCGCGTCTTGTTCCGCGCCATGCTGATGCCTCTGGGCATGCTCGCGCCGAAAAACACTCGGCGTGCCATCAAGACCGTGCCGATCTTTCTCGACTACCTTGCTTCTGAACAAGTGTTCCAAAACGAGACCACCCAGAAATTGCTTGAATCGGCGGGCATCGCCGTACCGCCGACGTCGGCCTATCTAGACAAAGTAGTGAGTTACTATCTCGCCCGGCGCGGTCCCAAGGACCAGCGGGCTTAGGGTCATATAAGATTAGGTCACTGGAACCGTCTCAAATGAACAACACGCTAATGAATCGATTAGGCGAAATCGTCGGTGCGAATGGGTTGGTGTCCGAGCCGAGCAAGGTCGAGCTCGAGACTAGAACGTGCATTCCGTTTCGGCAGATTCCCGACTGTGTTGTCTATCCCGACTCCGCCGAACAGGTGCAAAGAATCGTGGCCCTGGCGCAGGAATTAAAAGTTCCGCTATGGCCCGTGAGCACGGGAAAGAACTGGGGATATGGCGAAAAGTCAGCCGTCTATCAGGGCGGAATCACTATGGTCCTCGAACGGATGAAGAAGATCGAGATGGTTGACGAGACGCTGGGTTATGCCGTTATCGAGCCGGGCGTCACTTATCGAGACCTCAATGGCTACCTTAAAGACAACAAGCTCGCCCTCTGGAGCGATTGTGCAGGGAGCACTGAATCCGCCAGCGTGATCGGAAACGCGCTCGACAAGGGCCGCGGCGTGACCCCCTACGCCGATCATTTCGGCGCTCTGTGCGGTATGGAGGTCGTGCTGCCGGACGCTTCCCTGCTGCGGACGGGAAACACCACCGACACGCCGAACCGGGTCTGGAATCTCTACAAGTGGGGGGTCGGCCCCTATCTTGACGGGCTCTTTGCCCAGTCGAACCTCGGGATCGTGGTGAAAGCGGGGATTTGGCTGATGCCTGAGCCCGAGGCTTTTGATTTCCTGGCTTTCGAATACACGAAGTCACTTGATCGCTTCCCGGAAATGATCGACGACTTGCGTCGACTGGTATTCACGGGCGCCCTGAAATCGCGGCCGCACATAGCCAACGACTTTGCGATGCTTTGCATCATGTCCCAATACCCCAAGCATCTGCTAAGCGGGCGCAAGAGCTTGAGCCCGGAGGCCATCGTGCGGTGGCGCCACGAACATGGGGTGAGTTCGTGGACCTTCGGATGTGGCCTCTATGGAACCACGCAAGAGGTACGAAGCCAGAGACGGGCGTTGCGCAGGAACCTGCGAAAGTACGGCAGCCTTTGGTCTTTTGGACACGTGACGCGCGGTGACTGGATTGGCAGGCTCCTGTTACAGATCACCCGCCGGTTGGCGCGGTTGGCGGGGAAATCCCCCGCTTTCCTGGCACAGCTTAAGCCGGGCGCGGACTTGTTCAGAGGCATACCGACCAACGAGTTCGTAAAGCAGGTCTACTTCAAGTCGCATCCACAGAAGCCCACGGGTGCCTTCGATCCCCCCAAGGATCAGTGCGGATTCATCTGGATTGGGCCGCTGGTTCCGTTCCTGTCAAAGAACGTGCAGGAAGCTCTGGACGGCGCCAAGCGGATATTCCAGAAGCACGATTTCGATGTCTTCGTCGAAATCATTGTCGAGAGCCCACGCGCCGTGCTCCTTCTCTTTGGCGTCTTTTTCGATAAGGCCGATCCGGCTGACACCCAGCGCGCCTCTGATTGGTACACCGAGATCCGGACTGCAATGATCGAAGCTGGTTATCCGCCTTATCGAGAAACGGCGCAGAGCTCGCCCCACGTCTTTGATCAAAACCCCGTGACCCGGAAGTTTCTGTCCTCGATCAAGAACGCACTCGATCCGAATGGAACGCTTGCGCCCGGAAGATACGGGATCAAGTGAGTGCGCAGGACAACCGTCCCGTTCCCCTAACACTTCTTCTTGCGAGTGAGTAAAGGGCGTCCACTTTCAAATGGCTTGCCCTGCTGGGCGCACCCCTCCAAAAGAAACGGCAGCCCGCAAGCTGCCGTTCTCGATGACGCGCGTGGAAGATTACACGGATGACTTCTTGCGAGTACCGAAGCCAATGCCCGCCAGCGCAATACCGAGCAGGGCGAGCGTGGCCGGCTCGGGGACCGGGGTAGCCACGAACGTATGCGTGCTGTCCGAGCAGATGCCGAAGGGGCTTGGCTGGATACAGCTATAGAGATTACCCGCGATTTGGAAGTCGGCGTTCAAATTGAAACCTGGCAGATTGTAGGAAGTGATGGTGGCGTCCGCATTGAAGGAGCCTCCAAAAGCACCGGGGGACAACAATGCGAGTTGAGCGGGATTGGAGGGCGCAAGAGTACCGAAATTATCGCCGTTCGCCGCCACTTGACCTATCACGATCCGCTGGGTGTCACCGACGGCATGGGCCGACGTAAATGCCTGGTCGAGTGTGAGGCCCACGCCTCCCCGAGCATAATCAGGCGTCGCATCTTCATAAAACGCGCCGATCGTCGTCGCGTTGGCATTCGCAACCGCGGTCTGGGTGGTGCCGTAGATCGAATTCATCAGAGTCAGCGCCGCGTTTATACCGCCGGTGCTAGCAGTTACCGCCCCGAAGGTATAGTTGGTGCACGTCGTTAAGAGTCCACCGGCGTTGCAATTGGTAGCTCCAGTGGCAACTGCTGTCAGCGCCTGTACTGCGTAGACACCCGTTACTTCGTTATATAGGGCCGCCGATGTGCCCAACGCTCCCGTCGGGAACGAGGTAATACCGACAATTCCTACTAGGATGTCTTGCACGCCGATCGTGTCTGTACCGAAAACGAATGCCCGGTACCCCCCCGCGCCTCCGTTCAGGGTCTGGTCAAATTTGAGAACAACCTCAGCGTTATCGTCTGAAATTTGGTTCACGCCAGGAACGATTGCGGCACTGAAAGGTGCGGCGAACGCGTTCCCGCACGCGAAGGCTGCAGCGATGCCAACTGCGGCCAGCGTCTTGACGAACTTTGATTTGCTAAGCATTGTTATCCTTTCGATCGTGATGATGATATCCAAAACCTTGCCACGCTCTCTAAGTAGCAACGGGCGTGCCATGAAAGGTAATATACTGTTTTAAATGCTTTTTATGTCACTTACACCGTCTGGACTTTGAGGTTGTGTAAAAAAAACCGACATTCGCACAGTGCCAAGAATAAACCAAGGTCCATCTGACAGCGCGATGGCCGAAGGGCGCGCCACGCGAAATAGTCAATTGATTTATAGTGATTATATAACCCGCAGCCGGCGCAACAGTTACTCCCCCAGCCGGTCTCGTGCAGCCAAAACAGGCGGAAACCAAGAAATCCCTACGCGAGGTCGAGTATTTTCGGGACGACAAGTATAAATAATCTCGACGTGTGGCTTTGGGGACATACGTACTCCATAGCTAATGAATCTATTCCCCAGATGGCGCCCAAAAAGCCCCACTACGGCGGCCCGCTTGAACACTAGGGCGAAAGCGTTCTCTCGAGGATAAACACCGGACGGGTGCTCCAAGACGCCCATTGCTCGTCGGCTCGCTCTATCGCGCCGTCGCTGCCGAAGTTGCAAAAGGGCTCTCTGGATCCCATACGGACAGCTGCGAGCTGCTGTGACCCGCACTACAGCTGGAGGGTGTGCAGCTAGGTCCAACCATCATGGATGCCTCAACTTGCCGCGCCGCCGATGACGCATTTAAGGCAGTAGGAAAAACTCGCTGGGTGTCTACGCTACCTGCCGCCGCGCGTTCTTAATCTGGCTCGGCGCACTAAATCGATTAATTCTTTAATTGATTCAATCGTGCGAGGGCTTCAGGTGCTTGCGGGAATTTTGCGCCGGCAGCGACGATGCGTTCCAGATGAGTGATCGCCTGTGCCCTGTCGCCGGATTTCGCCAGCCCCTGTGCCAGGTGATAGCGGATCATGAGCGCATCGGGGGCGGCGGCTACCGCTTTTTGGAGCACTTCGATCCCGCGCTTGGTGTTGCCCTGCTCGACCAGCATCCACCCCAGCGTATCCGCAACCTCGGCGCGCTCGGGCATGACCTTATAGGCATGCTCGGCCGTCTGTAGTGCGCGCGGGTCTTTTACCTGCTGATAGGCCCACGCCAGGTTGTTCAGCACCTGCACGTTTTCGGGTTGCTTGACCAACAGCAACTCGTATTGCCCGATCGCGTTCGCGTACTTTCCGGTTTTGAGCATGGCGTCTGCCGCGTACAGCCGTACGCCCGCATCGTCGGGCGACTGTATCAACCACTTTGCCAGCAGCGCTTCGGCTTCCTGTGGTTTGCCCGCCAGCATGTATGCCGTGTGCAGCTTGATGGTGAGCACGGCATTTTTGCCGATACCATAGGCGGTCTCGTACGCCTTGACCGCCTGCGGGAATTTCTTTTGTGCCAACAGCACATCGCCTTCAAGGACGAACCCGAGCGAAGATTTGGGGTCCTGCTTCTGCGCTTGCTGCGCGATCTTCAGCGCCTCCGGGAAACGCCCGGCACGGGTCTCCAGGTCGACCAGCGACAATTGCGCAATGGCGAAATCCGGCTTTAGGGCCAGCGCTTTTTTCAGCGTGCTCGTCGCCGCCTCCGGGTTGGCATTGGCGGCTTGTGCGCTGGCGAGATAGACGAGCGCATTCGGGGAGTCGGGCTGAAGTGCGACGAGCTTGCTATAGGTGGTGAGCGCCTGGTTCTTTTCTCCCGCGGCTAGCTGGATGCGGCCCAGCGCATAGAGCACCTCGGGGTTTTCCGGGTGGGTAACTTGTGCCTGTTGCGCGACCTCGAGCGCTTTCTTGGTGTCTCCGGCCCCGGCGTATAAGCTTGCCAACATCAACGGCGGTTGCACTGCGCCGGGACTCGCTTTGCGCGCGCGCTCCAGCCAATCTATCTGCTCTTTTTGGCCAGCGCCAATCTGCGGCCCAAGTTCGGCAAGTGCAACCAGCGCCTGCACATTGTCTTTGTCCTTCTCCAGGATCGCCTCGAAGCGGCGGCGCGCGTTTTGCGGCTGCTTGTCATGCAGGTCAAGCCGCGCGAGATTCATCGCCGCAATCATGTACGTCGGCTGCAACTCAAGCGCGCGTTCGAATTGCTTGCGCGCGGCCACGACGTCCTTCTTGGCGAGAAAGATCGCCCCTTTCAAATTATAGGTCAGTGGATTGTTCGGCTGCTTCTTCTCCAGATTAGCCATCGCCTTTAACGCCTGCTCATAGTTCCGGCGTTGCAAATATGATGTGACCAGCACGACGTCTGCTTGGTACATTTCGGAGTCGAGCTGCACCGCGGATTCCAGGTCAGCCAGCGCGCGCTCGGTCTCACCCAAAGCCAGGCGACTTTGCCCGAGCTTGATGCGGGCGCCCGCGCTCTTCGGGTCGAGCTTCGCAGCCTTCTCGAAAAACTGGGTCGCTTTGGCAAACTCGTTGCTCTGCATGTATAGCTCCCCGGCGAGGGACATCAGAGCGCTGTCTTCTGGCGCCTGCTTCAACGCCGGCTGCAGCACTTCGAGGGCGCGCGGCACTTGACCACTTTTTGCGAGCGAAGAAACGAGCAACTTCCGCGCATAGAGATTGTCGGGGGACCTATCGATCACGCGCCCGAGGTACAACTGCGCCTGGGCCTGCGAACCTAACGCAAACTCGACCGCGCCTGCAAGGACCTCGCTCGGCAGATGGTTCGGTGCCACCTTCAGCACCTTCAGCACCTCTTCACGCGCAGCCGTGTAGTTGTTCTTGCGGAACTCGATCAGCGCCTGCATGTAGACAGCCAACAGGTTGTTGGGCGAAATCTTACGTACCTGATCGATCTGCTTGCGCGCATCGTCGAAGTGTCCCGCGTCAATTTGCAGCAACGCGATATTCAAATGTGCGAGAACGTTGTCCGGTTTGTGTTCGAGTACCTTCTTGTAAGCCGCCGTGGCGTCCGCCTTATCAGCCCTCAGCCGTGCCAAGTCGCCTTTCATCATCCACGCGTCAACGCTCTTCGGCGCGCTCGCAATTGCGCGCTCGATCAGGCGCGCAGCGTCGTCCAGTTTTTTCTCGCTAGCTGCCAGTCGCGCCTGCCCGAGCAGCGCATCGGCGAATTCCGGCTGCTTGATAAGTGCCTGCTCAAGCAACTCGCGTCCTTCTCGGCTGCGGCCCAGGCCAAGCGATGCCAATCCACGCAGAGTCAGGATCTCCGCCTGCGCCAGGTTCGGGGTGTCGCTCTCGATGCGGGTCTGGTCGAGCACTTTTTGGAACTCGCGCTGCATCAGCAACGATTTGCCCAAGGGCGGAACTACTTTCGTCGGGTCGTAACGCAATTCGAGCGCCCGGCCAAGTTCCTTTTCCGCAGAGCTGAAATCGCCGGTGTCGTTATAAATCACCCCGAGCAAATAGCGCGCCTCCCCATTCTCGGGGGATTTCTGCAGGACGTTCTTCAATTGGATGATTGCGGCGCTATTGTTTCCTTTTTCGCGCTGCTGTCTGGCGTCGGTAATAAGCTTGTCGAGATCCCCGGCGCTCTCTCCACAACCAGCGAAAAGAACGACTACGAGCAGCGCCACAACGCGCAACGCATAGCCTTGGGTGAGTTTCGATCCGATCATGCGATTCTCCATGTTTTCGGCGACGGCAGGATGGCCCAGCACGGTGTTCCAATTACGGCACGTCCGCTGGCGCGTTTAGGCAATCGGCGTTAAGGCAATCGTCATGCTGACAGGCTTCATCCGGGCCTCTGGGGCTCGATGTTCGCACCATCTGTCGCCTGCATCCTGACTGCCCTGTGCCGCATGTGTCGTAACCTCGACAGGTCCCCGCTTATTCTATAGCTTACGTATCCAACGCGGTTACGCAAGGCCGCAGGAGGACCCTTTGCCGGAGTCTGCGCGTCGGTTCTCAGGACGCGCCGGACCCCTGTCACTGACCTTCCAGGTCAGCGCGGCTAATGGAGCCGGGGCGCTTGCGCTCGAAGTAGCCAGCCCTGAAGCCCAAGCAGTATTCGTCAATTCCGACCAAGACATATTTGGAGGGCGACTTACCGCGCCTGCGAGAGCTTTCGCCATCCATATAACCCTGCGCCCGAGCGATAGACCAGCCTCGTCCTTCCGAACCCGCTGTGAACTTGCCCCTGGATAAGCCCATCATGTTGCCTCCCGTTTTTTAGGTAAGGTCACCCATCGCAATTTTTGGGCCAGACCGCTGGCGGTTTCGAAACCGCCACAACCGAGCACAATTTCTCGCTCCACTCCCGTGCCAAGTGCCGAGTCATCTGCTCGCTCGAATGGCAACAAGATTCAAGCCACCGTGGCCAGCAACGGCGCGCCAGCAATAAATTCACAGGCGCCTTTTGCGACTCCACGGTTTACTTGTGATTTCATATTTCGGTGGCTGCTGTTAAAAATGGCCCGCAATGGCCAGTCAAGTCGCCGCGCTTGCTTGCCTCAGGCCGTGCCGGTTCATCAAGTCATACAGCGTGGGCCGGCTGATGCCCAGCAGCTCCGCCGCCTTCACTACGTTGCCATCGACCCGGCTCAAAACTTTAACAATCGCCTTTTTTTCGGCCTCGTCGCGCACCTGCCGCAGGTTGAAAGGGTCCGGCTCCGTCTCCGCTAGGGACAGCCCCAAATCCTCGACGCTGATTTGGGACCCCTCGGCCATGATGACCGCGCGCTTGACGCAGTTCTCCATTTCACGCACATTGCCGGGCCACGCGTACGCCTCTATCGCGGACAGCGCGTCCGGCTTGAAGCCGTGTAGCGATCGTCCCTGCTGACTGCTGAACTTATGCATCAACGCGTGCGCGAGTAGCGCTGCGTCTCCCGGCCGCTCCCGTAGCGGCGGAATCGTGATCACGATCTCGCTCAGGCGGTAGTAAAGGTCCTCCCTGAAACGACCTTCCACTATCAGGGCTTTCAGGTCCTGATGGGTCGCGCAAACTATGCGCACGTCAACCGGTATTTCCTCGCGGCCGCCTAGGCGTTCGACTACGCGCTCCTGCAGAAAGCGCAGCAATTTGGCCTGCAACGCGATGGGCAGGTCGCCGACCTCGTCAAGCAAAAACGTACCGCCGTCCGCGTACTCGATTTTGCCGCGTGTTTGCTTGCTAGCCCCGGTAAACGCGCCCTTTTCGTATCCGAAAAGCTCGGATTCCAGCAGGTTTTCAGGAATCGCCGCGCAGTTAATCGCGATGAACTTCTTGGCCGAGCGTGGACTCAACTGATGCACCGCTTTCGCGAGCAGTTCTTTGCCAGTACCGGACTCTCCAAGCAGCAGCACTGTGGCATCCGAAGGTGCTACCCGCTCAATGCTACGGCACATCTTTAACATGCCAGGATCACGCGTAACTATGCCGTACATCGGGGAATCGTGCGATTGCCGCAGCCGCCGATTCTCCTGCTGCAAAGCATGCAGCCTGAAGGCGCGCTCAACGACCAATCCCAGTACGTCAGGGTCGAACGGCTTCTGATGAAAATCGTAAGCGCCCAAGCCAACCGCCTTCACCGCATTGGTGCGATCCTGGTTGCCGGTTACCACAATGACTTTGGTATCAGGCGCCAGCGCCAGGATCTGTTCGAGCGTCGCCAGCCCTTCGGAGGCGCCATCAGGATCCGGGGGCAGGCCCAAATCCAGTGTGACAACGGCTGGTTCATGCCGCCGCAATTGTGCGAGGGCGCCCTCACGATCTTCCGCTGCCAGCGTCTTGTAGGCATCAAAGCTCCAGCGCATCTGCTTTTGTAGACCCGCGTCGTCTTCGACGATCAGTAAGGATTGCTTGTCATTACTCATACATGGCCTTCCATCGTGTAGCCCGGCGCATTGGTGCAGTCGGGTAATTCCAGTGGCAGCATTACGCGAAAAGTGGTGCCTTGCGATTCCCGCGTTTGTACGTCAATGCGGCCGCCGAGTTCGCGCACGTATTGCTGCGTTTCATAAGTTCCGATTCCCATGCCCGTCAGTTTGGTTGACTCAAAAGGCTTGTACAGCCTCGAGCGCATGAACTGCTCGCTCATTCCACACCCGGTGTCCGATATCTCGATCACTGCCAAGTCGCTCTGCCGTGACAACTGCACTGTAACCTGCCCATCAGACGGAGTGGCTTCAACGGCGTTCTGTATTAGGTGCCCGATTACGCGCTCCAACCGAGCGCTATGGGCTATGACGCTCAGGCTGCCCGCAGACGACTCGAATCGAGGCGCGGGCTTGAGGCCGCAGCGTGCCGCCACTGCCTGCCGCACGACATCGTGGACCTTGACCGGCGCGGGAGGCTCCAAACTGTAACCACCCCGCAATTGAGACAGTAGCCGTGTCATCTTGTCTACTGCATTCGCAATCGTTTGCACCATGTCATCTTGGAATTCAGGATTGTCTCTATGCTTACCGGCGTTTGAAAGCAGCAACGAAAGCTGCGCTATCAGATTCTTCAAATCATGAACTACAAACGCCGACATGCGATTAAATGATTCGAACTGGCGCGCAACCAGTAGCGCCGTTGCGGCTTCGAGCTGGGCCAGGTAGCTCGCCGCCTGCATGCCTGCCGTCTTCAGCAGGTCGTTTACTTCCCAATCGAGCGCGATATTGCTCTTGGACTTTGCGAGCACGACAAAGCCCAGCAGCCGCTCATGCAACATCAGCGGTACGACCAACCACGCGCGCGGGACTGCGCGCAGCCATTCCGGCAGATCTAAACCTTCGTAGAGCTCGGGTTGCAGGTCGTAATTGTCAAGATGGATGACCCATTGGCGTTTTTCCAGAAACTGGCATAGCGAACTGTCCAGCTGTTCGGTCCACTTCTCCGCCGGCATATTCCAATGCGCGACCTGCTCTAACTCTCCGGTATCCTGAGACAGCCACAATATGCCACCGGGACTATCGACGAGCTCCGCAATAGCTTGTATCGAGCGCTCGCGCAATTGTATTCCTGGTTCGCCTTCTGACAAGGTACGGGTAAAACGCAACCATTCCTCGCGATAGTCATAGCGATAGTTGAAAAAATTCTTGCTCAGGAACACTTTGAGCCGGGCGCGCAAAGTGCCCGAAAACATCATCACGAGCAGCAGCAGCACGGCGCCAAACAAAAACGTTACCTGGAGCACCCCACCCCAAGTTCC
>Ga0207701_10002648_pt1 | contig 18520 bp, 6 predicted proteins | sample KBSSwiSSwithPhiX_FD_184294 | JGI IMG/M metagenome (GOLD analysis project Ga0207701, IMG submission 184294) | Switchgrass rhizosphere bulk soil microbial communities from Kellogg Biological Station, Michigan, USA, with PhiX - S5 (SPAdes) (version 2) | ecosystem: Environmental > Terrestrial > Soil... | reverse complement strand
TGCACGAAAATGCCGCCGTACTTCGGCAGCTCGCGCCGCAACGCTTCCATCACAGACGACCAAGGCGTGATCGGATAACCGGCGCCGAAGCGCACGCCGCCCGCGATCAGCCCGTAGGCGAGCGCCTGATTGCCGTCCATCGTGATCTGAGCGCGGCCGCTAGCCCTGGGGATGTGCTCGAATCGATAATGTTTCGTTAAAACATTTCCGACCGGATATGCGTAACCGGCTTGAAACGCCATCAACGCGGTGTTCACCACGCTCTCGTTTTTGCCGCCGAATTTTTCGGTGATGAGTTTTTTCAGTTTTTCGGCGTCGAGATTGAAAATCTTTGAGATCAGCCCGAGAACGAAAATATTTTTGCCCTTGTCCTTGGCCGTGCCGCCGAGCGCTTCGACCGTCAAACCTGTGATCGGTACGCCGACGTACACGAAACGTTTATCGTCCAGGTTCGGCTCGACATTGTCTGAATCGTAAAGCAATACGCCGCCTTCGCGGAGGAATCCGATGTGGTCCTGGTAACTGTGCTGATAAAACGCCACCAGAAAATCGGCTTCATCACCGGCCGATAGCACTTCGCCCGAACCGATGCGCACCTGAAAAATAGACGGACCACCTGAGATCGTCGCCGGGATGGTCATGTAGGTCATGACGTCGTGCTCACTACGGCCGGCGAGTCGCGCGAGGAACGCGCCGGCGGTTTGAATTCCATCCTGCGAATTACCTGCGAGCCTGATCACCGCGTCCTGAATGCTTTCGGGACGCAAATCAGCTCGTTCGCTGTTTGGCGCGGCTGTCTGCACAGTGGTATCCGGTCCTTCGCTCACGGGATTAGAAAATTAACAGATCGAAGCGTCATTTCCACCGGCAATTCCGACGAGATACGGAAATTAACGCTTGACGGCGTTCGTGCGCGACGCAGCATCATTTCCGCGCCAGTTCTTTAACAATTGTGGGGTAACGGAATGGTCGGTATTGCGTGCCGCGCAAGCGGTCGAGAGCTGCGGGCAATCTCTCCAGAGCAAGCAGAGCAAAGACAGGCGCTAAAGCCTTACTGATATGCCTGAGAGGGACGCATTGCTGACGCGGTTGCTCGGTCGGTTGCGCATCGAGGAACAACGCGAGCAGTTTGGCCTGCTGGAGGAGTTTCTCTCCCGCGCTTTGTTGCCTGAGGACGTGCAACAAGTGAAGAAAAGCCGGTTCTCGTTCGAGGCGGCGGAGCTTGTTGCGCCAGAGAACATGCCCGCGGAACTCGGCCAAATTATCAATCGGCTCACGCAGACTGAAGCTGAACCCAGCTATCGGATGGCGCTGCGTGAAGTGCCATTACGCAGCGCGCAGTTATACGGATCAAACCCGGTTTGGGCCAGCGGGTCTGCACCGGAGGCGACCTTCGGCCCTTTTGTGAGTTTGGATGGGCGGCGGTTCTGGTTTGATTTTTTCCGAATCGAAAAGTTGGTTGCTCTGTTTGTGCAAGGCGTCGCCGAGCCAGCGCTCCTGTTTAAGCTGCGGACCCGTTTTCGTTTCATCGGCATCGATCTCCCCCTCGCGGCCGACGTCGCGCCCGGCTATCACCTCAATGCCGGCAGCATCTGGATCAATTCGCGCCTGCTTGCCACGAACGCGCCGAGCGGTTTTTTCACCGGCCTGACAATTCGCAGCGGGAACATCGAGCTGAGCGCTGCGCCTCAGATCATCGGTGGTCGGCTTACGATCGCGCCGAGCACGACCGTTCGGGTCGAATTACAGCTCGCGCAGCAAACGGTGAATGATGCCGATCCGTCGAGCGACTACGGCAAGGACGCGCGTGCAGCCGATGTACGGCTTCCGCGTGAGTTCACGTTTCACTTCGGCGGTGGATCTCATGCGCTCGACGTGGTTGGGGACGCGAGCTGGCGAGTTTACGGTCATCAGGCTGATTTTGCCTGGCAGCATCAACAGGCGACAACGTATGACGCGACACTCAATCGTGTCCTGATTCCCCTTACCGCATCTACGAATTCATTCGCAGTGGCGGAGAACCAATCGCCATTCCACAGCTTCAGCGGTAAGGCAAAACTAGCTGCGAGCTTCTGGACGTTGCCCGCTGCACCTATCGACATCGCGAATCCAACGCCTGCCGAAGGCATCGGGGCACTTGCGATTCGTTGCGAAATCGGCCTGACGTCGAACTGGACCGCGCTACACCACGGCCCGCTGAATCTGCGCCAGCCGTACGTCATGGCAGCGCCGGGTCGGGTCGCGATCACTGATCTGAGCGCTGGCAACGCGCTGTGCGTGCAGGAATTCGCGCTGTGGGTGGACAAGCTCAACCGCTTTGGCACCACTGCGGACGTGCAGTTTCTTGGCGCTGCGCCGTTTTTCTTCAACACGCTTGCGAACGGCACCGAGCTGATTTCCACACTGGTGAATGCAGACGTTCGCGCGGACCGCCCTGTTACCGCCAAAGGCGAGCCGCTCGAGATTCGTTCCCAAAAATCGCTTCTCGTGCTGGCGGTGACGAAGAGCTTCCGCCTCATCTATTTGTTTGACGACAACATGTTGATCGACAATACCGATCTCGCAAAAAAGCCGCCGCAGATCCCGCAGCCTCTCTCGTTAGTGCTGAACAATGCGCTATTTAAGACCACTGCGGTGAACGGCTGCCTTCTTTTCGGCACGCTGGCGAAAGATTTCATTAAGGTGGAGCGAGGCGCGCTTTTTCTCTCGCTCGGTATCCACGCGTACCTACCGACGTTACCTGATCCCTATGCGGCCAACATTACAGAGCTCCAGCGCCAATTTTATGGGGAAAGCGAACGCACATTTGGTGTGGCGGGTTTGCCGCGCGTTTGGCTGCTGCTTATCGCGCGCGTCATGTGGCAACCGGCTACGGAAGATGAAGACGACGTCACAGTCTCATTTTTTTTCGCGCCAATGCCGGATCAGCAGCCGTGGTCGCAAGTCCCGCCGCCTAACGACTTGGATTTCGGTGCGCTCGGGGAGGCGAATGCAGGCGCGGGTGTTGACGCGCAATCTGAGGCACAAAGCGCTGCCGTTTTCGCGCGCGGCGTTCGGTTGCCGGACTATGGTGCGATCTGGGACAGATCGGCTGGTATTTTGCAACGCGACCAGTTCGCGTTGCTTGATGTGAGCACTAACGCCGATTTGCTCGGCGTCAGCTTCGGAACCTTCGGAACAGATCGCATGGCGATGCTCACGACGATGCTGCCTGCGCACGGCGGCTTCCCATTGCAGGTCGATGGCATGGACGTGGTGACGCGCGCTATGAACGCGCGTGGCTTCACCGTTCCGCAAATTTCCTGGGAGCCAGTGATCAATCTCACCGAGCCCGCCGTTGGCGGAGATCCGCCCGCGGGGCCAAATTATTATCCGGACGATGGCGGCCCGACACGCATCGTCAACAACAGTGCGGAGCAAGTCGCGCTTGCACCGATTCCGTTGAGTGAATTTCTCATCGACCGATTCAATAATCGGCAAAACTTCGCTGCGCTCTCGTTAGGCACGTTGCCCTGGGGGATGCGCGCGCTTGCTCTGCTTCAAAAGAAATACACTTACTCTGGCGTACAGCGCCCAGGCGCGAAGCTTCGCTTCAATCGCCGGACCTGGGGCAGCGGCGTCTTCGGCGCGCGTCAGTTACGCATCGATGGCGGCGAAGCGGTGCGCGAGGGCGAGACGGACATGTTCATGGGTAGCACCGTGCAGGTGAACAACATCCTCGACTGGTCCGGAACGCCTACCGGGACGAGTACGCTCGGTGCGAGTGTCACGGAGATTTTCAATAACGAATTTTTGCTGCAACCATTTCAATTGATTAGGCAACGCGGCGTGCCTGTCTCGCGCATGGACCTCAGCGGTTATGGCGCGAGCATTTTCAGTAATTGGCTCAATCCGCATGCCGCGGTCGCGGAGACAAGCCAGGCGAAATTCGATGTCTTCGTCGGCCGTTGCGCACACGAGATCATCCAGGTCAAAAGCATTCTGTATCCGTGGGCGATCAAGGTTGTGCGCACGATCACGCTTTTCAGGGCCAACAGCAATTATTGCTACCGATTCGACAGTGGCTGGCGCGCGGAGAGCGATGGACGCTTCGATTTCACATATTTCGTTTACGAATGGGACGGAACGAAGCTGGTGCCGAAGCCACGCAAGGCGAAATACTCGATCCACCCCGGCGTTTGCACCGGGCTGTTCAACGTGCGTGATATTCGCGAGACAGATGAAATCCTGCCGTTCACCGGCACACTGATTTATCCGCCGGGAGACGAAATCATCGATGGCGATGGCCGCGCAATTCCGAATGACGGCCGCTCGTTTCCTTACGACCTTCGCCCTGTTTTTTTCAATGCCGATATTGAGATCGAGAACCCGGTAAGCGGCTTCGTAACCAAAACGACCGCTGGGAAAGAACGCAAGCTTGTTCCGTCGAAGAAAATTCTGGGATTTGTGCAACTCGCCCCGCGCGGATTGCCGCTGCCGACAGCGAAGTTTGCTGAGCTAATTACCCGTCAAGGCGGAACGATCGGCGGACCGATTGATTGCGTAGTCGATATTGCGAAGAGTGGACAACAGATGCGGCTGAGCCGTTTCGATGTGGCGAATTCATTCGAACAGAACGGTGTCGATCCGGCGTTTGCGGTGGCAGGACGCGGCAGTGTGTTGCTGCCGAAGGATGGCTCGTGGAGTTTGGTGAAACACGAGTTTGCAACCGGGGAGGTGACACCTGTCCCGCAGGACCTTGCGGCACCCTTAATTCGCATCGGCAAATTACTCGATGGCACTGGCGTCGACTTAACACTCGACACCGATCCGGTGACGACGTTGCTCCGGATCGCAAATCCGACCGAGTTACTTCGCAACCCGGTGAGCGGCACGATCAACTATGGCTTCCTGCAATCGATGGATACCCAAAAAGCGCTCTTCCTGACCCCAGCGTTTCAGCACGATGTGCAGAACCTGATGAGCAAGACACCGCCGCTTTTTGCCGATGCATTTCGGCTGGTGAGCTCGAAGGCGCTCTTCCCGAACATCGGCAATGCAGTAACCGATTTTGGCGACGTAATTAATTTGTTCATGCACCTGAACGAATTTGATCCCGGCGTGCTGCTGGACGCCGGGAAACCGGTGCTGAACCTGGCGCAAATCTCGAAGACCATCGCCGGAGCGCAACAGGCAGGTTACAAGCTGTTAAAGAAGGTCACGCAATTCGATCTACCCACCACTGAATGGGAGCTGATCAAAGTCGGCGACGCGCTACGAATTTATCTGGAATACAAAGCGAAGAAACAAGGCGCCGGTTCCCCAACTCCGGGCAAGCTCGACTTCGACATCGATTCGCTGACCAACACAGTCGCGGACCAATGGAAGAGTAAGATGAGCAACATCGCGGTTGTGGTCGATCTTGGCCCGATCAAGCGGCTAATGACGATCAAGGGCAACTGGGATTCGAAGAAGGGTTCGGAGGCCGAATATCCGCAGCCCGAAATTGAATTCGCACCGGAGCTGAAGCCGGCGATCGATATCCTGCAAATCCTGCAAGATCTCCAGGGTGAGAATTATAAGGACGCCTTCGCGCGCGGTCTCAAGCTCGCCATGAGCAACAAAGCGGCCGCGTGGGAATACAAGTTTGAAGCTTCCAAGGAAATCCCAGTGCTGAAGTTTCCCATGCCGCCGTTCGACAACGATCCGAACGCGCCACTGAAACTCCAGGCGGGCATGAAAATCGGCGCTTATTTCAATTCGGCGCTCAAAGTCACAACCGATCCAAAAGATCTCCTGCCGAGCGCGGGCGCTTCTCTCGGTTTTTACGGACAGCTCTCGGTGATGTGCGTCTCGCTGTCGATCGCGACCATCTACGCGGTCGGACAAGTCACGCTCGACATCGCGGCTGATTCACGCGTCGGCCCGAGTCTGCACATGAAGTTCGGTTTCGGCGCGCAAATCGTCGTAGGCCTGCCGGTAGTCGGCAACGTCAGCGTGCTCTACATGGTAGGCGTCGAGATCCACACAGATTCAACGCAGCTGAACGTTTCCGCGTTTCTTCTGTTCCAGGGACACGCGGAACTGATCGGCGGGCTGGTTTCGGTCACCATTACCATCGAAGCCAAGGGCACCGTAAAGCGGCTCAATGATCGAACCGATCTTGAAGCACAGGTCACTTTCGGCCTCGACATCAGCATTTTTCTCGTCATCGACATCAGCTTCAGCACCTCCTGGAGCGAGCAACGCCAGATCGCATGAGCATGGATCCAAACAGGCGTTTCTCCATTCTGCCTTTCCCACAGCGGTTCGCGAACGGCACGCTCGAGCTCAACATAGTGGTCCTGCCCCGGAACCAGAATCCGCTCGTGCCCGCGATTGAAGCCAACGCGACGATCCCAGACGCGCCGGCTTTCGCAGATGCGCAGTTTGTGTTCGAAGCGCGTCTCATTGGCAGCCTGGCAAGTTTTCCCAACAACCACTCATCAGGGACAATCGTTGGCGCACCGGTCACCAAACCGTTGAACGCGCGTCCGTTATTTGAGGCGTTGCAAACACAGTTCCAAATCTCGCCTGCACCAAGCAACGCCGTCTTGATAGAGAAAGCCGAACCGCCGATGGCGCTTCAGTTCCCGGTGCGAAAATATCTGCCGCTCAGCTATCGTGCCGCGTTCAATTTCACCACGCCACGCACACGCGCCGCGGTGACAGACGACAGTTATCGCTGTGCAATTCGCGGCGCCGGAAAAGTCCCGGGATTCACGCGCAGTGCCGACATGATCGACTGGGGTAAAGTGTTCGCCTATGCGCTTCGGCAGCCGTTGCTCGCACGCGAGCTCGGGATGATTTATTCGACGAGCTTTCCGGCCGATGCCGCGCTGTTCAAGAATGGCGGTTGGCTCTTCGTTGATCTGGCCGTGGGGAGCGATTACCACGCTCAGCAGGAGGTCGATCACACCTTCGTCAAGGAATACGCCGCGCGCATTCCGCCGCTGAAACCTGGTGACTCGCGGGCGCTCTTCGCGCCGATATTGTTTCCGGTTCTATTCAAGGCAAACGCGGCCGATCCGGACCCGCCTCCGCCTCCAGGCAACTTCGATCAACTGCTTATTGAAACCGCGGAGTACGACGACGGCTTCACAAAGATCGTGCACGCGGCGCAGCCCGTGAGCAGAAACCTGCTGTCCGAAACACCCGAAGACGGAAAGCCGGTAAAGGACGCAGGCATCCGCCTCGGGTGGGACGACGAGCAAATCCTCATCTGGTATTTGCGCCAGCTTGGCAGCGACCGGGTCGATGCGCCGCTTGGTGTGTTTGGGTACGCCGTGGACGTACGGGAGACCGCTGCGCCGGCAAAGCCGTGGGAAAGCTTGAATGAAGTCGCGAGCCGCGCGCCACTCGCGGTGCAGCAAGTCACCCTCGGTGATTTTAATGGGGAACTGCCTTACCAGGTCTATCCGATGCAGCTCGACGGGAACAAATCCGGCGAGTTCTGGCTACCGATGTATTTCGCAAATTGGACCGGCCGCAGCATGGTCCTGCCAGACAAAGACGCTGCAGAGATTTATCAAACAACCGGAAACGTAAAAGCGGATCCGGTCGACTTGGCCAAGGACACCGGCACCGGCGTGACCGGGCCGGCGAAGAACCAGCTAAACGAAAAGTACACGCCTGGCACAATCGCGACGGCGCTGCGTTATGGAAAGCAGTACGACTTTCGGGTGCGCATGCGCGACTTAAGCGGCGGCGGCGCGGAGGCTGATGAGTCCCCGGCAATCGAGAGTCCGTCTGCGATCGGTCGCTGTCACTTCAAACGTTACGTCGCGCCAAATCAGCCGCGCATTACAAATCTCCCGACGAACAACGACACACCGACTAATCCGGATTCGCTCTCAATTCGTCGACCATTCATCGGCTATCCCGCGGTGGTTTACACCGGCAAGTACTCGGATCCGGTCGCCCGTCTGAAGCAAGCTTCGCTGGACATGCTGGCGCTTCCGGCGACCCGACGCGAAGCCTTCGGCATTCACGATCCAGATGTCGATCGGATCGAGGTCACAGTCGAAATCGAAGCACTGAAGATGGACAATCTTCAGAGCGTTTCGGGCCGCGAAAATTATGTCTACCTCTACAGTACCACGCGCAGATTTCCTGCGGTGGCGAACGAAGATAATTACTCCACCGCGCTCGAAATTCCGCTCGTTTACGAGGACGTGCCTGTACTGCACACGGGTGATGAATTGAATCTGCAAGCCGATTTCGGTTTCGCGGGTAACATCGACGATCTCCCGGAAATCTATCTGCCGACCGCGCGCGCGGTGCGGCTTACCTTACGTGCAGTTTGTGAAGAGAAGGCGAACGACGCTGAGTATTACGGTTTAATTAGTCCGACGAACGATCACGAGGCGGACAGCCGCTACGGCCAGATCATCGAAGTGCGCCTGTATCGGCCTTCGTCGGACGAGCGCGACCTGTTTGTCGATGCCGCGCCCGCGCAGCGTTTGCAGGGGATTTATTTGCAGCCCGAGGTGCCGTTCGTCGCTGACGGAAAACTTACCACCTTCTTCTTCGGTAAGGATGTGATGCGTCCGCCCGACATGGTGCAGCGCTTGGCGAAACAGCTGGAACTGGAAAACAGCGGTCTCACTCTTGTCCCTAAGAAAGGCGAACGCGCACAGTTCGGTTGTTCGAATCGCATCCGCCACACGCTCGCGCCGGATAATTCATCACTCACATTTTCATCGAACATGGATTTGCCTAACCACTGGTTATGCTGTCTCCAGCTCACGCTCGATCGCGACTGGAATTGGGACGCACTCGATGGCCAAAGCCTGGTGGTCGAACGGAGCGTGCACTTCAGGCATGACGCTGCCGGCGAGATTGACAAACAAGTTGTCGGCGACATCGAGGTCAAACGCACAGCTTCGCTCGAATCTCTGCACGATCCGCAGCGCAATTATACGCGGCTGGTCTTTATCGACGCAGTCGAGCCGAAGAATTACCGCATGCGCGCGGATGCGCCTAACGAGCCGCGTTTTCCGGATACGATTGAAGTGAACTACACAATCACAACCAGGTTCAAGGAAGGACACGCCGCGCAGCATGATGATCCGGAGCAGCTCGCGATCACGTTGCCAATAACAACTCCGCCTGCACAGGTGCCGAGCATCGCTTCGGCCGGAATTGCCTTGTCGCCTTATCAACGCAACGAAAAATATTCGGCTACAGAGCCGCGACGCCGTTTCCTTTGGATCGAATTCAGCGAGCCGGTGAAGGATCCACAGGACACATACTTCGCGCGCCTGCTGGCTTACGCGCCGGACCAACTCATTAGCAACAATCAGCCAGAGCTGCTCGTAGCGCGCGAAGAACCGCCATTGCCTGTCGATCCCGAACCAGTCCGCGTTGTGGTGGAGGGCGCAACCAACGATCTCGCCGGGCTGACTGCGATGCAGCCGATGGAGAAAGCGACCGACAGCGATGTGCATTATCTCCTTCCGCTGCCGCCCGGCTTGCATGCGAACGCGGACGAGATGTTCGGCTTCTTCACATACGAATTCCGGTTAGGTCATTACATGGATCTCCGCGAAGAGCTTGAAGAAAAACGAATGGTCTGGACGACGGCACAGGGGAGGTTTGGCCGGCCATTGCACGCGACGGGGATTCAACACCCCGCGCCCACGCTCACCTGCGCGGTGCAGCGAGACGAAAACAAACTCTGGTTGAGCGCACCATATGCCGTGGCGGTGTTCGATGGACGCAACGTCACCGCCAATCCACCGCGCACTCAGCTGTGGTGCCTGCTCTACGCGCAAGCGCGTCAGGCAGATAATCTCGACTGGCGCAACATCCTGCTCGACGACAAGCAGCTGGATTGGCGAGTGGAGATCGACGACAAGCCGCACCGGAATCGCTTTCTCGAATATAGCGACGCTCAACGCCGAACCTTGAAGAACATTACGGTTCGCAATTTCAAAGACGACCTGAGCTATGCCAAGTTCGACGGCATTTACAAATTGGCAGAGCTGACGACGTCGAACAAAGATGCGGGGAAACGCGGAACGGTGGCGTGGACGAACAGTGAAATCAGTCAGTTACTGTCGCTGCTGGGTTTGCCTAACGATTCGCCGCTCAGCGTGCTGGTCGTCGAATTTCTGCCCGTCATCACTAACATTTTCGACGCTGTCAGCCGGCTCGATACACCGGGTGTGAATGAGAACCTGCGTTCCGTCCCTTCACATCCGGAAGTCCCCACGACCAAAATCGCATCGGAGCGTCTCCAGCAAATCCAGGCGCAACGAGATGTGGAAACTCGCAGCCCGGCCAGCGACGATCTGGGGCAGCGTCGCATCCTGCGTACGTCACCACTTACGGAAGTGCCGTTTGTCTGTTGCCCGAGCGCTTAAAACCATTGCGTCAATTCCGCCGGCAATTGGTCGAAATGCATGTATTACGGGGCTGGAGACGGCCCGCCTTCGGGCCGCAGAGCCAACGCGACGAGGGCGTCGCAGCTCCAACCCCGCCTCATGGGGTGGCGCTAGGTCGGCGCTTGGTTGAAATTTTTCGGATGCTCATTAATTCAAAGGTGTATGAGCGAAACATCAGCACTTGACCCCGTTCGTCAGGAGAAATTCGTTGGGAAGGTCGTCGAGCAGATCAGCGGCACAATGACGACGTTGCTCGGGGCAATTGGCGACCGATTAGGGTTATTCAAGAATCTGGCAGAGCAGGGGCCGGCGACATCGACCGAGCTCGCGTCGCGAACGAAACTGAACGAGCGCTATTTGCGAGAATGGCTGGGCGGTATGGCCACGGCCGGTTACCTGAATTATGACGGACCCACAAAACGCTTCACTCTGCCGGCCGAACAGGCCTCAGTGCTCGCGCAGGAGAACGGTCCCTTTTTCGTTGGCGGCATCTATCAGATGCTTCCTGCTGAAATCGGAGTATTCGACCAGGTTGTAAGTGCGTTTCGCAGTGGCGGCGGCGTTTCTCAATCGCAATACAGCGACATGATGTGGGACGGGCTGGAGCGATTCACGTCGACATGGTTCGAGAATTTGCTGTTGCAACAATGGATCCCCGCGATGCCTGATGTGAAAGCACATCTGGAATGTGGTTGCGACGCAGCTGATGTGGGATGTGGACGAGGACGCGCCCTGATCAAACTCGCGCAGGCGTTTCCGCGATCGCGCTACATTGGCTACGACAATTTCGGTCCGACCGTTGCACGAGCGACCGAAAACGCGCGCCAAGCCGGCGTGTCAGACCGAGTGCGTTTCGAAGAGCGCGACGTGTCGAAGGGATTACCGGCGGAGTTTGATGTGATCACGACCTTCGACGTGGTGCATGATGCAGTCGATCCGCTTCAGTTGTTGCGATCGATTCGTCGCGCGCTGCGGCCCGGCGGGGTCTATGTGTGTCTCGACATCAATTGCTCGGAAAAGCTCGAGGAGAACGCGAACCCGCTAGGCGCGATGTTTCATGGCGTAAGCGTGTTTTACTGCATGACCACTTCGCTCGCGAACAATGGGGCAGGACTCGGGACGCTCGGTTTTCATGAAGCGAAGGTCCGTGAGCTTTGCGACAAGGCCGGGTTCAGCAATGTCAGGCGAGTGCCGCTGGAAAATCCTTTCAACAATCTTTACGAGGCAAAGCCGTAGAGGCATTGCTCAGCGAGACGAAGGAAGCACGACTCTACCGGCAATTCGTTAGAAGTCACTGTTGTTATGAGGCTGGAGACGGCCCGCCCGCCGGGCCGCAGAGCCAGCGCGACGAGGGCGTCGCGGCTCCCACTCAGCGCGACGGGGTCGCGCGCTACTCCGTTGCCGGTTGCAAAGCGTCCACGTCGCCCATGGGGCGACGGTTACATAAGCGCCAGGACGGTCGCACTATTTTGGCGGCGGTTGCGATTCGGTCTTCGTATTATCGGCGCCAGGCCTACGTTCGAGTCCGCGGCGCTTTAGCAATGGCTCAACATAGGGATCTCGTCCGACAAAATTCTTAAAAAGGCCGAGTGCGTCAGCGGATCCGCCGCGCGAGAGCAACATGGCGCGGAAGCGGTCGCCGTTCTCGCGATTCAATCCGCCGTGTTGTTTAAACCATTCCACCGTGTCGGCATCGAGCACTTCGCTCCAGATATACGAGTAATAACCGGCCGAGTAGCCGCCGGCGAACGAGTGCGAAAAATAGAAGCTGCGATAACGCGGCGGCACCGGCGGAAAATCGACGCCGGCCTTGTGCAATGCTTCCGATTCAAACGCAACCGCGTCTTTCGGAATGTCAGATGGATTCAGTTGATGCCATGCCTGGTCGAGTAGCGAGGCCGACAAGTATTCAGTGGTCTTGAATCCCTGATTGAATTTCTCCGCAGCCTTGACTTTATCGAGCAGCGCCTGCGGGATTGGTTCCCCAGTCTTGTAATGTTTCGCGTAGTTGGCGAGGACTTCCGGCCACGTTGCCCACATCTCGTTTACCTGCGATGGATACTCCACAAAATCGCGCGGCACGCTCGTTCCGCTGAACCGCGGGTATTTTACGTTGGAAAACATGCCGTGCAGCGCGTGGCCGAATTCGTGAAACGCGGTCCGGACTTCATCTTGAGTGAGCAGTGTCGGTTCTCCCGGAGGCGGCTTCGGAATGTTGAGGTGATTCGCGACAACCGGCTTCGTTCCGAACAGATCGTTTTGCGGGACATAAGCATTCATCCAGGCGCCGCCGCGCTTCGATGCTCGCGCGTAATAGTCGCCGATGAAAATCGCCAGCGGTTTTCCATCGCGATCAAACACTTCCCAGACGCGGACGTCTGGCTCATACACCGGCAGATCGTGGCGCTCTTTGAACGTGAGCCCGTATTCCTTGTTTGCGGCGAAAAACACGCCGTCGACGATCACATGATTCAGTTCGTAATACGGTCGCACCTCCGATTCATCGAAGTTGTATTTCGCCTTACGCACTTTCTCGGAATAAAGATCCCAATCCCATGCCGCGATCTGGAACGCGCCTTTCTCCTGATCGACAATCTTCTGTTGATCCTCCGCTTCACGTTTCGCGTTGGCGACAGCCGGGGGCGCGAGATCGGCCAGCAGTTTGTTCACGGTCGGCACATCGTGCGCCGTTTGGTCTTCGAGTTGGTACGCCGCCCAATTATCGTAGCCTAACAACTTCGCTTTCTCCGCGCGAAGCTGAGCCGTCCGCAGCACGATATTGCGCGTATCGAATTCGCCACCCTTGCTGTTACGGGCGAGCGATGTCTGCATGAGCCGCTCACGTAGAGGTCGATTCTGCAATGACCCGAGCAACGGCTGGCCGGTGGTGTTCTGAAGCTGGATGACGAATTTGCCTTCCTTGTGTTCTGCTTTCGCGGCATTGACCACGCTCTTCGTCTGATCGTCCGTCAGGCCGGCGAGCTCTTCTTTTTTATCGACGACCACGGACGACGTGTTTCGCTCCTTCAAGACATTCTGCTCGAAATCCGTCTGCAATTTCGCCAACTCGGCGTTGATCTCCTTCAGCTTCTCCTTCTCCGAATCGGACAGCTTGGCTCCGGCGCGCACGAAATCCTTGTAGTAGCGTTCGAGCAAATAAGCCGATTCGGGATCGAGCCCGAGTTTGTCGCGCTGCTCATAAAGCGCTTGGACTCGCGCGAATAATTTTGGATTCAAAAAAATCTCGTCGCGATGCGCGGCAAGTTTCGGGGCTAATTCTTTTTCAATTTTCTGCCGTGTCGGATTCGTCTGGCATGCATTCAGGTTAGAAAAGGTGCGTTGGGAGCGGTCCAGCAATCGGCCGGTGCGCTCGAGGGCGACGATCGTGTTGTCGAACGTCGGTTTCTCAGAATTGTTCGCGATCGGCTGAATTTCCTTTAGTTGTTCGCGCATTCCGGCTTCGATCGCGGGGACAAAATCCTCGTCCTTAATCTTGTCGAAAGGCGGGTATTGGTATGGCAGGACGCTCTCGGTTGTTAACGGATTGTCCTTGAGATCGGCGGCGAACACGGCGGTGATTTGCGCAACGTTGAGCAGCGCGCAAGTAAAGAAGCAAAGACGGAGTGACATAAAGGGTAAATTTGTCGTCGCGTGACGGCCCGGATGCAAATGTATCAGGCTCCGCCCGGCTTTTTACGCGCCGACAAAACTCTGTCGACCATATGTGTTGCGCGAGGCGCGCAACGCTGCGGGCGAGGCGCCCGCGCTCCCCGAACTACGTTGAGATTGTTCGATTACTTCGTCGTCGACAAACCGGCCGCTTTCCAGGCTTTCAAGCCGCCGGCCATGGAGCGGACGTTTTTGTAACCCATTTTTTGCAGGTTTTCAGCAGCAAGCGCCGATCGCCCGCCGCCTCCGCAATGACAAATAATCATTGCGTTTGGGTCGGAAACTTTTTCTTCGATGTCGAGCTCGATTGTGCCGCGACTCATGTGAGTCGCACCGGGAATGTGTCCTTCATCCCATTCGTCCTTATCGCGGACATCGATGATGACCGCGTTGCCGCTGTTTAGTTTCGCAGCGGCGTCCTGCGGCGAAATTTCAGTTATGTGTTTCTTCGCTTCCGCGACGAGCTTTTGGAAACCACTGTGCTCAGCCATAAAGGACTTCTAACCACGAATAGACACGAATAAACACGAATTTGAGTCTTCATTAGAATCAGTCCCCTAATTTCTTCTGGGTATTAGTAACTGATTCCCTTTTTGGCGGCTTGTGCGTGCAGCGTTTCAGTCACCTTTTGATCGAAGGCGTCGCCTTTGCCTTCGGCCGCGAGCCGTTTGTTTTCGGATTGAATATAGGCTTCGCGTTTCTTTGACAGTTCGACGATCTGCTTTTGCAGGTCGGCGCGTTCGTCACGCACTTTCGCGATGCGCTTTTGCAGTTCGCTGCGATCCAATTTTTGGAGCTCCGCCGGAAGTTGTTCTTGGTCGATCTCTTCGAGCTTAACCGTTTTGTCGTTAAGCGCGTCAACCAACTCACCGCGGCCCTGCACAGCCTTGCCAGTCTTGCTATTGTAGGTGAGCCGATCGGCCATTGCGGGAAGTGGAGCACTCATCGCCGCTACATATTTCGCATGGACTTCAGCCTGTTGTTTGCTGTCACCATACGGAATAAGAGTGGCACCGATCCGTTCGTTAAGCCGGCTTAGCTCCTTGTCCACTGGCGTTGAAATCACAGCAACGTTGCCCGATTGCGAAATGCCTACATAACTGCCTTCGGCCAGCTTCGCGATCTCCTGCCAGATCGGCTTGGTCTCAGCCATCTCACCACACTGGATGGTATTTATGATGAGGTCCTTTTTCGTCGCTTCCCGGCAGAGATCCGGATACTTTGGACTGTTCGGATAATCCATGTGCGGCGGCGCGTCCCCGACCAGAAAGATGATCTTCAGGACCTTGTTGTCGCTGCTCCACGGCATCTTGTGAATGGCTTCGGCAAGCGCCTCGTTCACGCTCTCTGGTGTATCGCCACCACCGTCGGCTTGGAATTCGCGCAGATGTCCGTAAATGGCATCGATGTCGTCGGTGAGACTGAACGATTTCACGATGTATTCATCGCCTCGATCTCGATAACCAATAAGCGCGAGCTTTAACTCCGGGGTTGGTTGCGCGCTGATCATTTCATTGGCGATCGACCAGATCTTCTGTTTCGCGCCTTCGATCAAACCACCCATTGAACCGGTGGTATCGAGAACAAAACAGACCTCGATGCGCGGCTTGGATTGAGGTGTTGGCGCAGTCTTGGCGAACAACGGTTGCCAGAAGCTGAGTATTGCTGAAGCAAACAGGATTTTTGGCAGGATGCCGATGTTACCAGTTGTTAGTGTTTTCATTGGATTGTTATTCAGCGATTTCATAAACAGTGTCGTCGAGCTTGAGCACGAGGTTTTGACCTAGTGCCAGCCACGGGCCGGCTTCGGGATGTTTTGTTAGGAGGTTGAAGTATTCTTCGGAGTTAAATTGGACGCGCTGACGTTTAGCGGCGTTCTGCGCGTTTGAATCGATCCATTGATTTCCGTTTTGGAAAAATGCGCGCCCGTTCACGAACCTGGTCTGTTGAGTGTACTGACTAAGACGCGCCGCTGCCGGCGTGCCCGCAGGAGCCGCGGCAAAAAATCCCCGCAAAGATTCGGAGCTACCCGATGCGATCGATGCCGGTGCTTGCTGCGCAAACTTGAACGCATTCTGGCTGCGCGCGTTGGCAACGCCGTCCTCACCGTCTTTCTTGTCCTTGAATCCAGTCCAGGCCTTGGCGACTTCGGCACGTGTCGCCGCATCGGCGCTCATGCTTTGCATGGATCGATCTGCTACTGGCACGCGCCGGCGATCTTCGTCCTCTACGATCAGATAAGCGGTGTAAGGCGTAACGATCCCGTATTTCCGGGCCAACTCGGTTGTTTCATCGCGAAGCTCGGGGGTTTCACCGTGGATGCGGATTTCATCGAGGAGAAACCCGACGCGGCGCGTCGCCCAAAGCCGCGGCACGTAATCGTCGGTCGTCTTACGATCATCGAAATGCAGTTTGTAAGTAAAAGTCTGTTCGCGGCCGCCGACGTTGCCGGTAAGCTTCGCTTCGACATCGCCGGCGCCGCTGTATCGACCCGCTACGACCAATTGATCTCCCTTAAACAGATCCGGGAGATCTGCGGGGTACATCTTGGCAGTGCGAACACCACGGCCGAGGTCCAGCTTTAGATTTGTTAGGGCCGGTTCTTTGATCCGCGTGTAGAAGTTCGAGACTTTGAGCTCGAGATCTTCGTTCGCGAGCACGTATTGGCTGAAGGCGCGCGTACCCTCAGCGATTTGATCGAGCAACTGTGTGTTTACGTCCGAGCCGATCCCGAACGAAAAGATCCGGACGCCAGTCGCCTTTTTGATGTTCGCAACAATTTCGTCGGGATTACGTGTTCCCACCGTAGGCAGACCATCAGTCAGGAAAATGACAACAAATGGGCGATCGCTTTTATCCGGTCGGACCTTGAGAGCACTTTGCAGCGCATCGGCGATGGCGGTGCCACCGATTGGTTTGAAGTCGTCGATAAATCCGTTCGCGCGTTTGCGATGATCGGAATCCGCTGGTACCAGCTCGCGGAAAAGCGACTCAGCTTCCGTCGAGAAACGGACGATCTCGAATCGGTCGTCTGCATTGAGATTTTCCACACAGAACCGCAACGCTTTTTGCGCGTGCTGAAGTTTGGCGCCAGCCATTGAACCGGATGTGTCCACGACAAAAACAACGTCTTTGGCTGCCGGCTTTGTTTCATTGCTCACCGTCGGCGCAGCCAGAAGCAGAAAATAGCCGTCGTCATTGTCTGGCTTGTAAGTGATTAGCCTGATGCCAAAATCACGTGTGTCCGAGCTGTAGACGAGCTGAAAGTCTGTGTCCGGCTTTTCGTCTTTGCTCTCGTACCCAATGACGGCGCGGTTAGCGCCATCGCGTTTAATCTCAACTTTGTGGCTGGGCGAATAGATTGAGGCGAGTGGTTCCGCGCTCTTGAGCTCGATTTTCACGCTCAGATTCTTGATGGGTCGCGCCGAGAATTTTTCAGTGCTCAGCGGGTAGAGATATGTGACCGTGCCGGCGTCGGAGCGGAGCAATTCTGTATAGGAAATCTTAATCGGTTTGCGACTGCGTGGTTCGATTGGATAGACACGGACCTTGAAAAGGTCGCGGCCGGCGTACTCCAGCAGCGCGGGGTCGCGCATTTTTCGCACGATGTCCTCGTAAATGCCACGCGCCTTGTCAGCCGGAAGCAACTCGGCGTCGACGCTCTTACCGCCGATTTCCATGCTGAATTTGTCGATGTGCGCCCCTTTCGGAACGGGGAACATGTAAAAACCTTCGAGCCGTTGATCGTTAGGATTATAAAACTCCTGGTCGATCGATGTGATGGCGACCTGGCCTTCAATTTTGACGTTGACCTGGTGACTGGTGACTTCCAGCGGAGCGAACGGGAAATGGGTCGGCGGAACGTAGATTGGGCGCTCGACGACAATGAAACCATCTCCGCGGGATAGAGGCACGCCTCCGAGGAGGAAGAGCCCGATCGCCAGCGCCAATTTTTTGTTCATGAAGCATTAGTCGGGAACTCCGGGAAAATGCTCCCAGCATCTAAAAAACCGAGGCTATCAACGATCGAAGGCGGACCTACTATTTTTGATCAGAAGGCTAGGCGCGACAGTCAGACCTCGATAAGATGCTCCGTCCGCGAGGAGTTGTGATCGATCAGGAGCCTTCCAGTACAGCCGCACCGCCGTCAACGGCGGGCGTATCAGATTTGGCGTCGGAAGCTCAAATGATCGCCGAATGCCGCGAGGGAAATACGGCAGCATGGGATTCTCTATTCGATAAATATTACGCGACGGTCGCCCGGTTTGTGTTTCAGCTTTCGGGCGATTTTAGCCACGAAGACACGGAAGAGATTTGCCAGGAAACATTTTTATCAGTGGTCAGAAATTTATCTTCATTTCAGGGTCGAAGCTCATTGCAAACGTGGTTGCTGCGGATCGCGGCGAACAAGGCGATGGATTATCGGGAAAAAACGCGAGCCGCGA
>Ga0207701_10002646_pt1 | contig 18526 bp, 13 predicted proteins | sample KBSSwiSSwithPhiX_FD_184294 | JGI IMG/M metagenome (GOLD analysis project Ga0207701, IMG submission 184294) | Switchgrass rhizosphere bulk soil microbial communities from Kellogg Biological Station, Michigan, USA, with PhiX - S5 (SPAdes) (version 2) | ecosystem: Environmental > Terrestrial >... | reverse complement strand
GGAATTGAGTTAGAACTTCTTCGTCAGGCGCGCGTACCAGAACCGGTTCGTAGCATCGTAAGTGGCGCCCGGATAATTCTGACCGTTTCCATCTTCACCGGATGCCGGCGGCGGATCCTTATCGAATAGATTGTTGACCCCAAAAGTTATGATAGTCCCGTCGAATAGAAAGCGTCGCCAGGCGGAAACACCGTAGTTGGCGGTTTGGGCTGGAGCTGTTTCCTTGATACTGGGTTCTTTGCCGCGTGCGACGTCCTTCGCGTCCTTCGAGTAGCCCGGCACAGGTTTGCTCTCCACCGGAACAAGTCCGGTGAAATCATAGCTGGCCTGTAGGTCGAACCTCCAGGTTGAACTAACGAAATGCGGGGTAACGCCATCGCCCAAAAATTCGTGGAACCCATCAATGTAGCGCACGGTGCCGATGATATCGAAATGGTTCCAATTCCAATCGAGCTGGCTGGTACCTTTCCATTTGTACCAGCCTTCGTTTGAGGTAGCCGGATCGGTAGTTCTACCGGCGAGATTTCCGCCAGTGGGTCCGAACTCCGCCTCGATGAACTGCGGGAAGAGGAATTCATCCAGGTAGGTCGCCTGCGTCAGCCACGTGAACGTTCCCCAAGGCGTTTGCCTCTGGTATTGAAGAGTAAAATCATACCCGCGGGCCTCTTGATTACCCAGATTTTGGTTCGAGAGCAGAACCCGGCTGATTTGATTGGTAGTCGGATCGCGTTCCACGGCTTCCCCCGGTAATAGGGTACCGCTGATTGCGCGATCCACCACCTGCTGGGCAAGGGGAACGGCCACTATGCCGGTGCGCTCAGTATCCCAGAAATCAACTGACATGGTTAACCCAGGGACATATTTGGGTGTGTAAACGAAGCCGGCGCTGAAGGATCGAGAATCCTCCGGTTGAAGATTCTTATTGCTCTGGATAAGAGTGTTCGTTTCCGGCTCGAACAACCCATTAAACAGTGGATCGCGAGTGCCCTGCAATGTGGATATGCCACTGGCAAACAATTCCTCGAGTGACGGCTGGCGGTAGCCTTCGCTCCAGGTCACACGCAGCGTTAGCTGCTCGTCTAATGGTTGCCAGCGCATGCCGAACTTCGGCACCAGGACATTGCTGCTGTTGTTCAGGAACTCTTCAAAGCGTATGCCGTCCTCAAATTCCAACGAGTGAAAGCCGAAAACGGCATTGTCCGGCCCAAAAATCGGAATCCTGGCTTCAGCGTAAAACGAGTAGGATTTTCTTCCCCCATTGGCGGGTGGGACCGGCGAATTGCCGACAATATCGCCCTCCACGTTTAGCATATCGGGAGTCTCCTTCAGCGATTCGCGGCGGAACTGCCCACCGAAGGCGAAACCAACGCCGCCACCCGGCAGCTCAAAGAGCGAGGTGGTGTAGATGCTGGCATCAGCCGTCCACAGTTTCGAGACGTCTTCGTCTTTGGGATGCACCCGGACGAACTCAACCGTAGCCTGATTCGACGCGATCGGAACGCGAAAGTCGCCAAAAGGATTGAAGGCAAGCTGGCCAGCGAGGACTCCACCCGGTTGAAAGATCGGATCGTTCTGATTCAAGACTTGATTAAACCGCGTAGCGGATACCTGCTGCCCGGTCTGGACGTTCTTGAGCTGGCTGTAGCGCCAGCCGGCGTCGTATCCCCAGGTTCCATCGAATAGCTTGTCTCCTTTGACGCCGATAGTTGAAAGCCAGGCATCAGTTTCATTGTCGAATAACCGATTCCCAAAGTCAGACAGGCGAGCGCGGGTGGAGCCCGAGATGATTTGCTCGAAAGGGTTAAAGGGATTGAAGGCGCCCGACGGAACGCCAGTCTCCGCCGCGGTCGGAGTGTTTAGAGGGGTGATCTGAACACCATTCGCATCGAGCGGGAGAGGATGATTGGGTGGAATGGCGAGAGTGACCTGGCCTTTGGTCTGGAAATTACCGGTCGCTGGTGGCGCCGCCTCATTGTGCGTTTGTACGTTTTCGTAATAACCGTCGGCGTAGAGGACCATCGCATCTCCGAAGGCTGTTTTGTGCTCAGCGGAGAGATAAACGCCGTAACGCTCGCTTGAGGGGAACGAGCTTGCGGTCATGTTGAAGTTAAAACCGGGTCGGAGCCCGCCAGCTGCTCGAACGCGATTAGCAAGATCAGGATTTGCGGCGTTTGGATCGTAAAGATAGGCGCTGGCCGGAGCCAACCCATTCGTAAGATCCGGTGGACTTGCAAACTCGGTTCCGCCGGGGTTATTATTCTGTCCGCCAGCTGCTGCTGCGACATTGCTGCTAAGCGAAAGGTTATATGGGCTGTTGTTTGAGCTAAGGAATGGGGGCACGGCTGAGTATGCGCGGTCGCGTTGGAAGATGGAATTGCGGCGGTAGTAATTCAACACGCCGGTGATGTTGGTGGTGTCATTGCCGACCCCGAAAATCGCCGAGGCGATGGACTCACCCGAATCCTCGTGCTCCGTGTTACCGTATTGGACGGTCGCTTCCGCGCCATTTTGATAATTGTGACGCAGCTTGATGTTGACCACGCCGGCGACGGCGTCTGCGCCATACGTGGTGGAGGCCCCGTCTTTCAAAATCTCGATGCTATCGATCGCAGCCTCCGGGATGGAATTCAGATCGACGAACATGACATTAACCAGGCCGGGATTGTTTCCCGTGGGATAGGGAGCGACGCGCCGCCCATCAATGAGGATGAGAGTGGCGCGGGCATCGAAGCCACGCAGGGCAATTGTCGCGGCGCCCACCGCCGTATTGCTGCCGTTCTCGTTGTTGGATTGTGGAACGATGTTCGCGTTAACGGTCGGAAGACTTTGGAGAAATTGTTCCGTCGTGCGCTGCCCCGATTTGCTGATCGTTTCTCGGTTGTAAATATCGACCGGGTTAACCCCCACTTCCTCCGCGGTCGGAATGTTTGAGCCGGTAACGATGACGCGCTCCGCCGTGGCGGCGGCGCCGGTCGCTGGGACGACATTCCCTTGCGCGTCTCGGGCTACGGGCACCGCCGCGCCAGGCGAGGGCGAGGGCGAGGGTCCTATGAGGGCTGACATGGGTGGATTACCCTGCGCTGGAAGGTTAGATACAATGGCGAAAAAGATCGCCAGCAGAACCGCGCCATTACGGAATAATCCGCACTCCGGAAGTTGGACTTTGTTCATATATTTGTTCTCCTTGGTCCGACGAATACTCAAAACGCCTGCCGGCGTTCAATTCTTTTTTTACTTTTTTTTTACTTGCGCAGATGCCGCTATAATTACCACAACAACGAACCAACGAAGCCGTCACAGCGAATACAGGTGGTGCAGCATGTTGTTAGGCGGTGCTCCGCGAAGCACACAGGAGACGATGTTCTTAATTTCGTTTTGCTCTTTGCCCCGTGCTCATGGCGCCAACTGGCATCCCATAAAAAATCGCGTATACAGTGAGAGTGAGGACGGAAATTGCTGCTGAAGGTGGCGTTTCCGCGCGCAAAATGCCGGCATAGCTCAGTTGGTAGAGCAGCTGATTTGTAATCAGCAGGTCGTCGGTTCGAATCCGTCTGCCGGCTTTCTCGTTTAATGTTGCAAGGAAACAAGATCGTCGTGGTGATGCCGGCCTACAATGCGGCCCGGACCCTACGCCAGACCTATGATGAGGTAATCGCGCACGACATCGTGGATGAAATCATCCTGGTCGATGACGCCAGCCGTGACGAGACCGCCGCCATTGCCCGGACGCTCGATCGGGTGCGCGTTGAGGTTCACCCTCAAAATCGCGGTTACGGCGGTAACCAGAAAACCTGTTACCGCCTCGCCCTCGCCGCCGGAGCTGACGTTGTCATTATGCTTCATCCCGATTATCAATACACGCCAACGCTAATTCCAGCGATGGCAACGATGATCACCAGCGGACTTTATCCTTGCGTGCTGGCTTCCAGGATTCTCGGCGGTGGAGCGCTGCGTGGCGGCATGCCCTGGTGGAAATACGTTTCTAATCGTTTGCTTACGCTGACCGAGAACATTCTTCTCGGCGCCAAGCTATCCGAGTATCATACGGGTTACCGCGCCTTCGCGCGGAATCTACTTGAAAAACTCCCGCTGGAGAAGAATTCCGATGACTTCGTTTTCGATAATCAAATGCTGGCCCAGATCATTTGGCTAGGCCACCCCATTGGCGAAATTACCTGTCCTGCGAAATACATGCCGGAAGCTTCGTCGATTAACTTTCAACGGAGCGTAAGGTATGGGCTGGGCTGCCTGAAGGTAGGGATTGAATTCGTCATCGCGCGATGGCGCGGCGAGGGTTCTATTTTTCCGAGACTAACGCACGCAGCCTAGAAGCCGTCTCACAATAACGGGACCGATTTTCGTAAAAGCGAAGCCACGAAGCCGATGTGATATCGCAGATCGTTTCGGGAATATGCTAATAAGTAGCCGGACTACTCAACTTGCCGCCATCTATCTCGGCCTCGTGGGACTAGTTGCGGTCGTCTTCCTCCAAACCGGGCACTTCAATTTCGTTAACTACGACGACGGTGGTTACGTTTTCGAAAACCCAAATATCAAGGCGGGGTTGACCTGGCGCGGTGTCATCTGGGCATTTACTCACGTTCATTCGCAAAACTGGCATCCATTGACGTCGATTTCCCACATGATCGATTGCCAGCTTTTCGGTTTAAATGCCGGCGCTCATCATTTGGTCAATATCGGTTTGCATGCGGCGACGGCGCTACTCTTGTTCACGTTTTTGTGGCAATCGACCAATGCATTTTGGGCGAGCGCAATTAGTGCGGCCATCTTCGCCATTCATCCGTTGCGGGTTGAATCCGTAGCCTGGATTTCCGAGCGGAAGGATGTGCTGAGCGGACTCTTCTTCATGCTAACCTTACTGGCATACCTGAGGTACGTCCGCGGCCAGACCTGGCAACGGATGGCGGTGGTCGCGGTCTGTTTCGCTTTCGGTTTGATGTCAAAACCGATGCTGGTGACAACGCCGATCATATTATTGCTGTTGGACTATTGGCCATTTGCTCGTTTCAAGAAACAAGGCTTGTGGAAACTTATTCTTGAGAAGGTTCCATTGGTTATTCTCTCAGTTGGATCGTGCGCGGCCACGCTGATCGCGCAGCAGGTGGCGATCGGGTCTACGGAGAGCCTTCCTCTGGCGTCGCGTATCGACAATGCACTCGTTACCTACGTCAACTATTTGCGACAAATGTTTTGGCCGGTTGATCTAGTGCCGTTTTATATCCATCCGGAGTGGCGACTCGGCACTTGGGAAATAATTGGCGCAATCATTCTCTTAGCTGGAATTACCGCCGCTATCTTCCTTTTGCGCGGGAAACTACCATTCTTATTAGTCGGCTGGCTTTGGTATATCGTAATGTTGCTTCCAGTTATCGGGATTATTCAGGTAGGACTACAGGCGCGAGCTGACAGATACACTTACCTGCCACAAATCGGAATTATCATGGCAGTGGTGTGGGCGATACGCGATCTCACTTCGCCTTGGCGCGCGCGCACAGTCGCATTGGTGCCGGCGTCGCTGGCAGTAGTCGGTTCTTTAAGCTTCCTAAGCTATCGCCAGGCTACTCACTGGCACGACACCGAATCACTATGGAGTTATACGCTTAATCGTTCGCCAGAAAACGACGTGGCACTTACCGGTCTAGCCATGATCGAAGTGGGGCGCGGTCAGACAGACGACGCCATCACTCACTTTCGCCACGCCCTCGGTTTGCGCGATGGAAATGCCGCGGCCCATTATGGGCTAGGGCTTGCTCTGTCGCAGCAACGCAAAACCGATGAAGCGATCGAGCATTGGCAGAAGAGCCTTGAACTTCAGCCGGATAATTTGAACGCGCGTAATAATCTTGGCGCCGCCCTGGCCGAGATCGGTCGCACGCCGGAGGCCATCGAACAATGGCAACAAACGCTGGCCTTCGATCCGGATAATGGCAATGCGGCAAATAATCTGGCGTGGGTTTTCGCGACTTCGCCAGATGCGACCTTGCGCGACGGCGCCATAGCGGTCGGGTATGCGAAACGCGCCACCAAAGTGCCGGGCGGAGACAATCCGCTGGTGTATCGCACCCTGGCGGCGGCCTATGCCGAGAACAGGCAGTTCGCCGATGCAATCTCAGCCGCAGAGCACGCCAGGCAGCTCGCGCAAGCAGCCGGCAATTCAGCACTGGTAGGTGAACTCGATCGCTGCATCGAATTGTTCCGCCAGCAGCGAACCTTGCGCGAGCTTTATCAGTAAGGTCAGAAACCGAGTTAACATTTCAGTGTCGCATATGCGACATTCAAGTGTTGCCTCACAAATGGCGAGGCTGGCGCGGTCAAGCGCATTCGGGGAATCATTTCATCAATCGATGGCTTAGCGCCAATCGGAGCAATCCCAGCCCAGCAGCGCCTCCAGTCGGCCAATCTCGCTCTCCAAAATTTCCCGCACCGCCGCTCGCTCTTCATCGCGAAGTTTGCGCGCGTAGGGAATATCATGAGCTTCGACAGCGCGAAATCGCGGCGGCGACAGACCTAAAAAGCGGAAAACCGCCTCGACCACTTCACGCTGGCGTGCACGAAATTCTTCGTATTTGATCACGAGAAATCGCTCCCGTGGAAACAAGCGGAAGGCGCGCTCCAATTGTTCGGCATAACGACCGCGGTCGACGTAGGAAAACTTCCGCAACTGTTTCGGCGCCGACTCGGCGATCCGTCGCGGCTCTTCCCGGACCGCCTCCATGAAATCGAGCGGCTCGATTCCGCGCGTCCGTTGCATATTCCATTGCGAGAAGGCGCGTTCAATCGGGTTACGCAAAATGACGATGAATTTCATCGCGGGGTTGTAATCCCGGATTCGCGGCAGAGCCGGCCGCCAATAAAGGTAAAGCGGAGTATTCTCGCCCGCGATACTGCCGGGCCGCGTCGGCCGGAACATTTCGTACAGGCGGTCGTAAGAGACGTTGCCGCCGGCAAACAATTCGTCGTTGTCGAAAAAATGCAGCTCTTTCTTAACCGGGAGAGCAATGCGCGGATGGCGCTTTAAGTAGTAATTGAGGGCGGTCGTGCCCGACTTTTGCGCTCCGGCGACAAGGAAATCGAGTTTCTCGACGCGGCGTTTACCGAAACCGAACATGCCAGTCCGTCACGCCGTCACTTGTGAACTGCGATTGCCGGCGAAGTGGAGAAGCTCGAGAATTTCACTGCGCAAGGAAAGGAAATCAGAGCTGCTGCGATCACGCGGACGATCAAGCGCAATAGGAATGATTTGTTCGATGGTGCCGGGCCGCTGCGTCAGGATGATGATGCGGTCGCTCATGTAAATGGCTTCGTCGATGTCGTGAGTAACGAGGAGCATGGTAGTGCGCCGGTTTTGCCAAAGGCGCAAGACTTCATCCTGCATACGCATGCGGGTGAAGGCGTCGAGGGCGCCGAGTGGCTCGTCGAGGAGAAGAACTTTGGGATGATTAATCAAGGCGCGAGCCAGAGCTACACGCTGCGCCATTCCACCAGAAAGGTGATGCGGATAAGCGTCGGCGAAGGCTTCCAAGCCGACGAGTCGCATAAATTCTTTCACCTCATTGCGTTTTTGCTGAAGCACGCCACGGGCAGCTAGCCCCGCCTCAATATTACGACGCACCGTCAGCCACGGAAAAAGATTGGGGTCTTGAAAGACAAGGCCTCGTTCGGCGCTGGGGCCTGGGATTGATTGCCCGTCTACCAGCAACTCACCCGAATCGGGAAAATCGAGACCGGCGATGAGACGCAACAGAGTCGATTTTCCGCAACCGCTAGGTCCGATGAGCGACACGAGCTCGCCGGCGGCAAGGGTGACTGAGATGCCCGGTAAAACCAGCCGCCGATTAATCGGATCGCCGGGATCAGGAAAACTTTTTCGAACATCGCGAAGCTGAAGTGTGGAACCTTCAGCATCCGTCGTCATCACCATTTGATGACTCCCTTTTGCCAAACCAGCATGCGGTCGCGCACCTTGAACAAAGCTGTCATGATCGTGGAGAAGAACGCTGCCATAATGACGAGCGTGGCAAAAACTTTTCCGTACTCGGCCCAGCCTTGTGCCCAACTCAAATACCAACCGAGGCCTGATTTGACGCCGACCGTTTCCGCGACGACCAAGGTCAGGAACGAGGCGCCAAGTCCCATGAAAAGTCCGATGAAAATATTCGGTAACGCCGCGGGCACGGCGACACGAAAAATGAGATAACCGCGTCCGGCGCCGAGTGTGCGCGCCACGTCGAGATAAGAGGCGCGGGTATTGGAAATACCGGAAGCGGTCAACATCGTAACCGGAAACCACACCGCCAGAGCGATGAGTGCGACGGCCGAGATCAGGGCCGATGGAGATACCACCATCGCAAGCGGGATCCAGGCCGTGGCCGGGATTGGGCCCACCACTTTGAGCAACGGCATTCCCCAGTAGCGGACCGGGGGTGACCAGCCGATGCATAATCCAGTGATTAATCCGGCAATCACACCCAGCGCGTACCCGCTAAGGAGCAAAATGAGCGAGTGCCACGTGCTGTCGAACAGCAGCATGCGATCCGTGATGAGACTGTGCAGGACTTTGGCCGGACCGGGAAAATACGGCAACGGCAGCAACCGCACGCCAGAGGTGATAATTTCCCAAAGGCACAGCAACAAAGCCGTGGCGGTAAGGATCGGATGCAAGGTTTGTCGCCAGCGCCGCAAACGCGGCCAGAAGATTTGCGCGGGTGCGGTAATTAGGGCGATCACGAGGACGCTGCAAAGGAAAATGGTGTAGAAACGCGTCTCGAGCGGCGGCTCGTTTTTGGAAGCAATCAGGTGGACGACCACAGCAAGCGCGACCGCGGCTGCGAAGATCGACAACGTGCGCAGGCTTGCCGCTACTGAAACCGGCAGTGGTTTTGGCGGCAAGATGACAGCAGTCTCGTCGCCATTTCTCATGGTCGTGCCTCGCAACGGACGGCGTTACTGATGAGGCTGATCGGCGACCAATTTACTCGACAAACACGGCGCCTCCGGGTCGGCGAGATTCGGCGCTTCCTGATCGGGCTGATCAAACATTTTCCTTCGACAACAGGAACTTTCCAGGTCCTTGCCGGCGAGGGACGCGAGCAAACGAGCGTCTTCAGCCGGGGATATCTGCCCGCCGGCCACGGTTTCGACGGCGAGATTCCTGATCCAATCATCGCTCACGCCGTCCAAATGCATGAACGCTCGCTTGGCCAATGCCTCGGTATCGGTTTCGGGCGCCAGCATTTTCGCGACTTTCATTTCGCGCGCGGCCGTGTGCACGGATTCCTCCGCCAGCTGCACGCTCGGAATGTAACGCAACCGTGCGAGCGCGACGGTGTTTAGCTCGGGCGTGGAAGCGAGATATTTCTTTTCGACCGCGAGAATTGCGGCCGCCTTCGGATTCGTTTCTACCCACTTCGCGCCTTTCAACAGCGCGCGCGTGGCTGCCGCGGCCGCCTTCGGATTCGCATCGACCCATTTGCCGTTGGCAATGACCTCGCAGCAATACTCCTGATTGTACGGTGCGTCCATTATCTGGTCGGCGATGTTTCTCACTTTGCCTTCTGCAATCAACAGGCTTCCGATGGGTTCCGAATCTGCCACCGCATCGATTTCGCCTTTGTCGATCGCCAGACCTAATTCGCCCGCCGGATAGACTTTCCAGGTAATGTCTTTGCCGGCATCAACTCCGTGGGTTCCAAAGACACGATTGGCGAAAACAAACGGGGGCGTGCCCATTCCCGGCACACCAATTCGCTTTCCCTTCAGGTCCTCAATGGTGTGAATATTGGTTTTCACGCCCGCTTGAACGCGGAGACATCCGCGGTGGATTCCGGCTAGAAACCTTACATCCAAACCTTGTTCAATCGGTTTGAGGAAGAGCATCACGAGGTGATGAGTGATGTCGAAGCTGCCAAGGGCCAGTGCGTCCTTATAAGCTGCCCAGTTGCACTTCACCAGTTCGGGCTCGAGTCCCTCCTCCTTGAAGAAACCTTTTTCGACCGCCGCGAAAATCGGCGCTTCACAGGTCAGCCCGATATATCCCACACGGACCTTGTTGGAAGCAGCCGGGCGCGAAGTGGAACTTTTGTTACAGTCGCTGAAGGTGAGCGCGGCGAGAATTAAAACGACCGCAAAAAGATGTTTATGCATAATAGGGGATTTGCAAATAGCGTAATAGGCATTCCCTATAAATAAAGCATTGTGAGCGTGTGCCGCCAAGTCCAGTTTATTTTTTTCGCGGTTTAGTCAACCTAATGTCGGGCTATGCACGATCCGGTTGAGGTGCGTCATCTGCGGTACTTCCTGGCCGTAGCGGAGGCGGGTAACTTCAGCCGCGCCGCGGATCGTCTCGGCATTTCGCAGCCCAGTGTATCCCAGCAAATCCGGGATCTCGAAACCGGGCTTCGTGTTCGACTCTTTCAGCGGCGTGGCAAACGCATTCTGCTTTCGCCGGCCGGCCTGATCTTCCAGGAGCATGCCCGGACGGTATTACGCCAACTGGAGAAATGCTACCAAGACCTCGGAAGCGAGCCCGGACAGTTGCGCGGCGTGCTGCACCTCGGCGTTGTGCCCGTTCTGAATGTTGCATTGATTCCGGATTTGCTCGGCTTGTTCGCGGTCGCGCACCCCGCCATTAGCCTGATCGTCGAGGAAATTTCATCGACGGAAATCGAGACGGCTTTGGAGGAAGGGCGGATGGACGCCGGTCTTGGCTTCGTCACGCGTCATTCTCCGAACCTGCGCTACGAGCTGCTCTGCACCGATGAATTTGCGCTGATTGTTGCGGAAAATCATCCTTGGGCAAAACGCCGTATGGTTCCGTTCTCCGAGTTAGATCACCAACGGCTGCTCCAGTTGCCCGATTCGTTCGTCATGCGCCGGATGATTGATGAGATCTGTCGCCAGCATCAGGTCCGTCCGCGTATCGTTGCCGAAATCAATGCGATTGAAACGCTGCTCCGTTCGCTGGGCCCGCTGCAATCGGGCGCGCTCATGCCAAAAGTTACGCTGCGCGGCCGGCAAAATCTAAAACTGCGAGCAGTCCCGCTTCGAGGAAAAAAACTTGGATTGGAAATTGGGCTGTTGCGGTTGCGCGACTCTCCGACGAACACCGCCGTGGCCGATTTTACCACTCTGGCTAAACGAACCGTCCCCGGAATGGTCGCGAAGCAGAAGCGCGTGCGTCAAAGCAATTGATATGGATCAACATCTACCGCCACCGCCACGTCCTCGGGCATTGGTAATTTTTCCAGCGTCTCACGAATTAGCCGGCTCAATCGCATGATGGCGTTGCCCCGCAAGAGAATGTGAAAACGATACTGTCCTGATAATTTTTCCAGCGGCGCGGGCGCGGGCTCGGCCACCATGAATTCTTCCGGCAACGCTTCGCGGAGTTTTCGTCGCAGCGTTTCCGCGGAAAATTTCCCGCGCTCCTGATGTGCAGAATGAATTGTTATCAGCACTGCATGCCTGAATGGTGGAAAATCACAGCGCTCGCGAAATTCCATTTCCTGTTCGACGTAGCCCGCAAAATCGTGATGACGCGCAAACTGGATCGAGGGCGAAAACGGGGTGTAGCTCTGCACGAAAACTTCTCCGGGCGTTTCGCCGCGACCGGCGCGTCCCGCCACCTGGGTAAGTAACTGAAACGTGCGCTCGCCCGCGCGAAAATCGGGAAGATGCAGGGCCAGATCGGCATTGATGATTCCAACCAGGGTGACGTTTGGAAAATGGAGGCCCTTTGCGATCATTTGCGTCCCGACCAGGATATCGATCTTCCCCGCACGAAATGCCCGCAAGGTTTCGCGATAGGCTTCCTTGCGCGTCATCGAATCAGCGTCCATCCGCCTTACCACCGCGTTCGGAAAAATTTGGGCGACGGTTGATTCCACCTTTTCCGTCCCAAAGCCGACGTAAATTAACGCGTCCTGGCCGCACTCCGGACATTTCTTTGGCACCGCCGCAGTATGCCCGCAAAGGTGACAATTCAGCCGTGACATCGAGCGATGAAATGTGAGCGCGACGCTGCAATTCGGACAATCGCGCGCTTTCCCGCAGTTGCTGCAAAGCAATGACGTGGAAAATCCACGCCGATTAAGAAACAAAATTGTCTGTTCGCGTTTTGCGATCCGATCCGAAATCGCGCTCCGCAATTTTTCCGAAAGAATCGGTGCGCGCCCGCTCCGTTGTTCCTGCCGCAGATCGATCACGCGAATCAGCGGCATCTGGCAGTTGTCGACGCGCTGGGTGAGGCTCGCGAGCTGGTATTTTTTCGTGAGCGTGTTGTGATAGCTCTCGAGTGACGGCGTCGCGCTCCCGAGCAGGACCACGGCCCTTTCGATCTTCGCTCGCACCACGGCGACGTCGCGGGCATGATAACGCGGCGCTTCCTCCTGTTTGTAGGAGGTTTCGTGTTCCTCATCGACCACGATGAGACCGAGATTTTTCAGGGGCGCGAAAACGGCACTGCGGGCGCCGATCACAATCCGGGCGCGACCAGAATGAACCTTGTGCCATTCATCATGGCGCTCGCCTTCGGATAAGTGACTGTGCAAAACTGCCACGTCGTCCTGCGATTCAGAGAACCGGCTTTTGAAACGCTCGACCGTTTGCGGGGTGAGCGAAATTTCCGGCACTAGGACGATGGCGGTGCGATTTTGCTTCAGGGTTTCGCGAATTGCCTGCAAATAAATCTCCGTTTTCCCGCTGCCGGTGACGCCATGGAGCAAAATCGGTTTCGCATTCTCCGGTGATGAAATGGCACGCACGATCATGGCGAAGGCCGCGGTTTGTTCTTCGTTCAGTAACAATTCCGGACCGGGAATGAATTGTTCGCCAGCGTGCGGGTCGCGTGCGACGGCACGCGCTGTGATTTTCACCAGGTCACGCTTCGCTAGTGCGCGCAGAGTTGAAACATTGAGCGATAATCGGCGCAAAATTTCAGCGACCGGAATTGGCTCGCTTGTCTTTGTGAGCTCCTCTAGCAGTTCCGCCTGTCGCGGGGCACGACGCCGCAACGCCTCCATCGTCTCGCCTGTTACAGTTGACCCGATCTCGATGAACTGCTGCTTTTTCCAACCAACTTCCGCCCGTCGAATCACTTGTGGCAACAAACTGCGCATGACTGCTTCGATGGGGCAGCAGTAGTAATTCGCAATCCAGCGCGCGAGCTCAAGCAGCGGTTCGCTTAAGGTAGGGCCTTCGCCAATGACCGCCTCAATCTCGCGAATGCCCTTCGCTTTTGTTTCTGCAAGCAGAGCCACCACCGTGGCCAGCGCTCGGCGATCGCGAAACGGAACCCGCACTCGTGTCCCAACGCCGACCCGCGCACTCAACGATTCGGGAACGGCGTAGTCTAACTCCCGACGAATGGCACGATCGATAATGACGCGCGCGAATTTACTGTGCATGGTTACGCCCCACAGATGTTCCGATTTCTGCTCAAGCTAATCATATGTCTCGGCCTGGCGATTGCCGCCGGCTTGTTTCTTCTAGCCCTCCGCTCTGGCGACGTCATCTACTCCGCTTACGAATGGATTAGTCCGGCCCGCTTTCATCAATTCGATAATCTCATTCGCACGGTCGCGACCGAGCACCAGCTTGACCCGATGCTGGTGAAAGCCGTCGTCTGGCGCGAGAGCCGTTTTGATCCGCGGAAAATCGGCAGCGCCGGTGAACGCGGCCTGATGCAGGTGAGCGAGCGGGCCGCGCGAGAATGGGCACGCGAAAACCAGGTCGCAAATTTTCACGCGGACGATCTGCTCGACGCGAAAACGAATCTTGAAGCCGGCGCCTGGTATTTGCACCGGGCTTTTCAACATTGGGAGCATCAAAAAAAGCCGGCCGTTTTCGCCCTTGCGGAGTACAACGCCGGTGCCAGCCGCGCCCAGCGTTGGGCCAATAACGACGCGACCGCACCGATGTCCGAACGGGCTTTTCGCAGCAACATCGATTTCCCCGGCACACGCAACTACGTCGCGAGCGTGTTGGAGCGCTGTGAATTTTATCGGAAACGCGGCCGGATGTAGCGGTCATCCCGAGCGAAAAGTCGAGGGATCCCGATGCGGAACCTTTAAGGTCTTATAGCGGGATCCCTCGACTAACGCTGGGGATGACGAGGCCCTATTGCTGCGTCGTGCGCACACGAACCATTTTGCGGAGGTCAAATTTTACGCGGAAATTGCCGTTCTGCCAATCATGACGACGAAGGAACAAATTGCCGAGGCGCTTGAGGAAATCGCGACCCTGCTGGAACTCAAAGAAGAGAATCCATTCAAAATTCGCGCCTATCAAAATGCCGCGCGCTCGATTGAAGCTTTCGGCGCGAGTTTCTCCGATCTGCAAAATCAGGAAGCGCTGGAAAAGATCCCCGGGATCGGAAAAGCGATCGCGGCGAAAATCAGTGAACTGGCAAGCACCGGCGGACTCAAATTTCTCGACGAATTGCGCGCGGAATTTCCCTCCGCCATTCTGGAATTGTTTTCCATTCCCGGGCTGGGCGCGAAAAAAATCAAGGCGCTCCACGAGCAGCTAAAAGTCAGCTCAATCGCGGATCTGCAAGCGGCCTGCGAATCGGGGCGGGTGGCGGCGTTGCCGGGCTTTGGCGAGACGACACAGACCAAAATTTGCAACGCCATCGCTAATCGCGCCAAGCATTCCGGTTCATTTCAATTCGGGGAGATTGCTGCTGAGGCCGAGCGACTGCGAAGCGATCTGGCCGCGCACAATGATGCGCTGCAAGTGAGCGTGGCGGGAAGTTTTCGCCGTCGCAAGGAAATCGTGCGCGATCTCGATTTCATCGTCGCCAGCAAATCTCCCGATGCCATCACGGAATTTTTTTGCGCCCATCCATTCGTGGAAGGTTTGATCGCGCGCGGCCCGACCAAGACAAGCGCGCGTTTGAAATCGGGAATTCAATGCGACCTGCGCGTGGTGACAAACGCCGAATACCCTTTCGCCCTGAATTATTTTACCGGCAGCAAGGAGCACAACATCGTGATGCGAAACCGTGCGCTCAACCGCGGCTGGACCTTGAACGAATACCGACTTGGAGCCGCGCCGATTGTCGAAACGAAAGTGAAAACCGATCGGGCCGATTCGCCCGAATCGCCTACCAAAAAGAGCGGGCGCGGGCGATCGAAGTCAATCGCCCCTTCCATTCCGAAAATTAACGAAGAAGCGGATCTCTACCGCGCTCTCGGACTCGATTTCATTCCGCCGGAGCTGCGCGAAAACTGCGGCGAATTCGAAGCGGCTGAGTCGGGAAAACTGCCGCGCTTGATCGAGCTGGAGAATCTACGCGGGACCTTTCATTGCCATACCACCGCCAGCGATGGACACAATTCGCTCGAGGAAATGGTCGCGGCCGCGCAGGAACTTGGCCTGGAATATATTGGCATCGCCGATCACAGCCGCAGCTCGGTGCAGGCGCACGGACTCGATGCGGCGCGGCTGAAAGTGCAGCAAGCGCAAATTCGAAAACTGCAAAGCACACTGTCTGACATTCGGATTTTTAGCGGAATCGAATGCGATATTTTGCGCGACGGTTCTCTCGATTTCGGGGATGAAATTTTAGCGGAGCTCGATTTCGTTGTCGCTTCGGTGCATTCGACATTCAATCTCGGCGAAGCGGAAATGACGAAGCGTGTCATTCGCGCGATTTCGAATCCGTTCGTAACGATGCTGGCGCATCCGACCGGCCGGTTACTGTTGAAACGCGAGGGTTACGCCATTGACATCCCGGCGGTGCTCGACGCTGCGGCAGAGACTGGCACCTGGATCGAACTCAATGCTGCTCCGAAACGGCTCGATCTCGACTGGCGCTGGTGGCCGCTGGCGACGGAAAAAGGGGTGCGCTGTGTGATTAACCCCGATGCCCACCGCACTGCGCGTCTGCAGGATTTATGGTTTGGCATCGGCGCCGCCCGTAAAGGCTGGCTGACGAAAGAAGATGTCGTGAATTGTTTGCCGGTTACCAAGATCGAGAAGGAATTAAAACGAAAGCGCGCGCAAATTTCGCCTTAACATTTTTCCTTTTGCGGCAAAAACATGGTCAGACATTTGCAAGCGCCGCCAGCCTTCATGAATTCCGACATTGGCAGCTCGTGACATTGGTAGCCACGACTCGTTAGCGATTTAACGAGATTTGGGGCGCCCTCCGGCAGCACGATGTCGCGCTCGAGCACGACGGCGTTGCAGGAAAAATGCTTCGCTTCGTCTTCATCGACATCGATGAGCTCGGGCACGTGAGCGCGAATCGCGCGCTGACCATATTCGTCAAACGCATTTGGGAACCAGAAAGCGCTTCCATCTGGCAGCGGACAAAAGCAGGTGTCGAGATGGTAAAAACGCGGGTCGACCAGCTCGACCGAGATGACGAGGCAGCCAAGCATGTCCGCGACCGCGCGATGCGATTGAATATCGCTGCGGAACTTGTAACCGCAAAAAAGAGCGTCGTCAGCGAAGAGCGCGTCACCTTCCCCTTCGAAATACAAATTTTCCGGCAGTCGAAGAATTTCGTAGCCGTGCTCTTCCATCCAACGCACGAAATAAGGTGCTTCACCGGCCCGTTCCTGATGGCGGAAATTACTAGGGATAAATTTCTGGCCGACGGTGAGCCCGGCGTTGGCAGTGAACACCATGTCGGGCAGTTTCGGTTGTGGCGGCACCAGTTCGACCTTCGCCTCAAGGGAGGTAAGCGTTTTGTGCAATCCCTGCCATTGCGCTTTCGCCAGATCGGTTTTGGCGCCACGCGCGCGACTCATCCAAGGATTGATCTCGTACTCGATGCCGTAGTAATCCGGCGCGCACAAAAGTAATTCGCGCATAAGAATTTCTAGCGCGAGATTCTCACGCCCTCACGCAATGTCTTGAGACATTCGGTTAACTCCCGCATGAAAGGCTCGATATCGGTTACCAATCCGAGCGCGCGAAACGTCTGTTGGTCGGTCAATTTCGCCACAACCGCGGGATTAATATCGACCGCGAGAGTCTTCACACTCCCCGGCAGCAGATTCGCCACTGCGATCGAATGAAACATTGTTCCCATCAATAAGGCCAGCCTTACGTCTTCGATTTTTTCACGAATCAGACGTTGTGCTTCCATCGAATCCGTCACTACCTCCGGTAATGGTCCATCATCGCGAATCGATCCGGTGAGAAGAAGATCCACCTTCTGTTTTACGCAGGCATGCATGATGCCACGGGTTAGCGTTCCCGCCTCCACTGCCCGCGCAATTCCACCCGCCGCACGCACAACGTTGATCGCCCGGAGGTGATTTTCATGACCGCTTTCGGACAAGCCGTCGCGTTCGAGATTTAGCCCCAACGCTGTCCCGAAGAGAGCGCTTTCAATATCGTAAACGGCGAGGGCATTTCCGGAGATGATGAGATCGACGTAGCCACCGTTGATCATCTCCACCAGATATTCGGCCGCGCCAGTGTGCACGACCGAAGCACCGGTCACGACCAAGATTTTGCCGCCTGACTTTCGCGCTTCCTCTAATTCGCGCGCGATTTCACGAATCAAGACTCCTTTTGGGCGCTCGGCCGAAATGTTCGTGTTTAATAATTGAAAAACATCCGTGCCTGAAGTCGCGCGCTGGGCCGGGACCACCCGCACCCCTTGATGTCCGACCACGATCTCCATTCCCTTGCGCACGTCGGCGAAGCGCACCGTACTCGCTCTTTCTTTGCTCCGATCGATCATGATCGCGCTGTCCAGCATCGGCGCACGGACTTCCAATTCCTTGCCGCCAATGCGCACGAACGTCTGTCGATTTGTCGTGACATAAAAATCGTTTGGAAAAATTCCGTCGGCCGGCGCGGCCGCGAGTTGCGCGTCGCCTTTCTCCGCCACCTCCGCTCCATGTTGCCGCAAACGCAGAATCAGATCGTCGAGCGCATCACCCGATTCCGCCGACACTTCAATGCGCGCAAAGCTTTGATCGGCGCGCTGTTGTCCGATTTTGACCTGCGCGATTTTGAAATTCCCACCACCCTTTAGAATCTCATCGAGCACCTTCGGCAAAATGAGTGAATCGATGATGTGGCCGCGCAATTCGATCGTTTCAGAAAACATTGCTCGAACTTAGCCGAATGAAATTCCCCGCGCCAGTCACTGCTACCGGGAACACAGGTTTTCCAGCCTGTGCGCCCAGCGGACATCTTGTCTGCTGCCCGGATCAGCGGGTTTGAAACCCGCTGGGCGCACAGATTGGAAATCTGTGTTCCACTGTCGCGACTCGGGTTACATTTTGCGGATATGGAAAAACCGAACGTGCGTGGCCCTTCTCCTTCGCGCAAAGCGCATATCGCCCTGCGGGAGAAATTGAATCCTCCCGACAAACCGCCACCACTCCTGCGAACGCCAATTAATTCGCGGGGAAGAAAGCGTCATCGATGAACCCGAACCTTATCGCGGTCGAAAATAAAATCGTGCGCGTCCTCTCGATCCAACCAGAATGTCTCATCACTCATCCGACCGAGCTCGCGGCTTTGAAATCGATGTCGC
>Ga0207701_10002645_pt1 | contig 18529 bp, 18 predicted proteins | sample KBSSwiSSwithPhiX_FD_184294 | JGI IMG/M metagenome (GOLD analysis project Ga0207701, IMG submission 184294) | Switchgrass rhizosphere bulk soil microbial communities from Kellogg Biological Station, Michigan, USA, with PhiX - S5 (SPAdes) (version 2) | ecosystem: Environmental > Terrestrial >... | reverse complement strand
GCAGGCCGCGTTCCTCACGCACGCTCTGGCTGAAGCGGACCAGCCAGATGCGCGTGCCGACCACCAGGCCGAGCGAATACATGACGATCGCGGCGATACCGTAGCGCGCGGCCGGCTGGCGCAGGCCGAGGACGTGCAGGAGGATCCAGCTGGTGGCGAAGCCGAGGGCAACGCACCAGGCGGTGAGGAGCCACGCATGGCGGCGCAGCCGCCGCCGGGTGAGGGCGTTGAGGTCGCGCAGGCTCAACGGACGGCCGGGCCGCGACCGGGCCTCATTCGCCCACCACCCGCACCGGCACCCGTGGCGCGCGCGCACACATCAGCTCGTAGCCGACCGTGCCGGCTGCCTCGGCGACCTCGTCGATCGACAGCACCGCGCCGTCGTCGGCCTGGCCCCAGAGCGTGGCGACGCTGCCGACTCGCGCCTCGGGCACCGGCGTGAGGTCGACCGTGATCATGTCCATCGACACCCGGCCGACCGTGCGTGTGCGCACGCCGTCGACCAGCACCGGCGTGCCCCGGTCGTTGCCGCCCGGCGCCAGCCGCGGATAGCCGTCGGCGTAGCCGCAGGCGACGACGCCGATCCGCATCTCTCGCGCGGCGGTGTAGGCCGAGCCGTAGCCGACGCTGGCGCCTGCCTCAATGGTCTGCACCGCGATCAGTTCGGCGCGCAGGCTCATCGCCGGCGCCAAGCCCCAGTCGGCGGCGCGATGCAGCGGATGGTCGGGCGACGAGCCGTAGAGCAGGATCCCCGGCCGCACCCAGTCGTCGGCCGAAGGCGCGAGGCGCTGGCCGATGCGCAGGGTGGCGGCGCTGTTGCAGATCGAGCGCGGCCCCGGCAACTCGGCGCTGGCGGCGGCGAAGGCGGCGAGCGAGCGCTCGAGGTCGGCGCCGTCGCCGGCGTCGGCGTTCGCCAGGTGCGTCATCAGGGTGATCTCGGCGACCTGCGGCAGCGCATCGAGACGGAGCCATGCGGCGCGATACGCCGCCGGCGCGAAGCCGAGCCGGTTCATGCCGCTGTTGAGCTTGAGGAAGACCTTGTGCGGCCCCTTCGTCTTGTGCGCCGCCAGCCAATCGATCTGCGCCTCGTGGTGCACGGTGTGCCAGAGATCGAGGCGCGAGCAGGTGTCGAGGTCGCGCGGGTCGAAGCAGCCTTCGAGCAGCAGGATCGGGCCGCGCCAGCCGAGCTCGCGCAGCAACTCCGCTTCGCCCGGGTCGAGGAGCGCGAACCCGTCGGCGCCCTTCAGGCTGGCGTACACGTTGCCGATGCCGTGGCCGTAGGCGTTGGCCTTCACCACCGCCCAGACCTTGGCGCCGCCGGCCGCGCGGCGGGCCACCGCCAGGTTGGACGCGAGGGCCTGCGCGTGGACGAGCGCTTCGATCGGGCGCGGCATCGGGGAATTCTGCCAGCCACGGATCGCCGCCGCCTGTCCGCGGCAGTGACAAAAACCCGCGTGCTATAACCGCCGCCGCACGGGAGACATGGGGGACTTCGTCCACCCACCGCCGACACGAAGCGAATGAAAAAAGGCTTCTACACCATCATGTCGGCGCAGTTCTTCAGCTCGCTGGCCGACAACGCATTGCTGGTCGCCGCCATCGAGCTGCTGAAAACCGGCGGCGCGCCCTCGTGGCACATCCCGGCGCTGACGCCGATGTTCGCGCTGTTCTACGTGATCCTGGCGCCGGGCGTCGGCGCCTTCGCCGACGCGGTGCCCAAGGGCACGGTCATGTTCATCTCGAACGCGATCAAGGTCGTGGGCTGCCTGCTGATGCTGTTCGGCGCCCATCCGCTGCTTTCGTACGGCATCGTCGGCCTGGGCGCCGCCGCCTACTCGCCCGCCAAGTACGGCATCCTGACCGAGCTCTTGCCCAACTCGCAGCTGGTCAAGGCCAACGGCTGGATCGAGGGCCTGACGATCCTCTCGATCATCCTCGGCGTGGTGCTCGGCGGCCAGCTGCTCGGCCACGTCGTCTCGCGGCATCTGCTCTCGTTCGACATCCCGGTGTTCGACACCGGCATCTCGACCGCGCCGGAAGCGGCGATCGCCCTGATCGTCTCGCTCTACGTCATCGCCGCCCTGTTCAACCTGCGCATCCCGCGCACCGATGCGCCGCTGCAGCCGCTCTCGCACAGCATCGGCGCGCTGATCCGCGACTTCTCGAACTGCAACGCCCGCCTCTGGAACGACAAGCTCGGCCAGATCTCGCTGGCCACCACCACCTTGTTCTGGGGCGTCTCCGGCAACCTCAGGGTGATCGTCTTCGCCTGGGCCGCGGCGGCGCTCGGCTACACCACCAAGGACGCGTCGTCGCTGGTCGGCGTGGTGGCGATCGGCACCGCCGCCGGCGCGATCATCGCCTCGATGCGCATGCGCCTCGACCAGGCCACGCGGGTGATCCCGCTCGGCATCCTCATGGGCGTGCTCGTGATCGGCCTCAACGTCATCACCAACGCCTGGCTGGCGGCGCCGTTCCTGATCCTGCTCGGCGCCATCGGCGGCTACCTGGTGGTGCCGATGAACGCGCTGCTGCAGCATCGCGGCGCCAACCTGATGGGCGCCGGCCGGTCGATCGCGGTGCAGAACTTCAACGAGCAGGCCTGCATCCTCGGCCTCGGCGCCTTCTACACCGGGATGACGCGCTTCGGCCTCTCGGCCTTCATTGCGATCGCCGTGTTCGGCGTGCTGGTCGCCGGCACGATGTGGCTGATCCGCCGCTGGCACATCGCGAACTGCAGGAACAGTCCGGTCGAGATCGCGCACCTGCTGACGATCGCGCGCCTCGACAAGCATTGACCTCGACCGCGCCCGTCGTCGGCCGCGCCGCCGTCCTCGCCGCGCTGGCCCTCGTCTTCAACGCCCTGGTGTGGGGCACCTCGTGGTGGCCGTTCCGCTGGCTGCAAGCCGCGGGGCTGCATCCACTCTGGGCCACGGCGCTGATCTACACCCTCGCCTCGGCGCTGATCGTCGCGGTGCGGCCGCGCGCGCTCGGCCAGGTGCTGCGCACCCCGGCGCTCTGGCTGCTGGTCGCGGCCGCGGGCACGACCAACGCCGCGTTCAACTGGGGCGTGGTCATCGGCGACGTCGTCCGGGTGGTGCTGCTGTTCTATCTGATGCCGCTCTGGACCGTGCTGCTCGCCCGGCTGCTGCTCGGCGAGCGCTTCACCGCCGCGGCGGCGCTGCGCACCGTGCTCGCCCTCGTCGGCGCGGCGATCGTGCTCTGGCCCGAGGGGGGCGCCGAGCCGGGCGACTTCGCGCGCCAGCTGCCGCTGCCGCGCTCGCTCGCCGACTGGCTGGGGGTGGTGGGCGGCTTCTCGTTCGCGCTCAACAACGTGATGCTGCGCCGCGAGGCGGCGCGGCCCGAGGAGGGCCGGGCGCTGGCGATGTTCCTCGGCGGCGCGGTCGTCGCCGGGGCCGTGGCCGGCGTGCTCACGGCGAACGGACAGGTGCGCTGGCCGGCGGCGGCGGCGGCCGGCTGGCTCCTGCCGGTCGCCGGGATGACGGTGGTGTTCCTCGCCGGCAACCTGGCCTTGCAGTACGGCGCGGCGCGGCTCGCCGCCAACCGGACTTCGGTCGTCATGCTCACCGAGGTGGTGTTCGCCTCGGCCTCGGCGATCGCCTTCGGCGGCGGCACGCTGACGGCGCGCGTCGCCCTCGGCGGCGGGCTGATCGTCGCCAGCGCCCTGCTGGCCGCGCTGACCCCGGGCGAGCATCACTGAGGACCGCGGCGCTACCATCGACGCATTCCGCTCTTCGACGAGGATGACGATGGCAGGCAAGACGCAAAGCATCTACGACTTCGAGGCGGTCTCGATCGACGGCAAGCCGGCGCAGCTCGCGACCCAGCGCGGCAAGGTGATGCTGATCGTCAACACCGCGAGCGCCTGCGGCTTCACGCCGCAGTTCGCCGGGCTGGAAAAGCTCTGGCAGGACTACAGCGACAAGGGCCTGGTGGTGATCGGCTTCCCGAGCAACCAGTTCGGCGCCCAGGACCCGGGCTCGAACGACGAGATCGCTTCGTTCTGCCAGATCAACTACGGCGTCAGCTTCCCGATGATGGCCAAGGTCGACGTCAACGGCGGCCAGGCGCACCCCTTGTGGCAGTGGCTGAAGGCCGAGGCGCCGGGGCTGCTCGGCACCAAGACCGTCAAGTGGAACTTCACCAAGTTCCTGGTCGGCCGCGACGGCAAGGTGATGAAGCGCTATGCGCCCAACGACTCGCCCGACTCGATCCGCGCCGACATCGAAGCCGCGCTCGCGGCCTAGGCGAGGACTTCACGTCATGTTCGAGCACGTCGAGCCGTTCGCCGGCGACCCGATCCTGAGCCTCAACGAGGACTTCCAGAAGGATCCGCGGCCGCACAAGATCAACCTCTCGATCGGCATCTACTTCGACGATGCCGGCCGCATCCCGGTGCTCGCTTCGGTGCGCCGCGCCGAGGCGATGGTGGTCGCGCGCGACGCCCCCAAGCCCTACCTGCCGATCGAGGGCGCAGCCAACTTCCGCGAGCAGGTGCAGGCGCTCCTGTTCGGTTCCGACCACGAGGCGCTGGCCGGCAAGCGGGTGGCGACGATCCAGTCGGTGGGCTCGAGCGGCGGCCTCAAGGTCGGCGCCGACTTCATCGCCCGCTGGCTTCCCGGCAGTGCCGTCTGGGTCAGCGATCCGAGCTGGGAGAACCACCGCTCGATGTTCGAAGGCGCCGGCCTCGCGGTCCACTCCTATCCCTACTACGACGCCGGCACCGGCGCGCTGTCGTTCGAGGCGATGTGCAACGCGCTGCGCAAGCTGCCGGCGAAAAGCGTCGTTCTCCTTCACGCCTGCTGTCACAACCCCACGGGGGTGGACCTGACCCAGGCCCAGTGGGATGCGCTCATCCCGCTGCTCGCCGAGGGCGAGCTCCTCCCCTATCTCGACCTCGCCTACCAGGGCTTCGGCGACGGCATCGCCGAGGACGCCTACGCGGTGCGGGCCCTGGCCGCAGCCCGCGGCAAGGACGGCCGGCCGATGTCGTTCGTGGTCGCGAACTCGTTCTCCAAGAGCATGAGCCTCTACGGCGAACGCTGCGGCGCGCTCAGCGTCGTCTGCGCCGACGCGGCGGAGGCGGTGAACGTCCTCGGCCAGCTCAAGTTCACGGTGCGCCGCAACTATTCGAGCCCGCCGATCCACGGCGGCCAGCTCGTCGCCGCGGTGCTCGGCGAGCCGGCGCTGCGGGCGACCTGGGAGCAGGAGCTGGCGGCGATGCGCGAGCGGATCAAGGCGATGCGCCAGGTGCTGCACGCGACCCTGAAGGCGAAGATGCCGAAGCGCGACTTCGGCTATTTCCTCAGCCAGCGCGGCATGTTCAGCTACACCGGCCTGAACCCGGCGCAGGTCGACCGGCTGCGCGAGGAGTTCGCGGTCTACCTGGTGCGCTCGGGGCGCCTGTGCGTCGCTGGCCTCAACACCGGCAACGTCGAGGCCACCGGGCTGGCGATGGCGGCGGTGCTCGACGGCTGACGGCCGTCGTCGGGAGCGACGCGAACGCTCCCTCGTCGCCGCAGTGCTTCGCCGCCCTCAGGACGACGCTCTGCCGAAGCGCCGCGCCGCATGCAGCGCCAGGCCGCTGGCGACGCTGGCGAAGCGGTCGCCGCGCACCGGCCGCGCCGCCGGAAAGGCCTGCTGCAGCCGCTCCGTCAGCAGGCGCAGGCCGGTGGACCCGCCGGTGAAATAGAGCGCGTCGATCTCGCCCGGCGCCAGCCCGGCCTGGGCGGCGGTCTCGCGCGCGGCGGCGACGATCCGGTCGAGGTCGGCCTCGAGCGCGCCCCGGGCGCCGGCCTCGTCGAAGTCGGCGCTCAGCCCCGCCTCGACTGGGTCGAGCGCGATCGCCGTCGCGCCGCCTTCGGCCACCATGATCTTGGCGGCCTCGGAGCGGGCGAGCAGCTCGTGGCCAAGGCGCTGGTCGACGACGCTCATCAGCCGCCGATGCTGCGCCGGGTCGGCGTAGAACGAGCGCATGCCGCGCAGCTCGGCGACCCGGAGCGGGTTGTAGACGGTATTGATCAGGTGCCAGGTCGCGAGGTCGAAGTAGACCGCGCTCGGCACCTCGCGCGCCGGCTGCTCGGCGGTGGCGACGCCGAAGGCGCGGTAGCCGAGGAGCGGCAGCACGCTCGCCAGCTCGACCCGGCGGTCGAAGTCGGTGCCGGCAACGTGGACGCCGTGGTTGGCGAGGATGTCGGCCTTGCGCTCGACCTGCCGCGCCCGGCCGGGCCCGACCCGGACGATCGAGAAGTCCGAGGTGCCGCCGCCGATGTCGGCGACCAGCACCTTCTCCTCGCCACGCACCCCCTGCTCGTAGTCGAAGGCGGCGGCGATCGGCTCGTACTGGAACTCGACCTCGCGAAAGCCGGCACGCAGGGCGGCGCTGCGCAGCGCCCGCTCGGCCTGGGCGTCGCGCTCGGGGTCGTCGTCGGCGAAGAACACCGGCCGGCCGAGCATCGCCCGGCCGATGGCCACGCCCGCCTCGGCCTCTGCCCGGCGCCTGAGGTGCGCCAGGTAGGTGGCGACGACGTCGAGGTAGCGGACGGCACGGCCGCCGCCGATGTCGGTGGTCTGCTCGATCAGCGAGCTGCCGAGGATGCTCTTCATCGAGCGCATCAGCCGCCCGTCGATGCCGTCGACATAGGCCGAGACCGCGGCGCGGCCGAACTCGCACTGCGGCTGGCCGTGCAGGCCGCCGTCGGCGGCGTAGAACACCGCGGTCGGCATCGTCCGCTGGCCGGGCTCGAGCTCGACCAGGCGCATCGCCGATGCTGCATGGCCCGGCGAGCCGCCGGGCGCGGCAATGGCGATCGCCGAGTTCGAGGTGCCGAAGTCGATGGCGCAGTAACCCGGTGCAGCAGCGGTCATCCGGAGAGGCTATCCTTTTCCCCTTCGGTCCACGACGAGAGGCTCCCGCATGAAGGCACCGCTCCTGCGCATCCTGCTGGCCCCGCTGCTCATCCTGTTTGCCGCCGCGAGCTTCGCGGTGGACATGTCTGCTCCGGCCAACGACAAGCTGAGCGCCGCGCGCGCCAAGATCGCCGCCAAGGACTGGCCCGGCGCGGTCGAGGAGCTGAAGCGGGTCAACGATCCGGCGAGCGCCGACTGGAACAACCTGATGGGCTACAGCCTGCGCAAGACCGGCGCGGCCAACGCCAGCGAATCCGAGCGCTACTACAACGAGGCGCTGCGCATCGATCCCAAGCACAAGGGCGCGCTCGAATATTCGGGCGAGCTCTACCTCATGATGGGCAACCTGCCGGCGGCCGAACAACGCCTGGCCGCGCTCGACAAGGCCTGCTTCCTGCCGTGCAGCGAGCACAAGGACTTGAAGAACGCCGTCGCCAAGTACAAGGCGAACGGCAACAAATACGACGGCGACTGGTAAACCGGCCGGCTTCCTGTCGCGTTGCTCCGGAGAGCGAGAACTACTGCGCTTTCCGGGCGTTGACTCGCCCACCGGCCGCCGTCGCGGCGGCCGACACTGGCCGCAGTCGATCGCGCGAGGTGCGAAGCCGATGAACCTATTTGCCGGGGCCCGCTGGTTGCTCACGCTGGGATCGCATCGCGCGAGCCGGCGGCACGGCAGTGACCCGGCCGACATGGGCACGGCCTTCGGCCTTGACGCCATCACCACCCTCGAGCCGGAATCGCACGGCGAATCGCCGCTCGGCGACGACGCGCCCCCGCCCTCGCGCTTCGAGCTGCGCCTGCATCGGCGCTCGACCCTCTAGCTTCGGCGCCCGCGCCGCCCCGAAGCGGCGCTCAGACTTCCAGGATCAGCAGCGGCGCATGCCCTTCGGCCTCGCCGCGCCACTCGTGGCCGCGGGCGTTGCAGACGACCCGGGTCGAGCCGCCGGCACGCGCGACCCGGTAGTCGTGGCGGCAGTGGAGATGGCCGTGGATCCACAGGTCGGCGCGCGGGATCAGGTCGTCGTCGGCATTGCAGAAGCTGGCGGTGCCGCTGCGCTCGCCGTAGCGCGGGTCGGCGCTTCTCAGGCTGGGCGCGAAGTGGGTGATGACGACCGTCCGCGCCCATTCGCCCGGCGGGCGCATCAGCTCGGCCTCGAGCCAGGCGCGACAGGCCAGACCCTCGTCGCGGATCGCCTCGGCATCGAGCGGCCGCCCGCCCCGGGTCGCCCGCATCAGGTTGGCGAAGTAGCCGCCGGCGCGCATCGCCTTCGGCCGGCCGGCGGCGCCGAACAGGTCGAAATCGCACCAGCGGGTGGTGGCGACCAGGCGGATGCGCCGGCCGCGGTCGTCGGCCACGACCCGGCTTTCGCATTCGAGCAGGGTGATGCCGAGCGCCTCGCAGCGGCTGCGCAAGGCCGGCCAGGCGCTCTCCAGGTCGCGGCCGTCGAACTCGTGGTTACCGGCGACGAACACCACCGGCTGCGGCCAGCCGGCGAAGCGCTCGAGCGCCTGCCATTCGCTGTCGATGTCGCCGGCAAGGATCAGCAGCTCAGCGCCTGGCGCCGGCTGCGGGTCGAACTGCTCGGTTTCGAGATGGAGGTCGGACAGGAGCTGCAGCCGCATCTCAGCAGCCGCGCTTGAGCGGGCGCGTCACGGCGGGGCGGCGCCGGCGCCGTGGCAGACCTTGTACTTGCGGCCGCTGCCGCAGGGGCAGGGGTCGTTGCGGCCCACCTTGGGCGCGGCCCGGCGCACCGTCTCGACCTGGTAGCGCGACGGTGCCGTCAGGTCGTAGAGCTCGGCGACGCAAACGATCAGCTCCTCGATCGCCGCATCGAGGGTGGTAAGCGGCCGCTCCTTGGCGAGCAGCGCGGCCGTGGCTTCCTCATCTTCGCCTTCGGCCGGCAGGAAGCGGTAGAGCCGGGTCAGCGTCGTCGCCACCGCGTCGTCGTCGAGGGCGTAGAGCCCGGGAAGGATGCTGGCGGCGAATTCGAAGCCCGCCACCCACGGAAGCACCGCCCGGGTGATCGGGTCGAGCGGCGGCTCGTCCGGCGCTTCGGCCTCGACCGTGTCGTCGGGCTCGAGGATCAACGGATCGAAGCCGCCGAACTCGGCCAGCGACCGGTTCATCGCCGCCTGGCGGCGGCCGATCAGCTCCCGGGCGCGCACCTGCTCCGGGCCGGGCTCGGACTCGCCCCAGCGATGGCCGCCGGCGTCGAACACGTATGGCAGCCAGCGCTCGGCGTCGATCAGCTCGGGCTGTACCAGCACGCCGGCGATGAAGCCGTCGAGCATCACCGCATCGAGTGGCTCGAGCGGCTCGGGTATGGCGGCGAGCAGCGCGTCGAGCTCGGCGAACTCGGCGTCGCTCAGGTCCTGGGCCGAGGCGGGCGGCGGCGGGCGCGACGGCGGCGCCGAATCGTACGTGGCCACGCCTCGGCGGGTCTCAGCCGGCGAGGCGCGCCGCGATCCGCCGGCGCACCTGCGGCAGCTCGTCGGGCAGTCGGTTCGCGAGCTGCTTGAAGAGCGCGTCGTGGAGCTCGAGCTCGCCGCTCCAGCTGGCGGCGTCGAGGTCGGTGACGAGGTCGAAGCGGGCGCGGTCGAAGTCGAGGCCGGACCAGTCGATGTCCTCGTAGCGCGGGGTGGTGCCGAAGGCCGTCAGCTCGCCGCCGGCGCTGCCCTCGACCCGGTGCACGATCCACTCGAGCACGCGCATGTTCTCGCCATAGCCGGGCCAGACGAACTTGCCGTCGGCGCCCTTCCTGAACCAGTTGACGCAGAAGATCTTCGGCAGCCGGGCGCCGCGGGCCTGCAGCGCCGTCCCGAGATCGAGCCAGTGACGGAAGTACTCACTCATGTTGTAGCCGGTGAACGGCAACATGGCAAAGGGATCGCGCCGGACCACGCCCTGGGCGCCGGTGGCGGCCGCGGTGGTCTCGGAACCCATGGTCGCGGCCATGTAGACGCCTTCGGTCCAGTCGCGCGCCTCGGTCACCAGGGGCACGGTGGTCGAGCGCCGGCCGCCGAAGATGAAGGCGTCGATCGGCACGCCGCCGGGCGAATCCCAGGCCGCGTCGAGGGCCGGGTTGTTGGTGGCGGCGACGGTGAAGCGGGCGTTCGGATGGGCCGCCTTGGCGCCCGTCTGGCGCGCGATCTCGGGCGTCCAGTCCTGGCCCTGCCAGTCGATCAGGTGCGCCGGCGGGGTGGCGGTCATGCCTTCCCACCAGACATCGCCCTCGTCGGTGAGGGCGACGTTGGTGAAGATCGCATCGCGCTTCAAGCTCGCCATGCAGTTCGGGTTGGTCCGCTCGTTGGTCCCGGGGGCGACGCCGAAGTAGCCGGCCTCGGGGTTGATGGCGTGCAGCCGCCCGTCACGGCCCGGCTTGATCCAGGCGATGTCGTCGCCGATCGTCGTCACCTTCCAGCCGCCGAGCGCCGGCGGCGGGATCAGCATCGCGAAGTTGGTCTTGCCGCAGGCGCTGGGGAAGGCGGCGGCGACGTGGTGCTTCCGGCCCTCGGGCGAGGTGACGCCGAGGATCAGCATGTGCTCGGCCAGCCAGCCCGGGTTGCCCGACGCCTTGTCGGCCGCGGCCCGGCCCATGACCGAGGCGATGCGCAGGGCGAAGCACTTCTTGCCGAGCAGGGCGTTGCCGCCGTAGCCCGAGCCGTAGCTCCAGATCTCCTGCGTTTCCGGGTAGTGGACGATGTACTTGGTGGCATTGCACGGCCAGGCCACGTCCTTCTCGCCCGGCGCCAGCGGCGCGCCGACCGAGTGCATGCAGGGCACGAAATGGCCATCGGCGCCGAGCACGTCGAGCACGTCCTTGCCCATCCGCGTCATCAGCTTCATGTTGACGGCGACATAGGCGCTGTCGCTCAGCTCGACGCCGATGTGCGCGATCTCCGAGCCGAGCGGACCCATCGAGAACGGCACGACGTACATCGTGCGGCCGCGCATCGCGCCGCGAAAGAGCGGCGGCGTGCCGTCGGCCTGGCCGGTCTGCAGCAGGGCGCGCATCGCCGCGGGCGCCATCCAGTTGTTGGTCGGACCGGCGTCTTCCTCGCGCTCGGAACAGATGTAGGTGCGGTCTTCGACCCGGGCGACGTCGCTGGCGGCACTTCGCGCCAGGAAGCTGTGCGGGCGCAGCTCCGGGTTGAGCTTCATCAGCGTGCCGGCGGCGACGAGCTGGGCGCACAGCCGGTCGTACTCGGCATCGCTGCCGTCGCACCAGTAGACGTCACGGGCTTCGGTCAGCGCCGCCATGTCGCGCACCCATTCGATGAGCTTGCGATGGCGGACAGAAGCCGGCGGATTTACCGCCGGGCCGTGCACGAGAGGTCGGTTCATGGAGATTCCCAATGGTCAAAGAAAAATCCGGGGCGCGGCTTCACCGGGCGGCGTGGCGGCAGCGGCGAGTCGAGGCGCGTTGATGGGTGGGGGCAGGCGTCGCGGTCGGGGGCGGATCTAGACGCTCTTGGCACGTGGCGGACCCTGCCGAGTCTGCTCTTTGGAGTGGCAGGAGTGTAGCCCCCGGACAAAGGGGGCCCGACGCCGCGTATCCGCTTCGTCGCCGCAATAATCGGCCGATGCTTCGCCGCCGCCTGCTCGCCGCCGGCCTCGCCCTCGCCGCTTCGCCGGCGGCGCGGGCGCAGAAGTCCCCCGGCACCGGCCCGCTCCGGCTCGGCATCGACCACGCCCTGGTGGAATCGCGCCTCGGCCTCAGCCTGCAGACGGCGTTCAGCGCCGACACCGGCATCGCCGTCAAGCTGGTCGCCGGCCCGGCGCTGGCGGTGCTGGAGGCGACCAAGGAGGGCGAGCTCGACGCGGCGCTCACCAACGCCCCGGCGGCGGAGGCGAGCCTCGAGCAGCAGGCCCTGGTGCATGACCGCCGGCCGATCGCCGCCGGCGAATTCGTGCTCGTCGGGCCGGCGCCGGCGAAGGGCAAAGGGAAAACCCAGGCTCCGGTCGGCCGCAGCGTGGTCGAGGCGCTCGTCCGGATCCGCGATCTCGCCGTCGCCGCGCCGGACAGCCTGGTCTTTCTCTCGGCGGGCGACGGCTCCGGGACCCATGTCGCCGAGCAGGCGCTCTGGCGGGCCGCCGGAATCGCCCCGGCGGCGCCCTGGTACGTGAACGCCGGTGGGTCGTCCGGCTTCGCCGCCAAGGTCCGGGCCCGCGGCGCCTATGCCGTGGTCGAGCGCGGCGCCTGGTCGGTGGCCGGCGGCGGGCTGTCGGTGCTGGTCGACGGCGACCCGCTGCTCGCCGAATCGGTGCACGCCATGCGTTCCTTCCGTGCCACCCATCCGGCCGGCAGGATCTTCATCGCCTGGATCAGCGGCGGGCGCGGCCATGCGGTGGTGGCATCGCACCGCGGCTACCGGCGGCCCGGCTGAGGCCGACGTGGCGACCAAGAGCGGGAGGCTCCTCAGCCTCAACGTCGCCCGCGCCACGCCGGTGACGATCAACGGCCGCAGGGTGATGACCGCGATCGGCAAGCGCGCGGTCGAGGGCGAGCGCGCGGTGCTGCCGCTCGGTATCGAGGGCGACGAGCAGGCCGATCTCTCGGTGCACGGCGGCCTGGGCAAGGCCGTCTACGCCTATCCGAGCGAGCACTACGCCTTCTGGAGGACGGTGCGCGCCCAGGCCCAGGTCGCGCTCTGGGACGAGGAGCTGCCGTTCGGCGCGCTGGGCGAGAACCTGACGCTGCAGGGCGTGGCCGAGAACGAGCTCTGGATCGGCGACGTGCTGCGCTTCCCGGCCTGCCATCTCGCCGTCAGCGAGCCGCGCTTTCCCTGCTTCAAGTTCAACGCGGCGATGGGCTTCAAGCATGCCGCCAAGCTGATGGTCGAGAGCGCCTGGTGCGGCACCTACCTGGCGGTGCGCGTGCCGGGGACGATCGCTGCGGGCCAGACCTTCACCGTGGTGCCGGGTCCGCGCGAGGTCGGCATCGCCGAGCTGTTCCGCGCCCGGATGAGCCGCGCCGCCGCGGCGCACTGATGCTCGCCTACCGCCACGCCTTCCACGCCGGCAACCACGCCGACGTGCTGAAGCACATCGTCCTGATGCTGGTGCTGCGGCACATGAACGCCAAGCCGAAGGCCTACCGCTTCGTCGATACCCATGGTGGCGCCGGCGGCTACTCGCTCGAGGGCCGCTACGCGCAGAAGAAGGGCGAGTACGAGCGCGGCATCGGCCGCCTCTGGACCCGCACCGACCTGCCGGAGACGGTGGCCGACTATGTCGCCCTGGTGCGCCGCTTCAACCCCGACGGGGTGCTCGCCCAGTACCCCGGCTCGCCGGCGCTGGCGCAGATGCTGCTCCGGCCGCACGACCAGCTCCGCGCCTTCGAGCTTCATCCCACCGAGCAGAAGATCCTGCGCGCGACCCTGGCGGCGACGCCGGTGGCGATCGCCTACGACGGCGACGGCTTCGCCGGCCTCAAGTCGCAGCTGCCGCCCTCGAGCCGCCGGGCGGCGGTGCTGATCGACCCGAGCTACGAAGGCAACGCCGACTACGGCCGGGTCGTCGCCACGCTGCGCGAGGCGCTGGCACGCTTCGCTTCGGGCGTCTACATGGTCTGGTACCCGCAGGTCAGCAAGCTCGAGGCGGCGAGCCTGCCCAAGCGGCTCGAGGCGCTCGCGCCCAAGGGCTGGCTGCATGCCCGTCTCAGCGTGCAGCAGCCCGACGCCCAGGGCTTCGGCCTGGCGGGCAGCGGCATGTTCGTGATCAATCCGCCGCATGCCCTGGCCGGCCAGCTGCAGGCGGTGTTGCCCTGGCTGGTCGACGTGCTCGGGCAGTACGACGGCGCCCACTTCGCCCTGGACCGGGTCGACGCCTGAGGCGCGGGCCGGGCCCACCACCCCGACGGGACGGGTTGCCGCAGAGTCTCAGCCGCGCGCCGGCGGCGTCCGCTTCAGGTCGCGGAAGGCGGCGAACAGCCAGGTCCGCATGCCGACCAGGAGGGTGTACGACTCGCGCTGCTCGTCCGGCAGCTTGTGCTCGGCAACGTGGCCGCGGGCGAAGTCCTGGCCGACGCGCTGCAGCCGCTCGACCAGGGTCGCGGCCAGGCTCTTGGTGATCTGGCCATGGACCAGCATGATCAGCTCGCCGTCGCCGTCGAAGCCGCCGCTCAGGTAGTCGGCGGCGACATGCTCGCGGAAGTAGCGCATCACCGGCCCGTGCGGCAGCCAGCGAAAGCCCTTCGAGACCTTGAGCCGGTAGCGGTTGAGGGGCCGGAGCTCGATGATGCCGAGATGGTCGAGGCGGGCCAGGTACTTGATGCACTCGGCGTCGCTGAAAACATACTCCTTGGTCATCTCCTCGAACGACCACTGGCTGAGGCAGCAGATCGCCAGCAGCAGCAGCAGCCGGTCGGCCACCACCGCCGCCTCCTGCTGCTCAGTGAGCTCGTGCGCCAGAGGCTGGGTGTCGACGACCTTTCTCGCCAGCTCGGCGAAATCCATCTTCAGCACGCGCAGGATCTCGTCGATGCGCGACAGCGGCATGTCGGCCTTGGCGAACACCCGCTTGACGCTCGACTCCGACATGCCGAGCGCCGTCGCCAGGTCGGCGTAGGTCATTCCGGCGGTGCGCAGCTCGGCCTTGAGGGCGAGGACGAGGTCTTGGGTGGTGCTCATCGAAGGAGGGAGGGGCCGATCCAGTATCGCCGAGCGAGCCCGGGCGAAGCCTGAGTGAAAACTCCGTCGCGAACGCCGACGGAAGGCATTCGCGGCGGCTCGTCTTCGCCTGGGCATCGGGTAGATTCGCCCGAGGCTCTTGGAGACCGGCTTGGACATCCCCGTCGTCGACAGTGCTGCGCCGCCCGCCGATCCCGCCGCAGGCGCGCATCCCAACCAGTTCGCCCTGCTCCGCCAGCGCCGCTTCGCGCCGTTCTTCTGGACCCAGTTCCTCGGCGCCGGCAACGACAACCTGTTCAAGTTCGCGTTCACCGTGATGGTGACCTACCAGCTGCAGCTGAGCGACCCGTTCCTGCAGCCGCAGCTCGCCGGCCTCACCATCGGCGCGCTCTTCATCCTGCCCTTCCTGCTGTTCTCGGCCACCAGCGGCCAGCTCGCCGACAAGTACGACAAGACCCGGGTGATCCGCTTCGTCAAGAGCCTCGAGGTCGCGATCATGCTGCTCGCGGGCTGGGGCTTCTGGACCGCCGATGCCTACGTGCTGCTCGCCTGCGTCTTCCTGATGGGGCTGCACTCGACCCTCTTCGGCCCGGTCAAGTTCGCCTACCTGCCGCAGCACCTCGGCGAGCGCGAGCTGACGGGCGGCAACGGCATGGTCGAGATGGGCACCTTCGTCGCCATCCTGCTCGGCCAGGTCGCCGGCGGGCTGCTGGTCGCCATCCCGGAGGTCGGCCGGCACTACGTCGCCTTCGCCTGCGTCGGCGTCGCCCTCCTCGGGCGGGCCGTCGCCCAGTACGTGCCGCCTTCGCCTTCGACCGACCCGGGCCTGAAGATCAACTGGAATCCGGTCAGCGAGACCTGGCGCAATCTCAAGCTCGCGCACGGCAACCTCGTGGTCTTCCGCTCGCTGCTCGGCATCTCCTGGATGTGGTTCTTCGGCGCCGTCTTCCTCGCCGAATTCCCGTCGTTCGCCAAGGAGGTGCTGCACGGCGACGAGCGGGTCGCGTCGCTGCTCCTGGTGGTGTTCTCGGTCGGCATCGGCATCGGCTCGCTGCTCTGCGAGGTGCTGTCGCGGCGCCATGTCGAGATCGGACTGGTGCCGCTCGGCGCGATCGGCATGAGCGTGTTCGCGATCGACCTCTACTTCGCCGCGCGCGGCCTCGCCCCTTCGGCCGGCTACACGCTCTCGGCATTCCTCGCCGAGCCGGCCCACTGGCGGGTGATGGTCGACCTCGGCCTGCTCGCGCTCTTCGCCGGCCTCTACAGCGTGCCGATGTACGCGCTGATCCAGATGCGCTCGCAGCCCAGCCACCGGGCCCGGATCATCGCCGCCAACAACATCCTCAACGCCCTGTTCATGATCGCCAGCTCGGTGATCGTCGGCCTCCTGATCAAGAGCGGGCTGACGGTGCCGCAGGTGTTCCTCGTGATCGGCCTGCTCAACGCCGTGGTCGCCTTCTACATCTTCATGCTGGTGCCGGAATACCTGCTGCGCTTCGTCGCCTTCGTCACCGCCCGCCTGGTCTATCGGTTCAAGGTGAAGGACGACGAGCGGATCCCGGCGACGGGGCCGGCGATCCTGGTCTGCAACCACGTGAGCTTCATCGATCCGGTGCTGCTGATGGCGGCGAGCCCGCGGCCGATCGCCTTCATCATGGACCACCAGATCTTCCGCACGCCGCTGCTCGGCTGGTTCTTCAAGCTCGCCAAGGCGATCCCGATCGCGCCGCAGAAGATCGAGCCGGAGACCTATGCCCAGGCCTTCGCCCGCGCCCGGGCGGTGCTGGAGGGCGGCGACCTGCTCTGCATCTTTCCCGAGGGCGCGATCACGCGCGACGGCGAACTGGGCGAGTTCAAGGGCGGGGTGATGAAGCTGCTCGAGTCGAACCCGGTGCCGGTGGTGCCGCTCGCCTTGCACAACCTCTGGGGCTCGTTCTTCTCGCGCGCCGACGGCAAGGCGATGACCCGGCCGTTCCGCCGCGGCCTGTTCAACCGGGTGGTGCTCGCCGCCGGCGAGCCGGTGGCGCCGGCCGAGGCGACGCCGGCCGATCTGCAGCGGCGCGTCGCCGGCCTCCTCGCCCAGCCGGCCTGACGGCCATCAGGCGGTTCGGAACACCTTCGGCTTGGCGTCGGGATTGGCGACGCCGATCCGCTCGTATTCCGAGATCACCTGGGCGCCCAGCAGCAGCAGGGTGGCGGCGATCTCGAGGCTCAGCAGGACGACGATCGCCGTGGTGAACGAGCCGTAGAGGAGGTTCACCTGAGACAAGGTCGCGAAATACCACACCAGCACGTGGCGGGTGATCTCCCAGAGCACCGCCGCCGTCAGGCCGCCGATCAGGGCGTGGCGCCAGTGCAGCCGCCCGGCCGGCATCACCAGGTAGACCGAGGTCAGGACGAAGACCTCGCCGGCGAAGCCGAGCAGGTACAGGAGCACGCCGGAGAGGCCGCTGAGCGACCACTCGCGGCCGAAGACCTCGACCGATTCCTTGCCCACGGCCTGCAGGCTGCCGGCGACGATCGTCATCAGCAGGAGGCCGACGCCGAGCGACAGGATGTAGCAGTACGGGATCAGCACCGAGAAGATGAAGCGGCGCTTTCGCGCCACGACCCGGTGCAGGAAGATCACCGACATCGCGTTCTCGAGCACGGTGAAGGCGAGCGAGCTGAAGAAGATCATGGTCGCCAGCAGCAGCCAGCCGATGTCGCCGCGGTTGGCGAGAAAGTGCGCCAGCTCGGCGACGATCGCTTCCGCCCGTCCGGGCACCAACCACTCGAGATAGCGGCCGAGGGTGCTCAGCAGCTCGCGCGCGTCGATCAGCTGCGACAGCGCGATCACCGTCAGGATCAGCAGCGGCACGATCGACAGCAGCGCGTAGTACGCCACCGCGCCGGCGAGCAGCAGCCCCTGGTTGGCGCGAAACGCCTTCAGCGTGCACCAGGCGAAACGGCCTGGGTGGCGCAGCACGTACTGCGCCTGCGGGCCGATGAGCTTGACGCTCAGGTAACGCTGCAGTGCATTGGGCGAGTTCAATGATCGGGCGTCGAGATCTCGCGCAACGTTTCGTCGGTGGGCGCCGATTGTCGCGTGGCCAGGTCGGCGAGCGCAACGATGCCGACGACCTCGCCCATGGCGCCCAGGACCGGAAGGCGACGCACCTGGGCATCGCCCATCTGCGCCATCACCGCCTCGACCGAATCGGTCTCGTTGCAGAAGCTGACGTCGTCGGTCATGACGTCGGCGACCAGCGCCTCCTGCGCCACCATGCCTTCGGCGACGCCGCGCACGGTGATGTCGCGGTCGGTCACCATGCCGGCCAGCGCCCGGCCGTCGGTCACCGGCAGGGCGCCGACGTCCATCTCGCGCATGCGGCGCGCGGCCGCCTGCAAGGTCTCGTCGCGGCCGACGGCGGCGACGCTGCGGGTCATGATGTCTGCGATGCGGGTCATGGCGGGGTCCTCGAGAGGGTTCGTCGATCGGCTCACGAGGGTAGGGCGGGCCTGTAGAAGCAGCCAGCAGCCCCGAGAGCGCGCCGCTGTAGTCGGGCAGCACGGCCCGGAGTAAGGCGAGTCCGACGCGTCCCCGGCCGACCCGGCCCGGCCCGCTGGCCAGCCCGCCCTAGACGCCGCGTCGCCGATCGAGGCGGAACTGCTCGGCGAAGGCGGCGAAGCGCTGCGCCTCGAGCGCTTCGCGCACCTGGCGCATCAGGTCGACGTAGTAGTGCAGGTTGTGCACGCTCGCCAGCATCGGCGCCAGCATCTCGCCGCAGCGGTCGAGGTGGTGCAGGTAGGCGCGCGAGAAGCGCGCGCAGCAGACGCAACCGCAGCTCGGATCGATCGGCGCCTCGTCCTGCTTGTAGCGGGCGTTGCGGATCCGGAGGTCGCCGAAGCGGGTGAAGAGGTGGCCGTTGCGCGCGTTGCGGGTCGGCATCACGCAGTCGAACATGTCGACTCCGGCGGCGAC
>Ga0207701_10002641_pt1 | contig 18551 bp, 9 predicted proteins | sample KBSSwiSSwithPhiX_FD_184294 | JGI IMG/M metagenome (GOLD analysis project Ga0207701, IMG submission 184294) | Switchgrass rhizosphere bulk soil microbial communities from Kellogg Biological Station, Michigan, USA, with PhiX - S5 (SPAdes) (version 2) | ecosystem: Environmental > Terrestrial > Soil... | reverse complement strand
TACAACATCGCCGTGCAGAAATTCGAAGACGAATTGGTCAAGGAAACCAGCCTGAAGCTGTATGACATCGCGCGTGAGGTGATCCGTCTGCGCAAGCTGCAGCCGCTGGATCCGCTCGACGACCCGGCGAGCGCGCTGCTCGTGGCGCGCGACGACGAGGGCGAGTTGTTGCCGGAAGACATGATCCTCGGCACGATCCGCCAGGTGTTGGTTGTCGGGATCATCGCGCCAACCGTCATCATCGGCAGCATCTGCGTGCACTTGTCGCGGGATCAGCAACTGCAGCAGCAACTGCGGGAACGCCCTGACCAGATACCGGCCGCGCTCGAGGAATTTCTCCGGCTGTATACGCCGTATCGCGGCTTCGCCCGTACCGCCAACAAGGACGTCACCGTGCAGGCGCGAACCATTCCCAAAGGTGAGCCCATCGCGCTGGTCTATGCCTCGGCCAACCGCGACGAAAAGATTTTCGAAGATGCCGGCTCCTTCCGCCTCGATCGTCCGAACATCAACCGGCATCTGGCGTTCGGCACGGGCCCGCACCGCTGTGCGGGCATGCCGCTGGCGCGGTCGGAGCTCAGGATCGCGCTCGAGGAGATTCTCGCGGGAACGGAGCAGTTCGAGTTGTGCGGCGAGGTGAAGGTCACCAGGTTCCCGGAGATTGGGGCGCTGAGCGTCCCGCTGCAGTTCCGCAGAACGTCCAGTACGGCCCCCTCACGCGCCATGTCGGGCCCAGCGCCGGCCACATAGACACGCAGATAAACGGGCACTGCACCAGGCCAACAGATGAACGCGACCACCGAAGGCACCATCAGCCGCAAGATCATCACGCGGCTCGTCGTCCCCATCATGGTGCTGCAGGTGCTGAACTCCCTCGACCGCGTGAACATCAGCTTTGCCGCGCTGCACATGAATGCCGATCTGGGACTGTCTGCCGAACGCTACGGCAATGCGGTCAGCATCTTTTTCGTCAGCTACCTGCTGTTTCAATTCCCCAGTTCCAGGGCGCTCAAGGTTCTCGGCGCCCGGTGGTGGATCTTTGGCGTGGTGCTGCTGTGGGGAGTCGCCGCGACCGGCATGGCCTTCGTGCAGGAAATCTGGCACCTCTACGCGTTGCGCTTCGTGCTCGGCATCGCCGAAGCCGGTTATGCTCCCGGCATCGTCTTCCTGTGCAGCTGCTGGGTCCCGCGCAAGTATCGCGCGCAGGCCATCGCCACGACCATGCTGGCGGTGCCGGTCTCGGTGGTGTTCGGCGGGCCGCTGTCAGGTTGGCTGCTGTCGATGCAAGCGCCCTTCGATGTCGCAGCGTGGCGCTGGATGTTCTTCATCGAGGGTGTTCCAGCGGTGCTGCTGGCGTTCGTCGCTCTGCGCCTCTTCCGGCGGGAACCGCTCGACGCCGACTGGCTGAGTGCCGACGAGAAACACTGGCTGCGCAACGATCTGCGGCTGGAAGAAGCGGTGCGTGCGGACGGGATTGCGTCGTTCACGCAGGTGCTGACCGATACCCGCATCCTCTGTTCAGCAGCCGTGTGGTTCTGCCTGATCTTCGGCGCCTACGGCATCATTTTCTGGATGCCGCTGGTGTTGAAGGAGATGACGGCGCTCGGCGAGTTCAGCATCGGATTGTTGTCGGCGCTGCCGTGGCTGGGTGTGGCCGTCGGCATGGTGCTCGTGTCGCGCCATTCCGACCGTACTCAGGAGCGCTTCCGTCATGTCGGGTTTGCCGCGGTGACGGCGAGTGTCGCGCTGCTGGCCAGTGTCATGTCTCCGTGGCCCGGTCTCGCCCTGGTGCTGCTGTTTGTGTTCGGCGTCGGCTTGGGCGGCGCACAGGCAACGTTCTGGACCATCCCGACCGCCATAATGGCGCGCACAGTTGCCGTCAACGGAGTGGTGCTGATCAATCTGGTCGGCAACATCAGCTCCCTGATCAATTCGTGGGTGATCGGACATCTGCGTGAGGCCAGCGGGTCCTACCAGCTCGCGGTACTCTTGCTGGTGGCGATACTGGGTGCAGCGGCTCTGTTCGTTGCGGCGATTGCGGCGGTGTCCGCGCGGCGCCAGGCAGCGATGGAGTTGCAGCAAGTTCCGTCCGTCCCTCCGGTTCAGCGTTCCGCCGTGCCTGGCCCGCCCGGCACCGTAACGTAATCGCGCGCATCTTTCGCCGGATCCGATCCGATGCGCTGCGGAGACGCGGAGCTCCGCATGCCCGGGCTGACGGGGCTCGAAACGTTGCGCGGCGAAGCCTCAAAGCCGCGCGCCATTCACGCCGGGGACTGCACGGAAACCGACATGCCGTCGTGGATCTGCGCCAGTCACTGATGCCGCAGACGTCAATCTCTCACGCCCGGGAATGAACATCCCCGGCGCCCCCGTCAAGACGATCACCGGTGCTGGGGAGCGCCTGTTGCGCCTCCGACCCAAAGCCTCGACCATGTGCCGACACGTGGACGACGGTTTCCGACTTGCGCGAATCGTAAGGCGGTCATACTATCCCGCGCAACGGAGGTTGCATGATACGAAACGGCAAACACGCACTACTGGTGGTCGTCTCGGTCTTGGTGGTGATCCTGGCGCCTCGTGCGGCGGTGGCGCAGACGGGGGGCATTTCGGGCGTGGTTCGCGATGCCCAGGGGCTCGTGCTGCCCGGCGTGACCGTCGAAGTCACCAGCCCGCAGATGATTGAAAAGGTCCGTTCGACGGTCACCGACGAAAACGGCCGCTACCAGATCGTCAGGCTGCCGGTCGGCACGTACAAGATCGCATTCAAGTTGGAGAAGTTCGCGAGCGTGGAGCGCGCGAATATCGAGCTGACCAGCGACTTCACCGCGCCGGTCAACGCTGAAATGAAACTGGGGGCGCAGTCGGAAGTGGTCACGGTCCAGGGCAGTGAGCTGGCGCTGGTTGACGTGCAGAACGCACGGCAGCGTCAGGTGTTCGAGCGCGAGGAACTGGCGGACCTGCCGATCACCCGCAACGCCAACAGCCTCCTGCAACTGGTCCCGGGGATTGCGATCACCGCATCGAACGGCGGCAACAGCGCGCCGCGCATCTGCAGCGGCGGCCAGGCTGACGCGGGCATTGGCGCCGGGTTGACCGGCAACGCGACCGGTGCCCAGTCCGGCTGCAACCCGCTGCTGTCGATCTTCAACGCGCACGCGTCGATCAACGACACGGAGAGCCAGAGCCAGGGTCGCATGCAGGTGGACGGTCTGAACATTCAGGGCGCCACTGGCACCGGCAGCGGACGCTCCGCGTATGTCGCCGATCTTTCGAACGCGCAGGAAGTGACCTTCACGCTCTCCGGCAGCCTCGGCGAATCGGAGACGGGAGGCACCACCATCAACATCGTGCCGCGCACTGGTGGCAATCGCTATAACGGCAACTTCTTCACCGCCTACTCGGGCAAAAAGTGGTACGACAAGAACGACGGGACGCGCCCCAGCACCCTGGAGCACCGGCTCCTCCACGAGTACGACGTCAACGGGTCGTACGGCGGCCCGATTGTGCGCGACCGCCTGTGGTTCTACGGGGCCGCGCGGCGTCAGGATCGCTTGAACTATCTCTTCGTCGGCTATCGCAACCTCAATGAGGGCGCGTTTGGCGCCAATTATCAATGGGACCCGGACCACCGGCTCCATCAGACCGACGTGTACCAGAACGCCAGCCTGCGGCTCACCGTGCAGGCGACGCAGAAGAACAAGTTCAACATCTTCTGGGACGAGCAATACACCTGCGAAAACCCTTGTGAGGGCCCCGCTGGCGGCGTGTCCCCCGAGGCGACGTCGAGCCTGCTCACCCGTCCGTTGCATCTCGGGCAACTGAGCTGGACGAATCCGCTCACGAACAAGATCCTGCTCGAAGGGGCGGTGTCAGTCTACGGCGCGCATCGCGATGAATCACGGGCGCTGGGCGAGTCGATCGCGTATCCGTCGATTCCGACCGTCTTCGAAAACGGCACCACCGCGATGCTGGCGCCGGGCGCCACGGGCACCCAGATGCAAACCGGTTCCATCAACAACGCGCTCATCAACAATGTCGACAACATCCAGTCGCGGGCGTCCGCCTCGTACGTGACCGGCAGCCACAACGTCAAGCTCGGATACCAGGGTATCTACTCGAGCAAATCGGAGAGGCGCGCGTGGAACGATCTCCGTTTGAGGTACACCTATGGAACGCCGACGATACCAACCTTGTGCACCACCGCGGCCTGCTCCAGTTACGTAAACGCCCCTACCAACTCGCGCGTCGTGCTTGTCCCCAATCCCGCCGGTGGACAGTCCGTCCAGAACGGGTGCTATTTCAATACCGTGCCGCTGACCGGCACGGCTATCCCTCAACAGGTCGGCGGAAGCGCCACGACGTTTGTTGACCGTCCTTGGTGCGGGGCGATCAATCTCCCGGGCAATCCGGGCGGGCTGAACGACCCGATCAACTCCCGGCTGCTGCCGATACCGACGTCCTTCATTCAGTACATTCCGTCCGAGCTCGACGAGACCGTCTGGGGCACGTCGTTCTACCTGCAGGATCAGTGGACGCTCAACCGGTTCACCTTCAGCGGCGCCGTGCGGTATGACAACGCCCAGAGCAAGTTCGGCAAGACCTGCGTCAATGCTGACCTCTACAACCCCGACAACGCCTACTGTCTCAACGACCCGAGCGATCCGTTGAATGGCGGTGGGACAGGGAAAGGTGTCTACTTCCAGGACATCACGCCGCGCTGGCAGGTCGCGTGGGACGTCTTTGGCGACGGCAAGACCGCTATCAAGTACAGCCAGGGCAAGTATCTTGACGGTGTACAGGTCGGCGGCATCTACACGGCGGCGAACCCGGCAGCAGCAAACCGGACCCTCAATAACTACCAGCGCGCCTGGGTCGACGCCAACGGCGATCGCCGTGTGGACTGTGAGCTCCGGATACCCGCCCAGGCGCCGACTGGCGGCCTGCCGGCCAGTGGCGAATGCGGCGCCGCCGGCACCGCCGGGACGGGCACCGTCGCAGACAGCCGACGGTTCGGCCGTAGCCCGGCCCAGCTCGATGCCGACGGCCTGGCCATCGGACTGAACACCATCTACTGCGGGCAGGACGAGCCCTCGATGAGAGTGGAGATTCGCACCTACTGCAACAACTACTTCGCGCAAGGCGGAGAAAGCCTGCTGACTGGGTGGAACAAGCGCCGCTACGAGTGGCAGACGTCGATTGGCGTGCAACGCGAGCTGTTGCCACGCTTCTCGGCCGAGGTCACCTATAACCGGCGAGTCATCGGCAATCAGACGGTCAACGATGGGATCGGTGTGGGTTGCGATCTCTACGCGTCCACGAGCACTCCGGTCAATTCCGAGCAGTGCATGACCGATCTGCTGAATGGGAAGAGCGACTACTACGACTTCTACTCCATCCAGGCGCCGGAGGACCGTGGGCTGCCCAACGGTGGCGGGTACGTGGTCTCGAACATTGCGACTCCCAAACAGACGACCGGCACGTCATCGACAAACGTCGCCTACGTGCAGGCTCCGGGCGGGCTGGGCGTGACGGCGGTGACGCTCGCGCAGGGGCGTCGCAAGGACGTCTGGAGCGGCGTGGATACGAACTTCGTGATGCGCGCCAAATACGGGGTACGGATCAGCGGCGGCACCAGCACCGGGCGACGCTCGGACAACCAATGCGAGCTGCTGTTCGATGGCAACCCGCCAACAGGCCAGATCCTCCGTCTGGAGGGGTATCGTGACTGCGAGAACGTGCGACCCTTCCAGACGAACGTCCGCGGAACCGCGAGCTACACGATTCCCTGGATTGACGTCCTGTTCAGCTCGACGTTCAGCTATCGACCCGGCGTGCAGGTGACTGGGACATACACCGTCCCCAACGGGGACGTCATCTGGCAGGGCAATCCGACTCAGACCGTGACTGGCAATCCCCGAGTCCCGGGCCTGATTCAGAACAGCGGAAACGGCGGGACGACGGTCGCCACGAACCTCCTGAACAACACGTTCTACGGTGAAGGCATCCGCTTGTTCGACTTCCGCCTCGCCAAGAACATCCGTTTCGCCGGGAAACGAGCCAGCTTCGGCCTGGACATCTTCAACGCGTTCAACTCGGATGCGGCGTTGCAGTATTGCGGGACGATCCCGAACCCTGCGATCAACCCCGCGGGCTGCGGCACTACCGCCAACCCGCAGGCGTGGCGCCAGGTGACCAACATCACCACGCCGCGCTTTGCCCGGTTCCAGGTGCAGTTCGACTTCTGAGATGGAAAGACCGCTCAATCGTCCGCGGGTTGAGCGATAGCAATTCGCTCTTTTGTTGTTCGATTTGTTCGATGCGCCTCGTAGCCCCACGTCCGGCTTAACACCCATCCGGGCGTGGGGCGCTGCCGATCCTGAGCACGACGAGCACGCCTCGAGGCCAGAATAGAGGTAGAACAAAGCCTCATCTCGCCTCAGATTAGCCGCTTCCGAAAGATCGTCGAGCCGAGCTGGCATCGTGACCGAGGGCGTCGCGACACCGGTGTACTGCCTGCATTTTCGTGATAGAAAGACCCGCGTATGAAGCTCTCTCTTTCCCTGAGCGCGCTTCTGATTCTGATCGCCTCTCCGCTGTCTTTGCGGACCAGCGGTGCGGTACAGACCGCCGCGAATCAACATCAAGAACTGGTGAATGCGTACTGCGTGACCTGTCACAGCACCCGCGCACAGATGGGCGGTCTCGCCCTGGAAGGATTGAACCTTCAGGCGGCGGCCGATAACGCTGCGATCTGGGAGAAGGCGCTGCGCAAGTTGCGTGGGAATCAAATGCCGCCTCCGGGCAGTCCGCAGCCACCGCAGAAGGATGTCGAGTCGTTCGTTGCCTGGATGGAGAACACACTCGACAGCAACGCCAACGGTCCGAAGGCCGGCTATGTGCCAATCCAACGTCTGAACCGCACCGAGTACGCCGCGTCGGTGAAGGCGCTGGTGGGCGTGGAGGTGAACCCGAAGGAGGTTCTGCCGCAGGACATCCAGGTGGAGGGCTTCGACAACATCGCCGACGCCCTGAGCGTATCGCCCGCGTTCCTCGATCAGTACGTGACGGCGGCGCGGCACATCGCGCAACTCGCGGTGGGCAATCCCAAGCCTCGCGTGTCCTCCGTGAAGTACGCGATCGAGGCCAACCAGAATCCGGACGACCCGCCACCGCTGGGCACGTGGGGCGGCATGAAGTTCAAGCACAGCTTCCCTGCCGACGGCGAGTATCAGATCACCCTGACTAACCTGGCGGTGGGCCCTTACAGCAACGCCCTGGAGCGTGAGCACACCGTCGTCATCCTGATCGATGGCCGGACGGTGTTTCGGAAGTCCATTGGTGGACCGGCGGACCTCTCGCTGGTCGATCGTACGGCGGGAACCGGACGCTCTCAGGTCATGGACCGTTTCTCGAAGATTCCCGTTCAGGTGAAGGCCGGCGTGCACGACGTCGTCGTGGCGTTTGTCGATCGCCCTCATGTGGAGACGAGCGAGAACCTCGAACACCTTCTCCCCTACGCCGGAACCACGGGCCTTGCGGCGCCCACCGACCGCAGGCCTCATATGCTCGAGGGCGTCGTGGTTGCCGGCCCGTTCAATCCTGCCGGCGTGTCCATGACGCCCAGTCGCGCTCTGATCTTTGTGTGCGATCCGAAGAAGGCTGGCGAGCCGGCCTGCGCGAGACAGATCGCAGAACATCTGGCGCGTCGCGCGTTCCGGCGGCCGGTCACCTCGGAAGACATGAACCGGCTCATGCCCTTCTATGAGGCGGAACGACGGAACGGCGAAACCTTCGACCGGGGAATCGAGCAGCTCGTGGCTGCGGTACTGGTCAGCCCGCAGTTTCTGTATCGCAGCATCCGCGGGCCCAAAGGTGTAACGCCCGACTCTGAGTTCCCTCTCAGCGATCTGGAACTCGCCTCCCGGCTCTCGTTCTTCTTGTGGAACACCGGCCCAGACGAGGAGCTGTTGACGCTCGCCTCTTCGAATGGATTGACGCGTCCCGGAGTGATCGAGAAACAGGCGCGACGCATGCTCGCCGATCCGCGGGCCTCCAGCTTGGTGACCAGCTTTGCGATGAAGTGGCTGAATCTGACGACGCTGGACCAGGTCGTGCCCGACCTGAATCTCTTCCGCGAATTCAATGACCAACTGCGTCGCGATTTTTCGACGGAAGCGGAAGCCTTCATCCGCAGCATCTTCTCGGAGGATCGGAGCGTGGTGGAGCTCCTGACGGCAGACTTCACATTCCTGAACGAGCGCCTTGCGAATCACTATGGCATCTCCGGCATTACCGGTCCGCAAATGCGCAGGGTCACGCTGGCAGACAAGACGCGTTTCGGTTTGCTTGGCAAGGCTGCGGTCCAACTGCGGACATCGTATGGCGACCGCACGTCTCCGGTGTTGCGCGGGACGTGGGTGCTCGACAAGCTGATGGGCACACCGCCAACGCCGCCCCCGGCCGATACCTCGACTGACCTGTCACAGAAGGCCGGCGAGCAGCCCAAGACGGTTCGCGCAAGGCTGGAGCAGCATCGCGACAAGGCGACGTGCCGGATGTGTCATGGCGTGATCGATCCGACCGGCCTGGCGTTGGAAAATTTCGACACGATCGGGCGATGGCGAACGACGGACAACGAGGCGAACGTTCCGATCGATGCCCGCACCGTGCTGCCGACGGGAGTCGCGATCAACGGCGTGGTGGAGCTCCGCGCGCAACTGGCTGCGCGTCCGGACGCGTTCGCGCGGACAGTGACGGAGAGATTGCTGATGTACGCGGTCAACCGCCGACTCGAATACTTCGATATGCCGCAGGTTCGCCGCATCGTCCGCTCAGCCGCGAACGACAACTACACCTTGTCGGCAATCGTGTTGGGAATCGTCAACAGCGACGCGTTCCGCAGGCAGGGTGCCGACGCCGCACACTGAGCGGAACGAAGCAGGAGAACCATGTTCATCACCAAGAGACATATCCCTCGGCGGACCATTTTGAAGGCTGCCGGAGTCTCGTTGGCGCTGCCGTTCCTGGATGCGATGGTGCCAGCGGGCACGGCTCTCGCCCAGACTGCAGCGGCTCCCAAATTACGGACCGGATTCTTCTACATTCCCCACGGCGCGATCATGGGCAATACGTCGCACGGTCCGTCATTGGACAGGTGGACGCCGTCCGGGTCCGGTGCCACCTTCACGCTCAGTCCGATCCTGGCGTCGCTCGAGCCGTACAAGAAATACGTGTCGTCGTTCGGCAACCTGCAGAATGCCGCCACGGCGGGTTCGGTGCATTCGTTTACTGCCGCCACGTGGCTGAGCGCGACCCGTCCCGATACCGGCGCGCCCCGCGCGCACATGGCGACGACGCTCGATCAGGTGATCGCGAAAATCATCGGGCAGGAGACGACGCTTCCCTCGCTCGAAGTCGCCGCTGAAACGACCGTGCAGTCGGCTGCCGGCGGCGGCGGATACTATTCCACGCTGTCGTTCCGCGACGCGGATTCGCCGTTGCCGATGGAGCCGAATCCGCGGAAGGTCTTCCTCCAGTTGTTCGGTGAGGGCGACACGCCGCAGGAGCGCGCAACCATCAACACACGCACGAACAGCCTCCTGGATCTGATCCAGGACGGCACGAAGCGCTTGATAGGCGATCTCGGGGCCGGGGACAGGGCCGTACTCGACGGATATCTCGAGAGCGTTCGCGAGGTCGAGCGACGCACGCAGAAGGCGGCGGCGAAAGATCTTTCCGCGTTCACGATTCCGGAAGCTCCGGTCGGAGAACTGGACACCTTCCCCGATCAGGTGAAGTTGATGTTCGACCTGGTCGCGCTCGCCTATCAGGCAGACCTGACGCGCGTGGCGTCCTACATCATGGCGGCGGAAGGCACGAACCGGACCTACAACCACATCGATGTTCCGGATTCGTTTCATCCTGTCTCGCACCACGCCAACGATCTGAACCGGATCGAAAAGCTGGCCAAAATTCAGACCTGGCACCTCGAACAGTTTGCGGGCTTCATCACGAAGATGGCGGAAACGCCAGACGGTCAGGGTTCGCTGCTCGATCACTCGATCTTCATGTACGGGTCGAACATGAGCAACAGCGACCGGCACGACAACTATCCGGAGCCGAACATCCTGGTCGGCGGCGGCAACGGCAAGATGAGGCTGGGCGGCCAGCATATCGTGCTGCCGGAGCGCACGCCGATTGCGAATCTCCACCTGACGCTGCTGCAGAAGGTCGGCATCGAACGCGACAGGTTCGGCGACAGCACCGGCACGATCGCGGAGATTTGAAGGTGAGGGCGGCGATGTCTCAGACCAGCAATCGCCACGGTGTCTTGGCGGCGTCCTCGCTCCGGAGTCGCAGGGATCTTCTAAAGGGCGCTCTTGGCGCGTGCGCCGTGTGGGCCTCCTTCCGTGCTCTCGGTGCGCAACAGCCATCCGACGGTGTTCGTCGGCTGACCGACAGGATGGCGGTCGTGGATGGAGGTGGAAGCAACGTGCTGGCCTTCTTCACTGATGAAGGCGTCGTGCTGGTGGATGGTGGCGCGCCGAAATCGTTCGACACGGTCATCGCGTCTCTGGGCGCGCACGCCAAAGTACAGACGCTCTTCAACACTCACCATCACATCGATCAAACCGGCAACAACGACAGGTTTCCGGCGGGAACGAGAATCATTGCGCACAAGCGCACCCTGGAGTGGATGTCGGCCGACCACTGGATTCAGGCTGAAGATCGCTATGAGAGAGCCCGCCCTGCCGTAGCCCGTCCGCGGGAGACGTTTCTCATCACCGGTTCGCTGAAAACGGGCGGCGAGCGAATCGACTACGGCCATCTGATCCTGGCTCACACGAACGGCGATATTTATGTCTACTTCCGCAATGCGAACGTTCTTGCGGTGGGCGACGTGGCGTCACCGCTTCGCGATCCGGCGCTCGATTACTTGACCGGAGCGTGGATCGGCGGCCGTGTGGATTCGATGGATATCCTTCTCGAGCTCGCGAACGAGCAAACGCGAATCGTGCCGGCGTACGGGCCCGTCATGTCGAAGGCGGAATTCAAGGCGGAGCGGGACATGATGGAAGAGGTTCGGACGCGCCTGTTCGATCGGGTTCGCGAAGGCGACAGCCCGAAGGACATGCTGGAGCGTGGCGTTCTGAAGGGCCTCGCGCGCACATGGAAGGATCCGTACAGATTCCTGTACGACGCGGCCAAAGGTTTGTGGGCACATCACGACAAGCTGGGACCCAATGTGGTGTAGGCGCGACAGCGTGACGCGCGTCGTTCTCGCTTTCGTCTGTCTGCTGGGTGCCGTGGACGCGGCCCAGGGCCAGTCCGGGAGTTCGCTCGCCGATCTCATTCGAACCGGCAACCGGAAAACCGCGCTCGACAGGATTCGTGCCGGAGCGGATGTGAATGAACCGCAGCCGGACGGCACCCGGCCAATCCATTGGGCGGTCTACAAGGTGGACTACGAGCTGATCGGCGCCATGATCGCGAAGAAAGCGAAGGTGGATGTCATCAATCAGTTCGGTTCCACCCCGCTCGCCGAAGCCGTCAAGCTCGCCGACGCCCGGATGGTCAGGATGCTGCTGGACGCAGGCGCGGGCGTCGATCGCGCCGCCGAGGACGGTCAGACCGCTTTGATGTTGGCGATCAAAACCGGCGAACTGCCCATCGTCGAGATGCTGGTGAAAGCCGGCGCCAACGTCAATGCGGTCGAACAGTTTCAACAGCAAACGGCCTTGATGTGGGCGGTGACCGCGCCGAAGCGTGCGGCCGAAATGACAAGGCTGCTTCTGTCCAGAGGCGCCAACGTCAAGGCGCGCGCGTTGTATACGGACTGGCCGAACCAGCTGTCCTCGGAGCCGCGCGCGCAGTATCGACCTGTCGGAGGATTGACCGCGCTGCTGTATGCCGCTCGCAACGGCTGCTATGACTGCGTCGAGGCGCTGATCGGCGCCGGCGCCGATGTGAACCTGCCGACACCGGAAGGCGTCACGCCGTTGATGGTCAGCCTCGACAACGATCACAACAATGTCGCCATGCTGCTGCTGGATCGCGGAGCGAATCCGCATGTCGCGGATTGGTGGGGACGCACCGCGCTCCTGATTGTCGTCGATAGAAAGGAATCGCTCGCTGGTGGGCGTGATGGACGCGGAGCTGCCGCGACGGCGCGCGGCTCACTTTCGGCCGTTTCCCACCTGGCGATGGTCAACAGGCTGCTGGCGGCGGATGTGGACGTGAATGCCGAGATGAACATGCATCGCCCCAGCCGCGGCGGCAACAGCGGACGGTTCTCCGACAGGCAATTGAGCACCGGATGCACGGCGTTGTATCGCGCAACCGAGGCCGGCGACATGGAAGTCATTCAATCTCTTCTGGTCAAGGGCGCCAACCCCAACATCAACGATATGGGCTTCACGCCATTCCTGGTGGCGGCAGGGGTGACTCCGGGTGCGGGTGCAGGCGGCAGTGCGCCCAACACTACGCTTCTGAATTTGATGATCCAACACGGCGCCGATGTGAATACTCAGGTCGCCGGCATGAGGTCCTACTCCATGCGGATCTCCTACAATCCGCCGCCGGACAAAGAAGGGATGTCGGCTCTCCACGGAGCGGTGCAGGCGGGTCGGACCGACCTGGTTCGTTATCTTCTGGAAAAAGGAGCCACACCCGAGCTCGTCGATGCCAACGGCAGGAAGCCGATTGATCTGCTCGAGTTCGCCGCCGGCAGTGCCGGTGGAGCACGAGGCCGAGCCGCAGCGCCGGCATCCGGTGCGGCAGCGCCCGAGGGCGCGGGGCGCGGAGCCCGAGGTCGAGACGGCGCTGGCGGAGCGGTCAATCCTGCCGCCGCGGCCGAGATTCGCGCATTGCTGCAACACGCCGCGTCGACGAGGTAACCTGCGCGGCTCGCGTCGGGCCGCGTTCCTTCCGTCCTTTCGATCGAACCGTCATCTCCCAACGCGGAGAACGGGTCCTACGCCGGCATATGTGGCGCGCATGCGTTACCCGCTACAGGTGAGCTCTCCGTAGGTCGCAGCGCGACGAATAGGCATGAGGCAACGCAGCCCGCGAATCAGCGCGGACCTCGCCTGCTGCCTCGCCGACGCCCTCACAACGGCAGCGACGTCTGGCATGCCTGCGAGATTTGACGGTTATTTGTCGACCGTTTGGGCAACTACATCCCCCGCGTTCGTTGACAACCAGAGCGGCCTGTCCCATCATCCGGCCCGCGCATCGCTTGGCCCCGCGCAACCGACCGTCGTTCCCTCCCCGCGACGGTGGTTGGCGTCTTCGTCGTCTCTGGTGTGTGCGCGGACGACAGTGCTCGACTGCCTGCGGAGGACCTCATGGTCAGCAAGGAACGGTTCGGCGAAATCTCGATCATCATTCTGCTGATGACGATCAGCGGGCTCGCTCTTCCGGCACTCGCCTCCGCGCAATCGATCGCCGGGCTCGTTAGAGACGAAACCGGCGCAGTCTTGCCGGGCGTGACCGTCGAAGCTCGAAGCCCCGTCCTGATCGAGCGCGCCCGAGTGGTCGTGACCGACAGCCGTGGCCAGTATCAGATCATCGACCTGCGGCCCGGGGCGTACGTGGTCAGTTTCAGCCTGCCCGGCTTCACCACCGTGCGGCGTGAGTCGGTCGAGGTGAGAGGCGGTGGCGTGACCGCCGTCAACGCGGACATGCGCGTCAGCTCGGTGCAGGAAACGATCACGGTCGCCAGCGACACTCCGGTCGTCGACGTACAGACAAGCACGACCCGTGAAGTGGTGCTCAGCGGCGAAACCGTGCGTGCCCTGCCATCGTCGCGTGGCTACGGCAACTATCTGGCCGCAGTGCCAGGCATCACCACCTCGGGTCCGACCTCGCTGTCGTCGGCGGCCAACCCGTCCAACCCGTTGTTCTCGTCGCGCGGCGGCCGGAGCAGCGAAGGCAACATGCAGATCGATGGCATGAACGTCGGCTCATCCGTCGGCGGCGGTGGCGTCTCCGGCTACTTCTACGACTTGAACAACGCTGCCGAAGTGCAGGTGGCGATTGCCGGCGGCCTCGCCGAAGTCGATCGCGGCGGGCCTGCCATCAACGTCATCCCTCAGAGCGGAGGCAACAAGTTTCGCGGCACGTACTTCGGCAGCACAGCGGGAGAGTGGGCGCAGTCCAGCAACATCGATGCGCGGCTGGAAGACCTGGGCTTCGAGGACCTGCCGGCCCTCATCAACAACTGGGACCAGAGCTTCACCTTCCATGGCCCCATCCTGCACGACCGGCTCTGGTTCTTCAGCAACGTCCGATCCGCCGGGACCATTCAGGACGTGCCGAACCAGTACGGCAACCTGAATGCCGGTGATCCGAACAACTGGAACTATCAGAAAGATCCGGACGTCAAGGTCCGCAACGCCACCTCGAAACTCCTCGGCGCCGCCCGACTCACGTGGCAGGCCACGCCTCGCAACAAGCTCGGGTTCTACATCGATTACACGCGGAACTGCACCGGTTCATCGGTGATACCCGATGGTGGACAATGCCGCAGCCCGGGCGAGGGCTGGACGGCATCGGGCCCGCCGATCGGACCGGGGGTGCTGACAACGTCACCGGAGTCGGGGACGATTCTCGACGCGCGTTCGAAGATCATCCAGGCCACCTATACCGCGCCGGTGTCCGGCCGCATCCTGGTCGAAGCCGGGTTCTCGTCGTTCTGGACCGAATGGGGCGACATTCGCCCCGTCGGCTCCGCGGTGAATCAGATCGCCGTCACGGAGCAGACGACGCGCGTCGGCACGCCCTACGAGCTGCCGCAGTCCAACTTCGTGTATCACGGGTGGCCAGCACAGTCTGGGACGATTCAGCAGAACGCGCAGTATCGGGCGTCACTGTCTTACGTGACCGGCTCGCACAACGTGAAGGGCGGTTATCAGGGCGCTTACATGATTGCCAAGACGCCCACCTTCGTCGGACAGCAGATCAGTTATCGATTCAGTAACGGTGCAGCCAACCAGCTCACTCAGCGGATCGGCGAGTCGTTGAGCAGCAACCGGGTCATCCCGCATGCGCTTTACATCCAGGACCAGTGGACTCGCGACCGGCTGACGCTGCAGGGCGGACTTCGCTACGAGTACGTCACCAGCTTCTTCCCTGAAGGAGAAAACGGATACGAGGCGCACCAGTTCGGACCGGGGTTCCAGTTCCCGCGCACCGACGGCGTTCGCGGTTACCACGACATCACGCCGCGGATGGGCGGCGCCTACGACCTGTTCGGGAACGGCCGCACGGCGATCAAAGTGAGCATGAGCAAGTATCTGCAGGCCGCCTATTCAGGCGAGGCGTACACGATCGCGAACCCGGCGGTGTCGCTGGTGCAGTCGACCACCCGCGGCTGGACGGACCTGGACAACGACTTCGTCGCCGACTGCGACTTCCTCAACTCCGGTGTCAGCGGCGAGTGTCAGGCGTGGGGCAATCTGAACTGGGGCCGTCAGGGCACGACGACGACCGTCAATCCCGAAACGCAGAAAGGCTGGAACAAGCGTAATTGGGACTGGCAGTTCAGCGCGGGCGTGCAGCACGAGATCGTGCCGCGCGTCTCGGTGGACGTGGCCTACAGCCGCCGGTGGTGGGGCAACTTCTTCGTCACGCACAATCGCGCGCTCACCGCCGCCGACTGGGACGAAGTGACGCTCACTGCGCCGCTCGACGAGAATCTGCCAGGCGGTGGCGGGTATCCGGTGACGTTCCTCACGCGCAACACCAACAGCGCACTCGGGGCCACTGATTCGTACTACACCAGCACCTCCGACTTCGGCCACGAGACACGCTACTGGCACGGCGTGGACGTCTCGTTCAACGCGCGGCTGGTGAACGGCCTGGTGCTGCAGGGCGGCACGAGCACCGGCCGGGGCGTTCAGGACACGTGCGACGTCGAGACCGGCCGCTTCGGCCATCCCCAGCGCATCGTCGATGGCCAGCCGGCATGCGACATCACGGAGCCGTTCCAGACCTCATTTCGCGGGCTGGCCGCTTACACGGTGCCGAAGATCGACGTGCTGGTGAGCGCCATCTTCCGCTCGCAGGCAAACGCACTCCCTGGTGCGGACGTCGCCACCAACGGCGCCTCGCGTGTGGCGAACTATCAGATGACCGCGGCCCAGTTCCTCGCCGCGACTGGACGGCCGCTGCGGACGGGTCTCACGTCGGAAACCGTCAACCTCGTTCGTCAGGGCGACCTGTACGGCGATCGCATCAACGCGCTCGACATGCGCTTCGCCAAGATCCTGCGGATGAAGGGCACTCAGGCGAACATCGGGCTCGACCTGTACAACATTCTGAACTCCAATACACCGACGGCGTACGAGACCGTCTACAATCCGGACCCGGCCCAGAACCGCTGGTTCGTGCCCACGGCCGTCGTGCAGCCTCGGTTCATGCGGTTCAACGTCCAGTTCGATTTCTGATCGGGTCGTCGATCGACACGTTGCAGAGGCTTTCGCGCAGCGGCCGGTGCCGTCCGCCGACACGTGCTGTCGCTGCACGGTTGCGTCGTCGACGGCGACCATTCGCCGTTTCCTTTGACGCGCCCGCTGGCAAGGCCAGGCGACCGAGAAGGCCTACAATTCCGCGCAGCGACGTGGCGGCCTATCCCTGATGGCGGAATTCGTATTCGGTCCGTTCCTGCTCGATTCGACCAACTCCCGCCTGACCCGAGAGGGGGCGGAGGTCCGCCTGCGCCCGCTCGTATTCAGAGCGCTGCGCGTGCTCCTCGAGCATCGTGACACGTGTGTCGGCTACGACACACTGGTGGAGCAGGTGTGGGAGGGGACGCACATCGCGCGACACACGATCGACGTAACCGTGGCCGAAGTGCGCAAGCATCTTGGCGAGTACGGTCGGTGGATCGTGCATCGGCCGAAGGTCGGCTACGCCCTCGAAGTGCCGCGGTCGGACGAACTGGTGCGGCAGGGTTGGCATTATTGGAATCAGCGGACGCGCAGCGGCTGCGCTCATGCCATCGGATGTTTCAAGCGCGCCATCGGCGAATGCCCGTCCGACTTCCGCGCGTTCGAGGGGCTTTCGGCATCGTACCTTGCCATGGCCATCTTCGGCACCGAGGCGCCACTCGAAACATACCCGCGGTTTCTCGACGCACACGAGCAGGCAGTCCTGCTCGGCGGCCTGCGCCCGGAGCTCCGCTGCAATCGAGCGTTCGGTCTTGGCGTGTTCGAACGTCGTTTCGCCGAGGCCGAACGGGAGCTGTTGCAAACGCTCGACGATCGCCCCGCGCTCGGTGCGACGTACGTGCGTCTGGGAATGCTGTACGGCGTCCGCGGTGGTTTCGACCTGGCGATTGATGTCCTCACCCGCGGCCGGACAGTTGATCCGCTGCTGCCGACGCTTGCGGCGGCGGACGTCCTCGTGCGTTGCTGGCAGCGCGATTTCGACGCCGCAGTGGCGCTCGGACGACAAGGCGTCGAGCTGCACCCCTATCTGCATGTCGTGCGCGTTAATTACGGTGAAGCGCTGGAATGCGCCGGACGACTGGAGGATGCGCTGGCGCAGTATCAGGTCGCCTCCGTCATTGCGCCTGATGTGCCGTGGCTTCGCGCACTCGAAGGCGCGTGCCAGGCCAAGTTGGGGCGGAGCCGGGATGCGAAGTCGATTCTGGAGGGGCTCGAGGCGCTGCGCCGAACCGAGTATGTCGATGCGCATCACATGGCGGTGCTGCTGACGGCGATGGGACGCCCGGAAGACGCCGTGGCCGAGCTGGAGCGTGCGCTCGCCGAAAACTCGGCGTGGGTTTATACCTGGGCGGTCGATCCGAAGCTGGATACCCTGAGACACGATCCGCGGGCGCAAGAGGTCATGGCGCTCAACGTCGTGGCCGCGCCGGGGATTTGATCGTTTTTTGAGGCGGTCACCCCCCGACGCTGCCGTAGAATCCGTCCGGACTTTCCCGATTGAGGGCGACGATGGCCATTAGCGGGTCTCCGAGGACGAGGCGCTGGGTAATGTCGCTCGGCGTGGTGTTGCTGGCGCTGCCGGCGTACGCGGGGGCAGGCGACCGTCGCCTCGCCGAGGCCGCGGCGCGGGCAGATGTAACGGTGGTCCGCCAACTGCTGGCGTCGGGCGCAGACGTGAATGCTGCCGACGCTGAGGGCACGACACCACTGCATTGGGCGGTGTGGGCCGATGACGAGGCGACCGTCCAGGAACTGCTGCGCGCGCACGCCTCGGCGGTGGTCGCCAATGCCTTCCGGGTGACGCCGCTGTCGATTGCCGCCGAGTACGGCAACCCCGTCATCGTTCGTCATTTGCTTGCAGCGGGCGCGAAGGCAGAAGACGTCGATTCATCGGGACAGACACTGCTGATGTCGGCGGTCCGTTCTGGAAGCGTCGAAACAGTCCGTCTGCTGATCGACGCGGGCGCCAACGTCAAGACCGCGGAACCGCAACTGGGCCACACGGCGCTGATGTGGGCGGCCCGCATCAACAGCGGCGCCATCGTCAAGCTGCTCGTTGACCGCGGAGCGGCGGTCGAGGCGCGGACCCGCGTCGGCGCC
>Ga0207701_10002640_pt1 | contig 18552 bp, 16 predicted proteins | sample KBSSwiSSwithPhiX_FD_184294 | JGI IMG/M metagenome (GOLD analysis project Ga0207701, IMG submission 184294) | Switchgrass rhizosphere bulk soil microbial communities from Kellogg Biological Station, Michigan, USA, with PhiX - S5 (SPAdes) (version 2) | ecosystem: Environmental > Terrestrial >... | reverse complement strand
GAGGAATATTTTAAGTGAAGAATTCTCGTCCGCAATGTCGACCTGTCGGGGCACTGCGCAAATAATAAATAATCAAACAGACTAAAACACACTATCAAACAAAGTATTCTCATACTTAGTAAGTAACATATTGGTTGCCCTGCGTTACAGCCGGCCTTGTTGATGTTGATGGAGCACTTACAACCTGCATCATTCTTACATAATCATCAATGTTAAGCCGACGACCAAACTTACTGATATAGAAGGAAAGTTTTCCGCTAACCACTGGAGTCGCAAATGATGAACCCTCAAGGGCCAATAATGAATTAATAAATGGTAGTTGGTACTTACAGCAAAGGTTTTCTGTTCTTTCATTCATAACACCAATGGTCACAAAATCATTCGAGAAATTCTGATAATAGCATGGCACTCCCGGTATTTTGAAACCGGTAACGGAAATTACTGAGTATTTGGAATTGGATGCAAGGCATCCAGGGTAAAATAAATGATCAGGAGCTCTCAACTTGTTATTATCATTGATAACTTCTGTACATTCCTGACCCGGCACTCTATCCAGCGTATCATTTCCGGCAGCAGCAATAATCGGTATCGATTTACTATGACATTTTTCAGCATAATAATTCAACACTCCATCTGTTGTTCCGTAATAACCCATACTGGTATTGATCACTGTGGCATTATTGTCCGCAGCATAACTTATCCCGCAACAAAGTTCAAAAACTGAACCTTCTCCCTGGCCATTCATCACTTTTACCACCATCAGCTTTGGAATTTTGGTACTGTCACTCGCCTGGTAAAAAGAGTTGAGCGCTATACTTGCCACAGAGGTTCCATGCCTGGAATCATGATCATCCATGTATTTGGTTTGATCGGCTCCATACAAAAGGTTTTTTGAACCGCCGGGACCATTCCATAATATCTCGGATCGCATGCCCTTTACAAAGAGCGTGGTGTCTATTCCTGTATCCAATACAGCGATCACTGCGCTATCATTGATTGATGACGAAGGAAACATCAAAACACTATCCGGAACTATGGTGTTAATTCTTTCAAGGTGAATAACCAGCATCTTATTCTGGTCAAGAGCGGCCAGGGCATCGCCTCCTGCAGGCTTGGTTTTTGGCTTGGGAGGGGGTGCTGTGACAATGGAACCGTCTGCAGAATCAGTTCCCCTCAATTCCGCATCTGCAGTAATATTCCATAGCAAGTGCTCATTATTAGAGCAATATTTTACATTAATACTTTTTATGATTATTTCATTAGGCTTTAATCCTTTCTTTTTAACTACTTTTCTCAAATATGATGTGAGACTTCCCTTTTTAGGTATTACCCCATCAACAGAATGAGGAGATAGCGCAGCTATTTCGCTCTTCATTTTATTGAGTATGATACTTTGCTTTACTGAATCAACTTTTTCTTCAAACACACCATTCCAGTTGATCCAGTTTTTTACAATTTTCCTTTCATACTGCGCGTGAAGTTCAGGAGCGGCCAGAAAGCAGGCCAGGGTAAGCGCAAGCAGTAGCTGCGCACCCATCCCTTTACGGAGAGTTGACATATACAAGGTTGTTTAAGAGTTTCTAAAGCTTGTCGAGAAATACTCTGGCATCAGCATCGTGTTCAAGACCCTGCTCTGTTACCTGGTGAAGCAGCTTCTTCGCTTCGGCAACATCTCCGGATCTGTTTCGTTTCAGCAAGGTGAGGGCTACATAAAATTTTCCCGGGTTAGCAAAAAGATTGTTCACGGCTTCAAGCTCACGGAAATATTTCAATGCCTTGTCGTAATCCCCGAGCCTGAGGGAAACAATACCCGCATACTCTTTTAATTTATGATCAGAAGGATGAGATTCTTTAAGCTGCTCAAATCTAACAAGTGTTTCATTCAGTTTTCCTTCATTGTAAAGCCTGAGTGCAGATTGTATACTGTCCTGCGTACCTCCCATTGAAACACCCAGAACCGCTAAGTTCTCATTTATGTATCTATCCGCAAGTTGCACCGGTGAAGAAACAGGATAAAACATAAAAATAATGATGCTTATCAAGCCGATAACAGCGGCGGCGGCAAGGTAAGGCACCAGGGTTCTTACAGGCTTTACCTGCGGTTTGCTTTTATTCTGTTCATACAATTCGCGGAAACGTTTCTTTCGCTCTGCATTAACCTGGTTTTTGATCACATTGACAGAACCTATATAAAACGCAAGGTCGCCCGCAAAAACCGGATCATCTATCACCCTCTGGTCAAAAAGCCGGAGGTCTTCTGCTGATAAATCCCCGCTTAGGTAATCATCAATATGGTCAAGGTTATCTTTCATTATGGTCGTGTTTGCATATACATTTTCCTCAGTTTATCCAGGCAACGAAGCCTGCTTGTTTTCACTACATCAGGTGATTTATATTCCATAGATAATGATATCTCCTTGTCAGAATAACCTTCGGCAAACATCATCAGCAGTGATCTGCAGTTTTCACCGAGTTCGTTCAGCTTTCTTTTTATCTCTTCAAAATCAGATTGCTCGATGATCTGCTGAACAATGGATTTGGCGCCATCCGACAACCTTAATAATACATCACTGATCTCTGTTGTATGGTTGACGCTGCTTTTATTAGTCGTGTTTTTCCGTATTATGTCAACACATTTATTATTAAATACTTTGAAAAGATATGTTTTTAGGGAAGAGCGGTTTCCGAACTGGCCGGAACAGATGGATTCGATGGCAGAAATGATGGTGTCGGAATAAGCGTTGAAAGAATCGTCTTCTTTCAGATGAAAGCGTTCCATCCCGGCTGTAATAAAATAGGAGAACCGGTTGAACAATTCATCTTCTCCTTTTCGTTTGTTGTTCCCAGCCTCAGTTAATTTCCGGATGATTTCCTCATCACTGTTGTGCGATGTGGTAAAATAAGAAAGCATGATGGGATACCTCCCTAAAGGAAGTTACCGAAAAATAATGTAAGAAAAAATTGAATTTCTGTTTCTGTGTTGTTTCCGTATCACGACTAAGTATTCCGGAACTCAATTTATTTCAACACTTCTAAAAAAATTAATTTATGAAAAAGAATTTCCTGGTACGTTTATTCGTACTCGCAGCATCAACGCTCCTCTATACCGGAGCTTTCTCACAACTGTCAACCAAAAGCGCTTTTTCAGGAGCAATTGCATCTTCTGATAAAATGGCGCTTGAAAGCCTTAAAGCTGTTAATGCTAAAATGCACAACCATTTCAGCAAAAACTTTAAAAATGCAACGGACATACGCATACATCCTGAAGCAGACCACACACAGATCTCTTTCAAGGAAAACGGATCTGCAAATTCAGTACAGTATAACAAGAAAGGCAAATGGCAGTATTCACTACGTACTTATGACGAAAGCAAATTATCTGACAACCTCCGCAATGATGTTGAAACTGCTTACCCCGGATTTAAAGTATTCGGATTTGTAAACGAAGTGGACGTACTTGACAAAACCGCCACTCTGGTTATGATTGAAAACAAGGATACATGGAAAAGGATAAGAATAGTAGACAATGAAATAAGCGTGTATGAAGAATACAGAAAATCTAAATAGAACAGCAAAGGGTGAGAATGACCCGTCTCACCCTTCTCTGCATACCTCTGCAAACTTATGATAGAGCCGGTTGAAATCTTTTTGATTCACCGGCTTTGTTATGAAGCCTTTTGCTCCCAGCATCAGGCTTAATTCATTATCCCGCAGCGAATGTGAAGTGGTGAACATGATCACCGGGATCGCCATGTATCTTTCTTCTACCTTGAGCGCTTTCAGTGTTCTTATACCATCCCAAATCGGCATGTTGATATCTAGTACAATACAGCAGGGTAAATTGGTTTTCGGTGCTACATTATTCAGGAACTGAATCAACTCCAGACCATTGTTAACTACTACTACACTGATGACAGGATCAATTTCGTTCACCATTGATCTAAAAAATTCCTGATCGTCCAGATCATCGTCCGCATAAAGAAAGTAAGCGCCCGTGGGCACTTCAGTTAAGTTTTTCATATCATAACTTCTCCCAGACAGGTAATTTAAAAAATCGGGCCAGCTATTATGAACCTGTTAACAATCAATTATATTCTTACATTTATAACTGAAATTCGTACCTGTCCTGAATTAAAACCACCCGAATATGTGCCGCTCCTATCGCCTCAGGCAACCCCTTTTTAGCTTTCTTACTTACGGTGTGGTCAACAAGGAAGAACATACAGAAATTGACGTTATGAATATTTCCCGATCGTTTTTATGTTAAAATTGCAGGAAGATCTTGAGATTATATATTAAACATACCGCGGCTGTAATTTTTTTCATATTCACTATGCTCACCCTTCATGCCCAGAAAGCCTCAGAATACCAGGTTAAGGCTGATTTCCTGTTCAATTTCAGCAAATTCCTGGAATGGCCTTCCGTCGCACTGGGACAACCCAATGAACCTTTTGTTGTGGGGATACTTGGCAACGATCCGTTCGGTAATTACCTTGATGAAATTACTGCAGGAGAAAAAATTATGGACCGCCCTATGGTCGTTAAAAGGTTCAATAGTATACATGACATAGATAAATGCCATATTTTATTCATAAACCTCCCGGGAGAAACAAGTGAAGCACTAAATACATTAAAAGGGAAAAGTGTTTTAACAGTTAGCGACGAACAGGACTTTAACAGGAATGGTGGCATCATTAGATTTTATTCAGATAACGACACGATCCGATTGCAGATCAATCTTGATGCAGCAAAAACTGCAAACCTGAATGTGAGCTCAAAACTTTTGCGGATAGCTAAAATTTATGAGTAGGAAATCATCGATACAGCAAAAAATAATGAAGGTGATCATGCTCACCAGCGGTATTGTGCTGATCATGACCTGTGCCGCATTTTTTGTTTATGAATACATCACCGCGCGTGAAATGTTACGACGCCAGATTTCAACGATGAGCCAGATAGTAGCTACCAACAGCACGGCAGCGCTCGCGTTCGACAACCAGAAAGATGCCTCGGAAATATTGAATGCATTAAAAGCAGAAAAAAATATCAAAGCTGCAGCACTATATGATGAAAATGGAAACCTGTTCGCGAAATATCCTGCAATGACGCATTCATTTTATTTTCCGGTACATGTAGGAAGGTTGGGATATTTCTTTACCGGTGAATATCTTGAAGGATTTCAGCCCGTTGAACTCGAAGGCGTAAGGCTCGGGACCATCTTTCTGCGTTCAGACATGCAAGCCATGTATAACCGGTTCTTTTTGTACGGTATTATTGCCGTAATATTCATAGTCATTTCTTTCATATTTGCCTGGATGATATCGAAACACCTGCAGAAATCTATCTCCACTCCTATCCTCGAACTGGCGGACACCGCAAAAATCGTGTCAGATGAACAGACCTATTCGGTTCGTGCGCATAACAGAAGTAATGATGAAGTGGGTCTGCTTACAGATGCATTCAACCATATGCTCACGAGAATAGAAATACAGAATGCTGAAATAACCGGTCTTAACCAGAACCTGGAAAATAAAGTAAGGGAAAGGACACGTGAGCTTGAAAATACTAATGAAGCGCTCACCAAGCAAACCGAATTCTCTAATAATATACTGGATTCATCAGTTGATCTCATCGCGGTGTTCGACACAAACATGCGATTTGTAACATTGAACAGGCATGGAGAGGAAACCTATAAGATATCGTGCGAAAAAATTATTGGCCGGTATGTTGCGGAAGTCTTTCCTCAAACCCTCGAAAGTGGCTTGGTAAACGATCTTAAGAAGGCATTACAGGGAGAATTTGTACGGCACGTCAATTACATTTCTGGAGTTACGAAGCGCCATTATGAGAATTTTTATATTCCGCTAAAAGACAAAGATGGCAAGGTCTACCACATTCTTGCCATTGCCCACGACATAACCGACATCATGGAGGCAAATGAAAAACTTCAGGCATTGAACACTGAGCTTGAAAAATCAAACCGGGAGCTCGAACAATTTGCCTATGTCGCCTCCCACGACCTGCAGGAACCGCTACGTAAAATTCAAACATTTACAGAACTGGGTGAAAGGAACATGGATGACGCTACTGTACTTAAAAAGTATCTAAGCAAAGTAAACTCATCCGCAAATCGCATGACAGAGCTTATCAAGGCCGTACTGAATTACAGCCGTCTCTCAAAATTTGAAAATGATTTTGTGGAAGTAGACCTCAACAATATTCTGCAAAGCATATATATTGACCTCGAATTGTTGATACATGAAAAACAGGGAGTGATTAATAGTGAAAAACTTCCTGTGATCTATGGCATCCCTTCACAACTTCACCAGCTGTTCATCAACCTGATCACAAATTCATTAAAGTTCAGCGATAAAACACCTGTCATCAACATCACTTCCCAATATGTACATGGCAGCGACATTGGCGATGAGATATCAGTCATAAAAGAAAGAGATTATATTCAAATTGCTTTTTCTGACAACGGCATCGGCTTCGACCAGAAATTTGCAGAGAAGGTTTTTTCGATATTCCAGCGGTTACACTCCGATAAAAGCATTGCAGGTACAGGTATTGGTCTTGCCATTTGTAAAAAGATCGTTGAAAATCACCAGGGCATTATTACTGTGCGGAGTGAATTAAAGAAAGGAACAATATTCTTTATTTATTTGCCATTGCTGCATGTGCGAACCGGTCAGTTTACAAATACTTCGTCTACAAACACCATGGCTTTCTGACCTTTCTGCTGGTGCCACACAGGCATCGACCCAACAGGCTTCACAACAATTTTAAGATAATGCACTGTTGCTGGAGGATAGCTGCAAGTAACGGGAACATTCATCCTGTTACGCATGTCGCCGGGCTGTACAGGTTTAATTGATCCAAGAAGTTTCATATTACCCATACCCGATCCACCATAGACCTCAACTTTTTCAGGTAGAAAAATTCTCGTGCTGAGATCTTCGAGCAGACTGAGGGTGATATTTTTTGTTGTTACAGAATGATCAAACCTCATCACTGCTACGAGATCAGTTTTTTCGTAACCCAGCCACCTGCCACTGGCAAAGTTCACATCGCTGAGTTCACTATCAGTTAGCGTTCGCCCGCCTGATGCTTTATATTTCGGATCAGGTTTGGTAAGCAGCTCCACGCTGTCGGGCATAAAGCTTCTTTTGTAAAAATGATGTTCAAGCAGGTTACTGTTGTACCAGCCGTTCTTATAGGCAACAGCTTTTAGTGTAAGGTTGGAATCAATCACCATTCCTTCTTTGTACTCAGGCGATTTAATGCTATCCGGAGATGTGCCGTCGAGCGTATACCGGATAACAGTGCCCTTTATGTAATGTTTGAGCTGCAGATCTTCAGGACCGGTAAGAATATGATCTTCGTTCTCCAGAATGGGAGGAGTAAGCTGCAGCTTTACCGTATCGCCTGTAAAACCTGAATAGTAGGCTATATTTTTATTTTTTTCTTCAAGTTCCTTCAGCTTCCCCTGTGATGCAGGCGTGCTCCACAGGTAAACAGTTTTCAGTTTCGGGAACGATTGCAATTTCCTTAAGTTGTTATAATCAACAGCGGTACCCGATAATGCTAACATTTTAAGAAAAGGCAATGCCTGGAGTTGCTCGAGGGTTTTACCGGTGATCTGTGTAAAATTGAGGTTGAGCCTTCTCAGATTTTTAAACTGTTTTATAATAGAAAGATCTTCATCTTTCACTGCCATTCCCGGAAGATTGAGCTCAACGATCTTTTCATTTACCGGCGCAAGTTCCTTCAATGATGAAATATTAAAAAGTGCACGGTTATAAAAAGTTGCATTAAGCGCCGGCGACCCGATGGCCAGTGGAGCAATCACCCGGTTGTTATTGTTCAGCTTTGAAATTTCATTTTCATCTGCCGCGGCAAAATCATAATTCTCTTCTGATGCAGATGGTAAAGCTTTTTTACCTATCACATAAAGTGTGTCAGATGGCAAAAGATCAATGAACTTTTTTTCAAAATCCGCTCCTCTCTTTACCCATTCGTGTATAATGAACATTTCTTCATCGGTAAGCTGGGGTTTGCCTTTTGGCGGCATATGGTCTTTCTCTTCGAGCGGCATATGGATTCGTTTCATCATCACACCAAGATCTGCTTTGGATGTGTCCCAGGGAACACCATCCTTCCCACCTTTCACGAACAGTTCTTTGGTATCCATCACAAGATCTCCCTTCGATTTTTTACTATTATGGCAGCTCGCGCATTTACTGTCAAAAACCGGTTGTACAAGATCGTTATATACAAGCGCATCTTCAAAAGGAGGAATTACCCTTTTCTCTACCGGAGTGATCGGTGCGAGTATGAAATTTTCACCGTGAGTGATCACAGCACCGTGATGTCCGGCAAGTGATATCATTATTGCAAGGAACAATGAAACCGCGCGTGCAACATGTATGTTTCCGGTTAATTTATTTCTGATCAGAAAAATACCATACAATAAAAAAGGGATCAATACCCCCGTCCATTTATGGATGGACAATGCGTCGGGATCATATCCTTCATTTCTTGAAAGTGCAAAACCCATCAATGCAGTAACAGAAGCCGTAAAAGCAGCTGCCAGCAGCAATGCATCGATGGCCGACCTGTACCAGTGTTCATTCCTGAGACGTGAAGGGAAAAATAAGGTTACGATTGCATAGATCAATATCAGCACTATAGGAAAATGCAGCGCAAGCGGGTGCATCCGTCCAAATACCTGCAGCCAACCCGGTAAAATGATCCTTGGTTCGAAGAAAAGAAAAAACAGCAACAGGGAATTCAGTGGAATAAGAGATCGCTCAGCAACCGTTTTGACCAGTTTTGATCCTCTCATTTTATATCTAAGCAATTATGTTTTTTACAATTTTACCAGAAACATCAGTAAGACGGTAGCGGCGGCCAAGATGTTTGAATATCAGTTGTTCGTGATTAAGGCCCATCAGATTCAACACGGTTGCCTGGAAATCGTGAACATGTACCGGATCCTTTACTATATTATATCCGAAATCGTCTGTTTCTCCATAAACAAAGCCAGGTTTCACTCCACCACCTGCCATCCATATCGTGAAGCATCTTGGATGGTGATCCCTGCCATATGTTTCTTTAGTAAGCTCGCCTTGGCAATAATTTGTTCTGCCAAATTCTCCACCCCATATCACAAGTGTTTCATCGAGCAAACCTCTTTGTTTAAGATCGGTTACCAACGCTGCTGATGCCTGGTCAGTGTCTTTACATTGTAGTCTCAGCTCCGAAGGAAGATTTGAATGTCCATCCCATCCCTGGTGATACAACTGAACAAAGCGTACACCGTTTTCAGAAAGTTTGCGGGCAAGCAGGCAGTTGGCTGCATAAGTACCCGGTATCAAACATTCAGGACCGTACATCTTGAGCACTGATTCGGGTTCCTTGCTCATATCGGTGATCTCCGGCACAGCTGTTTGCATACGGTAAGCCATTTCATATTGCTTGATCTTTGTGCTGATCTCAGGGTCGCCGAACTCTTTGTATGAAAGTTCGTTCAGCTCTCCTAGCTTGTCGAGCATCCGTCTTCTGTCACTTTTATTCATTCCATCCGGATCTGCGAGATACAACACCGGGTTTTCGCCACTGCTGAACTGCACACCCTGGTGAACGGAATCAAGAAACCCGTTAGTCCACAATTTTGAATACACTCCTTGTCCGTTACCCATACCTCTTGACAGCAATACACAGAATGCAGGCAGATTTTTATTTTCACTTCCAAGGCCATAACTCAGCCACGCTCCCATGCTCGGACGGTTTCCTACCTGTGCGCCCGTCTGGAAAAAAGTTAATGCCGGATCGTGATTGATGGCCTCAGTAAACATGCTTTTAACGATGCAAAGCTCGTCAACAATTCCTGCAGTGTATGGGAGCACTTCACTGATCCATGCGTTAGCCTGGCCATACTGGTTAAATTTCATAGCGGTGCCCGCCATTGGAAATTTTTTCTGATCGGCAGTCATACCTGTAAGGCGTTGCCCCATACGAACGGATGCAGGAAGATCCTGGCCATGCATTTTCTGCAGCATGGGCTTATAATCGAACAGATCAAGTTGTGAGGGAGCGCCATTCTGGAAAAGGTAGATAATACGCTTTGCCTTCGGCGCAAAATGAGGAAGGCCAGTCATTATTACCTCTTCATCCGAAGAATTAAAAAGATCGGGAACGAGCAGTGAACCGAGCGCAAAGCTTCCTATACCAAGACTTAATCTTGATAAGAACTTACGACGGTTAAAATTAAGCCCATGCTCAATTATTTCTTTTTGCATAAACGTTGTTAACTTAAAAGTTATAAGTTAAAAGTTAAAAATTGTCATTGTTTAAAAACAACTTTTAATTTATTACTATTAGCTTATAACCAAATATTTCAAACTTTTCACATTTCACTTATATCAGGTCCTGGTTATTGTTTCCTCAAGATTATAAATAGTGCTGATGGTTTTCATTAATGCCGCTTGCGTGTTCCTGTCTAAATTTCCTTTTGAGGGATACTCTCCGGCCTTTAAAGCTTTTTTTGCGTCGAGAGATTTGTTCCTGAATTGCGATAACTGGTCGTCGTAATAAGACTTTAATATGCTAAGTTCCTCTTTCGACGGCTTTCTGCAAACTATAAGTCTGAAAGCTTTTTCAATTCCTTTGTCCGAAGATGAATCTTTTATCAGCAGGTTTTGCGCCAGCACGCGAGAAGCTTCCCACACCAACGGATCGTTCATCATCACAAGCGCCTGAAGCGGCGTATTGGTCTGAGAGCGTTTAACCTCGCATTGGTCGCGGTTGCTGGCGTCAAATATGATCATTGATGGAGGAGGAACAGTAAGCTTGATGAATGTATAAATTCCCCTCCTGTATAAACTATCTCCATGATCCTGTTTGTAGGTGGCCAGCACGCCCCTGCCGGATGTTGAGCTTTCCCACAATCCTTTTGGCTGGTATGGCTTAACACTTGGTCCACCGATCACTTTCACCAATAATCCGCTGCTTGCCAGCACCACATCACGTACCATCTCTGCCGGTATTCTTGTCCGCGGCCCTCTAGATAAATAAAAATTGTCGGGGTCAATGTTGTGTTTTTCAGGTACAACTTTGGTTGATTGCCTGTAAGTGGCACTGGTAGCGATCATTTTTATCAATCGCTTGATGTCCCAGTCGTGTTCCATAAAATCTACGGCGAGCCAGTCGAGCAGATGCGGGTTCGATGGTAATTCACCCTGCATACCGAAGTCGCCTGAAGTTTTTACAAAACCTCGACCGAAAAAGTTTTGCCACATCTGGTTCACAAAAACTCTAGCCGTGAGTGGATTTTTTTTATTTGTCGTCCATTTTGCAAGACCCATCCTGTTGCGCGGTAATCCAACCGTATCGTAAGTCATAACTGCGGGGATGGCAGAAGCCTTCACTGCAACCGATGGCTTATCGTACACACCGCGGTCGAGCACATATGTAACGCGTGGTGTATCCAGTTCTCCCATTACTGAAACGGTTAACGATCCCGTGTCTTTTTTATTGATGTAGCCCATCACCGTTTTGATGTCGGTATCATTGATAGTAAGCCAGGGGGATTTAGCAGGTTTGGAAGTAGAAACATCTCCTTCAAAACCTGCTTCCTTCGAAGTATTGAAAAATGCAAACAGGCTGTAAAAATCTTTTTGAGTAAATGGATCGAATTTATGATCGTGACACTGCGCACATTCGATGGTAACACCCAGAATCCCTTTACCGAAGGTTTTTACTTTATCGAGGATGTATTCAATCCGGTATTCTTCAGGCACCACTCCACCTTCTTCCGTGTATTTATGATTACGTAAAAATGCAGTCGCCAGCACCTGTTCTTTTGTGGCATCAGGCAAAAGATCGCCTGCGAGCTGCCACGTGAGGAACTGGTCGTAATGCATGTTAGTGTTGAAGGCATGGATCAGCCAGTCGCGCCAGGGCCATTGTGTACGTATGTTATCATCCTGGTATCCGTATGAATCGGAATAACGGGAAACATCCAGCCAGTGTATGGCCATCTTTTCGCCATAGGCCTTATCGGCAAGTAATTTATCGGTGATCTTTTCGAAAGCATCCGGTGAATTGTCGGCGAGGAATTCATCCATCAGTTCAAGTGAAGGAGGTAATCCTGTTATGTCAAGAGAAACTCTTTTCAATAACCTTTCCTTATCTGATTCTTCATTCGGCTTCAGGCCGATCCTGTTGAGCTGGTCGAGAACGAAATAATCAATTTCGTTTTTGCACCATTTTTTATCTGCAAGCTCAGGTAAAGGAGATTTTACAGGAGAAGTGAATGCCCAATGAGATTCATAAACAGCACCCTGTTCGATCCATTTTTTAAAAAGCGCAACCTGGTCTTCGGTGAGCGCGCCGATATGTGATTCAGGAACAGGCATCATGTAATGCGGATCGGTTGAGCTGATACGTTTGTACAGCTCCGATTGTTCGGGCTTTCCTTTTACAATAGCGAAAGCTCCTTTTGTTTCTGTTAACGGGGCAAATGCCGATTCAGGTTTATCGAGACGAAGATGTGCTTCGCGTTTGTTGGCGTCGGGCCCATGGCACGAAAAACATTTGTCGGAAAGAATAGGTCGTATGTGGAAATTGAAACTGACCTTATCGGGAAGTGCAGCATTCGCATGCTTACCCTGCCTGCCACAACCCAGATGTATTACAAGCAGTAAGGCGATCGCACATAAAGCATAGCCAAATCGTTTATTCATAATCAGCAAACCATCTCTATCAGGTGGTCAATAATAACAATAATTGGCCGAATAACAATCATGAACCTGGCTGAATATCCAACATACTGATTCTCTGTTTATAAAGTGGCGGTAATAAAAGGAATTTTAATATATGATCTGCTTTGAATTTTCTGCCGGCCCTGTATAACTTCAAAAGGTGACGGATTAAAAACGGCTGGCCAAACTGTAATAATTCTTTTACGCGGTTGGATACAACAAGTTTTTGCGACTCAATGAGAATGAAATAACGTATGATGCCGAGATGTTTCCGGTATTGTTTGAAAAGATCTGCAGTGAATGAACTGCAGACAAGATTATTTTTGATATGGTTGTTGTACATCTGAACCCATTGCTCGTAACCCGATGGCAGTTGAGGAATCCCCATCCGTTTACCCACCCTGCAGAATACTTCCACAACATCTTCTTTTTCCTCTTTCGTTAATTTAGTTTCAAGCGCTTCATGTGCAGCTATCGAATAATGTATAAGCATAAAGAGCACATCACGGTAAGCCGCATCCGGTATTGAACTACCCCGTGAATTTTCGACTGCCGAATGGATATGTTTCATTTTATCTATGGCCTTGTTTGCCTTTTCCGTGGAAGAAAAAATGATCTCCCGCGCATAAGTAACTGTCGAGAATAATCTTCCCAGCGGATCTGAAGGCAGCCGGCCGGTGAAATATAACCAGTCGACTGCCTTGTTGAGCGCAAATTCCGCAGCTGCGCCAGCAAAGATCAGGAGTATAGTGTCAGCCTTACCCCAGATCCTGCGGACAATAGAATCGGTATTTACGTAGTGGTTATGAACTTTTTCCATACCAGTCAATCTTTCTGCTTGCATACATCACTAATCCCAATACAATAAACAAGCCGATACTACCTACAAGCAGTGCCGTGTCTTCCAGCCTGATGAGAACAAAAATAAATGAATACTGAAGTGTGATAATTCCACCTGCAAGTATTGCCGAACGCCAGTTGCCGAATAATTGTTTAGCATAAAATGTGATCATGGTAATGACAGCCAGCGATGAAATGAGGTAAGCAATATCAAAATGAATGAATTCACTGAACGATAAAAGCAAAGTGTAGAAAATCACAAGTGCAAGCCCGATCAAAATATATTGCAGCGGGTGCACAGGTTTTTTCTGTGTGATCTCTACTATAAAAAACAATCCGAAAGTAAGCCCTATGAATAAAATTGCATACTTAACGCAACGCTCTGTTTTTGCATACTGGTCGGCGGGCTGTAAAAGTGTAATGCCAAAATTAATATCAAGATCGGTGGTATTGATATCCTTCAGGATAGTACCGAACGGGAGATTGGCTTTATTAAATTTCCATTGGGCCATGAAGCCTGAATCAGAAACTTTTCTTTCATCCGGTAAAACGCTTCCATGGAATGATGGACTTGGCCAGGAAGATTTTATTTCATAATTACTGTTGCCGCTCAAGGGTATAAATCTTAATTCCTCACTTCCCTTGATTATTGCCTGCATACCAAATGGAATACTTCCATTAATATCTTTGCTGCTGAGATCAATAGTTGCCGACAATCCTTTCCTCACAATACCCGATACCGGTAAACCAGGTGCCAGCTCGTATTCGCTGCCTTTAAAATTGACCACTATTTTTTCTTCTATACCCTTAAAATCAGAAATGCCGAAGCAGAGTTGCGCTTCATTCCAATGGATGGTATTCGGGTCAACGTCTTTTGGAATTTTGATGATGAAACTTCCGACCTGTTTGAGATGTGCCTTATATAGCAGCACATTGTAAATGGAACGCTTTCTTAAATGATGATCGATCGTTCCGTTTACATTGAGTACTTCCGGCAAAATCCAGAAATGCTCACTTCCTGAATCCGGTTTACCATCTATTACGCCAACCACTTTGTTGAACGGGATATACAGAAATGGTCCGCTGATGGTCTGTGCATCCGACCATTTGCTGCTTACTTCGTGAACGATCTCGTTCTGGCGCAGTTTTCTTTCGTTAACAAGATTGTTGACGAACAATGTAGGAATGATCATGATGATGATAAGAAATCCCATGATCATGGCTTTAAAGAAAATCCTGTTACGTTGAAAAAAGTTTGCTTCGGGAGTTAGTGTTTCCATTTTTGTTTTATTTATTAAAAGCGCTTTGTTTTTCAAAGTATAAGTACGAAAAAATTAACCGATAGACCTGATCATTTTCTCGAGCGCGTCGAGATGATTTCTGAAAGCCTTTTCACCTGCCTTTGTGATCTTATAAGTAGTATTTGTTTTTCTGCCGATAAATCCCTTTTCAACTTTAACGAATGCATTATCCTCAAGCGTTTTGAGATGACTGGCAAGATTGCCATCGGTGACTTCTATCAGTTCCTTCAGCTCATTAAAATTCACTGCATCGTTCACCGCCAGGGCACTCATGATACCCAGGCGTATACGGCTGTCAAAAACTTTATTCAAATGCTGAATAGGATTCTTCATCTGGTTTGTTGAATTGTTCATGGCTCCTTCCTTTCATATTTCCACCACATGGCTACGCCATATATAATGTGCAGCACACCAAAACCGAATGCCCATGCATATAATCCACGTTGAATAATTAAAAGTGCGAGTATTCCTGTAAGAATCTGGCCATATCCCAGGTAACGAACCTCTCCCATAGTATATTTTGATCCGTTCACCAACGCGAGGCCATAAAAAATAAGCATTGCCGGCGCCACGAGATCATAATATTTTAGATCGATCATTTTCCAGATCAATATACCACCCACTACCATTGGCAGAAGGGTGTTCCACAACAGCCTGCGCGCCGTATTACCCCAGATTGCTACGCCTTCTTTTTTACTTTTCAAATAGGTAAAGATAAATGCTGCAGCCAGTGCTGCAATGAAAATGAGGGCTGCAATAAAGATCAGTTCATCCTTTAAGCATGCAGCGCATCCGGAAGATGGACTGGTGCCAGTCAAATAATCTGTGATCTTGTTTTCGGCTACCCATGAACCCACAAGGGCGCATACCCCTGCCGCAATACCGCTCCAGCCGCTTAGGCTGATGAAGCGGCTGCTCCGTTCCATCATTTTTCTTATGTCCTTAATGGCATCAAGATTACTTTGAGTGGTAGTGCTCATGAGAATATGCTTTGAAATTCAAAGTAATTTGAAAAAAGGGAGAATTCAAAATATTTTGAGGTGTTTTTTGAAAAGCCATTCACTTTTCATTTTTAACTTTTGACTTTTCACGCAAAAATGATCGTCTTATTACCTGAAACAAATATCCTGTCTTCCAGCACCATTTTTAACGCATCGGCAAGGACCGACTTTTCTATTTCGTGCCCCGACTCGATCATATCGTTCAGATCATCATAATGATGCACGGGAATTATCTTCTGCGTAATGATGGGCCCTTCATCGAGATCATCATTTACAATATGTGCGGTAGCGCCGATAAGTTTCACGCCTCTTTCAAATGCGCGTTTATAAGGATTGGCACCTTTAAATGCGGGAAGAAATGAATGATGGATGTTAATGATCCTGTCACGGAACGCCGCAATAAATGCTGAAGAAAGAATACGCATGAACTTGGCCAGAACAATGTAATCAGGATGGTATTGAATCACGGCAGCCATCACCTTTTGTTCAAACCCCAGCTTATCCGTCCCTTCATGCGAAATATAATGAAATGGAATGTTGAACTTTTCAGCAAAAGGTCTGAGTGTTTCATGATTCCCGACCACCGCCCTGATCTCTGCGTGCAGTTCATTGAAATAATGACGAACCAGCAGGTCGCTCAGGCAGTGATGCTCCTTAGTAACAAGAATAACGATATTCTTTTTTTGCCTTGGAATGATCTCAATATCCGACCCGTTTGGCAGCACACCATTCAATTCATTCTTCAGCTTAAACTCATTCACATCTCCTGAAACTTCAAGCCGCATGAAAAATGTGTTTGTAAAAGTTTCTACAAACTCTTTCATCACGATAATATTATGCTGGTTACTGAAAAGCACTCTTGCTATCTTCGCGATAAGCCCCTTTTCATCCGGGCATTTTATCCGTATTACGTTATTACGTTCCATTATCTGAAAGAAATCTGCCTGAGATTAATGATTCCCGAATTATCCGGCTTTTCGCGCTTCAGCACAAAAAAGTAAACATCATGTTTTCCCGAAAAGGGTTTATCGAGTTCTGCTTTCAATGTTTTGTTCTCATTCCATGAGCCGGTTTTTGCGAACGGCATTTTACTGATCACAGGGCCTGCCCTTGAATCGACCCTCACCTCAATATAACCATCATTTTTATCTGCGGAATATAAATATTCAAAACCCCTGATCCCATCAAGGTCAATATTTTTCATCAATATATATCCCTTATGCCTACCTGCCGATAAATTATCACCAAACCTTGGAAATCCCGGGTATTCATCAGCATCAATTGGATTAAGGTCGGCATTCCTGATCGTCAGCACATCAGAACCTTTCAGCGGACCAACCACCTTGCCTCCCCTATCAGTGTATCCGGCAACAATAGTATACTGGCCCCGTGGTTCGTGATCATAAAACGGCAGGTTTAACTGTCCGTTGAGAGGAATAGCTTTCTGTGTATTCTTTTTATCAGTTAAGGAATAAATATATTTCACAATGCTTTCAGCTTCCCGCGTGGTTAGTTGCGGATGCGCGCTCATTACAAATTCTTTACCCCAGCTGCCGCCACCGCCTTTGATAATTTTATCTGCAAGCTTCCTCACAGATCCCTGCTGGTTCTTGTACCGGTTGGCAATAGAAATATAACTTGGTCCCACAGCTTTCTTACCCTCAAAGTGACAGGATTTGCAATCAATTTTTGCCATGATACCTTTACCCGGGTAATCAATTTCAGTAAAAGAAGGAACAGCCTGTCCATTATCCGTTTTCGAAGGCTTGGGATTATAAAAATAAAATGCCTTCACTTTTGTCATATTTATTTTTCCGTCTTCCTTATCACTTACTTTAACCGCATATTTAAACGGCTTATTCTTCCATGCAAATGATTTGTTTCCGGCACTTGTGATACGGACATCAGGCCTGGTATTGCCTACTTTCACTACTAAAGTATCTCTTCCACTCAATCCCTGTTTATCGCTCACTTTCAGCACCACACGATAAATTCCCGGCCTGGTGTAAGTATACCTGGCATCACGCGAAGTAATTACTGAATCATTTTCATTGAACGACCATTGGTAATTAATAGTGTCATCATCATCAAGATCCCTGCTTCCCCTGCTGGTTACGCTTATATTCAGAGGAGCCTGTCCGGCAATTTCTTTTATTACCGGAATCTTGCTGGACTCACTGGTCAAAAATCTTGTTCTTGAAAGTGAATCAGAAATAACTGAATCGAGGATGTTTGCTTTCGCAACAGGAGGACGGTTGCCGGTATAATATTCAATTTTTACCAGTCGCGCATCTTCGTTTGTTGCGCCATATACAGAACCATATTCCAGCATGTATAACAAACCATCTTTACCGAAAGCCATATCGATCGGCCTGCGGAAATCGCCTGTACCCGGCATGAATGGTTCAAGTCGTTTGTAATTCTCACTACTATCGAACTGTACGTTAAATACCCAGTTCCTCATCCAGTCTGCAATGAACAATGTTCCATCATAATATTCCGGAAACCTGTTGGGAGATGCAGCATTATTATCATACTTATAAAAGTCTCCGCCGATGGCGCAACGTCCGCCCGAACCAAGTTCCGGAAATTGTTCAGAAGCAACATAAGGATAGGCAATGAAGGGCGGTGTAGCCGGGGGCA
>Ga0207701_10002639_pt1 | contig 18554 bp, 18 predicted proteins | sample KBSSwiSSwithPhiX_FD_184294 | JGI IMG/M metagenome (GOLD analysis project Ga0207701, IMG submission 184294) | Switchgrass rhizosphere bulk soil microbial communities from Kellogg Biological Station, Michigan, USA, with PhiX - S5 (SPAdes) (version 2) | ecosystem: Environmental > Terrestrial >... | reverse complement strand
CCGATGACCTGGGAGTGGTGCGGCTCACGGTCGAGACGGACGTGGCCCAGTTCTACTACTCTCTTCGCTCGCTGGACGCCCAGGTCCAGATCCTGACCGAAACCGTCGTGTCGTATCGGGAGCGAAACACCCCAGCCTTGCCGTCCTGAACTTCGTAACCGAGATGGACGCAATCGACAAAACCTGCAAACGCGAGCAGCAACCCGCTGACCGCGGCGCCAAGCGCGAGGCGTGATTTTCGGCGCGTTGGCAACGCCAGTGACAGAGGTGGATGAACCGCCATGCTGAACAAGAGGCCGCACCCGACGGCGACTGCATTGAGCAGGATGTCGTGCATCTCGCCGACACGCCCGGGCACGAACCACTGGACCCATTCGTCCGCGATGCCCAGCGCCAGCCCCGCGCCGGCGGCGAGCGCCACACCGGACACGTCGGAACGTCGACGCCACGCCCGATAGAACAGGTAGGCCACGAGGCCGTATTCGACAAAGTGAAACGCCTCGACGAGGTCGACCTCCGACTCTCCGCTACTGACGGCGCGCGCGTACCCCGCACTGACTGCGACGGCCGTGATGATCAGCGTATACCGCACCCACAGCGGTTGCCGAGCGGATGGAGCTGGTGAGAAATCGTATCGGGATTGCCGCAGGTGTACGACGGCCCAGCCGATCGCGCCGACCACCGCAGTCGCGGTCACCCCGCCGATGATCCACGGATACTTCTCCGGAAACGACGACCGCAACGAACTGCGGAGCTGCCCCACATACGGCGATCCGAAGAGGATGAGCATGGATGCGAGGACCGGGAGCAGCACGAACTGATGTTAGAAGGAGGTGATCGGAACTCCTGACTGACACGGCGGGCACGAACCGACCTCGTAGTTTTCGGGTGCCTTGTATTCGGCAAGCGGAAAGTTGGGAACGTCCAACTGGACGACCGCTTCCATTCGATCGTAGATCTCGGCAGTGGCGATGACCGTTCCACCGCCGCCGCGCACCAGCTCGGCGCATCGGGCGAACGTCTGGCCGGTGTTCCGCACGTCGTCCACGATCAGCACACGTCGTCCCTTCACCTGCTGTTGATAGAAGAGGCTCAGCGTCTGGCCGCACGCGGCGTCAACGCTGAACGGCGCGAAGATCGTCCGCGGCCGGGACAAGTGCTGCCGGCTGTCCAGCAGGCCGGCCATCGTGTGCGCCAGAAGCGCCCCGCCCATGACGGGACCGGCCACGACCTCCGCCTGTTCGACGATCGACGCCGGCAGGATGTCGAGCAGGTCCTGGGCAAAGCGCCAGATGGTCGACGGGTGACGGAACAGCTGGTGCGGGTTGAGGTAGACGCGGCCGTGGTATCCATTGCCGAAGTCGAAATGGCCGTTGAGCATCAGCACTTCGTGCTGCTGGAGGTCGCTGAGCGCTTTCTCGCGAATCTGTTCCCGACGGTTCATAGTGTCGTCAACCCTGCCTCCGCATTTGCGAACACCGTGCGCCCGCCGACGATCGTGGCGGCAACACCACCGCGAAGCTCCCAGCCGTCGAACGGAGTGTTTTTCGAGCGCGAGCGGAACGACCGGGCATGCACGCGGACTTTCAGCTCCGGTGCGAGAATCGTGATGTCCGCAACCGCGCCCTCGCTGAGCGTTCCACCAGGAATGTTGAGGATGTGCGCCGGGTTGGCGGACAGCAGTTCGACGATTCGAGGCAGCCGGACCAGGCCGGTGTGCAGCAACCGGTCGAAGGTCAGCGATACCGCCGTCTCGAGGCCGACGATCCCGAACGGCGCGCGATCGAACTCAACCTGCTTCTCGTCGTAATGATGCGGCGCGTGGTCTGTCGCAATTGCGTCGACGGTGCCATCCGCGATGCCGGCCAGCATCGCGTCACGGTCGGCAGCCTCGCGAAGCGGCGGGTTCATCTTGGTGTTCGTGTCGTACGCGGTCGGCGATTGAAGCGCTTCGTCGGTCAGCGTGAAATGGTGAGGCGCGACCTCGCAGGTGACGCGCACGCCGGCTTCCTTGCCCTTGCGGACACCGCGAATCGATGTGCGCGCGCTCATATGGGCGATATGGAGCCGCGACCCGGTGAGCTCAGCCAGCAGAACGCCGCGTTCGACCCCCAGCGCCTCTGCCGCGCCGGGAATACCGCGCAATCCGAGTGAGGACGCATGGAATCCCTCGTGCGCAACACCATCGCCTTTCAGCGTTGGATCCTCGCAGTGCTCGATCAAGGGCATGTCGAACATCCCTGCGTACTCGAGCGCACGACGCATCAGGAGTGCCGTCGCTACCGGATGCCCGTCGTCGCTGATCGCGACGCAGCCGGCCTGCCGAAGCTCGGCGATGTCGGCGAGCAGCTCGCCCTTGGATCCCTTCGAGACCGCGCCGATCGGGTAGACCCGCGCCAGACCGGCCGCAGCGGCCTTCGACAGAATCAGCGTCGTGACGTTCGCGCTGTCGTTGACCGGAATCGTGTTCGGCATGCAGGCGACAGCGGTGAACCCACCAGCCACGGCGGCGGCAGTGCCGGTGGCCACGGTTTCTTTGTGCTCCTGACCGGGCTCACGGAGGTGTACGTGCATGTCGATGAGGCCCGGACAGATCACGAGGTCCGGAGGAATCTCGACCACCGTTGCGCCGTCAGCCGGCAGATTGCGTCCGACACGTGCGATGCGATCGCCATCGATGAGCACGTCGAACGCACCATCGAGACCATTGCGTGGATCGACCACGCGGCCGCCCTTAAGCAGCTTCTTCATGGTCCACCCCGCCTGCGAGCAGATACAGCACCGCCATGCGAACGGCGACGCCATTCGCGACCTGCTCAAGGATCACTGAATACGGCCCATCCGCCACTTCCGACGCGATCTCGACGCCACGGTTCATCGGGCCCGGATGCATGATCATCACGTCGGGCCGCGCCAGACGCAGACGGTTCTCGGTCATTCCGAACACATTGAAGTACTCCCTGAGTGACGGGAAGTAGGCGCCTTCCATCCGCTCCAGCTGAATACGCAGCAGCATGATCACGTCGGCCCCGTCGATCGCCTCATCGACGTTGGGTGTGGCGGTGACGCCGAAGTCGCGCATGCCGGCCGGAATCAATGTTGGCGGCCCTGACACCCAGACGTCGGCGCCCATTTTGGTGAGCAGCTGGATGTTGGAACGCAGGACACGACTGTGCTGGAGATCGCCGATGATGGCGACCTTCAGCCCCGACAGTCGTCCTTTGCGCTCCCGGATCGTGAAGGCGTCGAGCAACGCCTGCGTCGGGTGCTCGTGCGTGCCGTCGCCGGCGTTGATGATTCCGGAGCGGCAGATCCTGGACAGCAGGTGCCCGGCCCCGGACGAGGAGTGCCGGAGCACGATCATGTCCGGGGCCATCGCCTCGAGATTGAGCGCGGTGTCGGCGAGTGTCTCCCCTTTCACCACGCTCGACGACCCAATCGCGATATTGAGCGTGTCGGCGCTCAGACGCTTCTCGGCGATCTCAAACGACGTTCTCGTGCGCGTGCTCGGCTCAAAGAACAGGTTCACCACCGTCTTGCCGCGCAGCGCAGGGACCTTTTTGATCGGACGCGTGGCGACTTCCTTCATCGCCTCCGCGGTATCCAGTATCAGCGTAATTTCTGCCGCCGACAGATCCGCAATGCCGAGCAGATCCTTGCAACGCAAGGCCGTCAACGCAGGCGCGTCACTCATATCGACCCTCCCTGCTCCAGCACCACTTCGTCAACGCCGTCAATTTCCTGCAGTCGGACCTGGACGCTCTCCTCAAGTGACGTCGGCAGATTCTTGCCAACGTAGTCTGCCTTGATCGGAAGCTCGCGGTGACCACGGTCCACGAGCACGATCAACTGAATCGCCCTGGGCCGCCCGTAATCAATCAGCGCATCAAGAGCGGCCCGTGTCGTCCGGCCTGTGTAGAGCACGTCGTCGACGAGCAGGATCTTGCGGTTGTCGATGGAGAACTGAATCTCGGTGCGCCGGACGAGCGGCTGCGGGCCGACGGCGTGCCGCATCAGATCGTCGCGGTAGAGCGTGATGTCGAGCGCTCCCGTCGGGACTTCGTGGCCCGTGATCTCACGCAGCGCGCGGGCGATACGGCGGGCGATGGGCACGCCGCGCGTACGCACGCCGACCAGCGCCAGATCTTCGACGCCTTTATTTCGTTCGACGATTTCGTGGGCGATTCGGGTGAGGGTGCGGCCAATGCGGTCCGCATCCATGACAGTCGTGGGCATGACACCTCTTTGCGGCCTCGCAGGACCGCGGTTAAAGAGTCGATTGATTATACTCCGTGAGCGTGAGCTTCTACACGCGGGCGATCCGTCCCGCGCTCTTTGCACTCGACGCCGAACACGCGCATAACTTCACGCTGGCGGCGCTGCGGCGTCCGATCGTGGTCAATACGTTGCGGAAGCGTGCCGATCGCTCGCTCGAGCAACGGCTCTCTGAACAGGTGTTCGGCCTGGAGTTTCGGAACCCCGTCGGCCTCGCCGCGGGCCTCGATAAGCAGGGTACGGCCGTCGCCGCCTGGTCCGCGCTCGGATTCGGCTTCGCGGAAGTCGGCACCGTCACGCCGCGTCCCCAGCCCGGCAACCCGAAACCACGTTTGTTCCGCCTTCAATCTGAACGAGCGATCATCAATCGATTCGGCTTCAACAGCGAGGGCGCTGACGGTGTGGCGCGCAACCTTGCTGACGGCGCCGCTCGGACGGGTAGCTTACGTCTCGGCATCAACATCGGCAGAAACAAGGACACGCCGAACGATCGTGCAGCCGACGATTACATTCACGCCGTCGACACACTGCATCCGTTTGCCGATTACTTCGCGATCAACGTGAGCTCACCAAATACCGCGGGACTACGCGAGCTGCAGGACAGCCGCCCGCTTCGCCTGCTGGTTGAACAGACCGTGGCGCGGGTCGCGGAGCAGAGCCCGGGCCGCAGCATTCCGGTCCTCGTGAAGTTTTCGCCGGATCAGGAAGAACGCGACCTGCTGCGCTCCGTTGACGCGGCCGTCGAAGGGGGCGCAGCGGGGATCATTGCCACCAACACCACAGTGGCACGACCGCGGATGACCGGCCGATTCGCAGGGGAGGCGGGTGGTCTCAGCGGTGCACCGTTGAAGGCCGCGGCACACGCAATCTGCAGCGTGCTGTTTCGCCACCTTGGCCGGCGGGTACCGATCGTCGGCGTCGGCGGCATCTTCACCGCTGACGATGCGTATGAGCGCATCCGATCTGGCGCCGCGCTCGTCCAGATCTATACGGCACTGGTGTATGAGGGACCGGACATGATTCATCGACTGCTCACAGGCCTCGCGGTGCGGCTGACGAGGGACGGGTTCTCGCGCATCGAGGACGCGATCGGCGCCGATGTCCACTAGCCGGGGCGGCGATCGACTCCTCGTTGCGCTCGACGTCGAGACCGCGGAGCGCGCATTCGCGGTCGCCGATCAGGTGCGCGGGGTCGCTGGCGGGCTGAAGGTCGGCAGTCGCCTCTTCACGACGGCAGGACCGGATCTGGTGCGTCGGCTGGTCGAATCCGGCTCGCGAGTCTTCCTCGACCTGAAGTTCCATGACATTCCCAACACGGTCGCGCAAGCCGTTGACGCGGCGGTCAGAACGGGGGCCTGGATGATCAACGTCCACGCATCGGGTGGCAGCGCAATGATGCAGGCCGCAGCTCGCGCAGCCGCGGATGCAGCAGCAGCGGCCGGCCGCCCCGTTCCGCTCGTGATCGCCGTCACGGTGCTGACAAGCATGGACGAGCAAACGCTGCAGCAGACCGGCGTCGCGAGACCCCTGCTGGATCACGTGCTGGCATTGGCGCGCATGGCGCAGGAGGCGGGCATGCACGGGGTCGTCGCGTCACCGCAGGAAACGGCCGCCATTCGGCAGTCGTGCGGAGCGGACTTTGCGATCGTGACTCCGGGGATTCGCGGGGCGTCCGCGGGCCAGCAGAAGAACGATCAGGCGCGAACGATGGGACCCGCGGAGGCGGTGCGTGCCGGGGCGACCTACATCGTGGTGGGCCGCCCGATCATCGCCGCGCCGGAGCCGCGGGTGGCAGCCGAGGCGATCGTCGCTGAATTGAATGATGTGTGATCGGTGATCACACATCACCAATGGACTATTTTGCCGTGGCGACGAAATGGCCGCGGCGATTGCGCGCGTGGCACGGATCGGTGTCCTCGCGACAGACCAGCTCCTCTTCGCCCTTGCTGACCAGGCCGAGACGCTCGGCGGCGATGCCAGTGCCAACGAGGTAGTCGCGAATCGCAGCGGCGCGTCGCTGCCCCAGTGCGAGGTTGTACTCGTTGGTGCCGCGGGCGTCCGCGTGGCCCTCAATCGACACACGCACCGTCGTCCAGCGGCGCAGATAATCGCCGTTCCGTTGCAGCGCCTCACGCTGGTCGTCCCGGATGTTGAACTGGTCGTAGTCGAACATCACATCCACGAATTGCCCCGTCACATCGGCCAGCGACATCGCACGGAACTTGTCCTCGTCCGTCGGAGGACGCGGAGCCGGTGGCGGCGGTGACGCGGGTGCCGGCGGCGGTGGTGGTGGCGGTGGCGGCGGGGGCGGAGCAGTTGGCGCTGGTGGCGGAGCCGGCGGCGGCGGCGGGGGTGGCGGAACCTTCTTCGAGCACCCAATGACGATCAGCGCGACGAACAGAAGCGTCGCACTCAACCACATCAGCCGGCGCAGATTCATCAGCTCTCCTGCGAGTAGTCGTGCGTGAAAATGCAGGTCGAGCTTAGCGTCCGCTGGATCGAGTGTCAATCAGTGCGACAGAGGATGTATCGACCTGCTTAGACGGGACGAAGCCGCAGTCCCTCATTCAGGCTGCCCTGACGGTAGCCCCGCGGATCGATCGTCACCTGCCGATAACCAAGAGCCGTCAACGCCGACACCAGCCGATCGTGGACGGGCGGATCGAACGCCCGCGGCAGTTCATCGATGCCGATCTCGAGTCGCGCGAGCTCGTCATGATGGCGGACGCGGCACACTCGGAAGCCGAGGCTGCCCACGATCTCCTCCGCACGCTCGATGATGCGGAGCTTCTCGTCCGTCACTTCTGACAAATAGGGAATGCGTGACGACAGGCAGGCGGATGCCGGCTCGTCCCATGTCGGCAGGCCGGCTCGGTGCGACAGCTCGCGAATGTCGCTCTTGGTCAGTCCCGCCTCGTCGAGCGGACTGCGCACGCCGAACTCACGCGCGGCCTGTCGTCCTGGACGATAGTCCCCGCGATCGTCCGCGTTGCTGCCGTCCGTGATGATGTCGATTCCCCGCTCGCGCGCTAAGGCTGTTAAGGCGGTGTAGAGCTCGTGCTTGCAGTGGTAGCAGCGATTCACCGGATTGGCGCGATAGAGCGGCTGTTCGAGCTCATGCGTCCGGATGATCAGGTGGCGCAGCCCGAAGCGGCCGGCAACATCCAGCGCAAGCTGGCGATGGTGATCGGGATAGCTGGGGCTGTCGGCGGTGACGCACAGCGCGGCGGATCCGCGCGCCTGTGTCGCTGCCCACGCCAGAAAGGCGCTGTCGACGCCGCCACTGAACGCCACGATGATGGACCCGAAGCCGGCCAGCGTGTCGTGTAACCGGCGGCTCTTCGAGTCGAGGTCGCCGGCCGAGTCGGGATCTGCTGACGGGCAAACCGCCGCGTCAGGGGTGTTCACTCGTCGAGTTCCTCGTCTTCCTCGTCGTCGAGATCGTCCTCGTCGGCATCCTCTTCTTCCTCTTCGACGTCGTCGTCCTCATCCTCGAGGTCTTCGTCATCGTCGTCGACGAAATCGAGCTCGTCGTTGCCGTGCAGCACCAGGTTCTTGCCGCACTCTGGACAGCTCAAGGTGTCCCCTTCCTCAAAGTCCTCGGTGTCAATCTCGTCGTACTCGCATTCCGGGCAGGTCGCCATACGGGCTCCATGCGGCTGGGACGCCGCAAACGCAACAGCAGGTGCCGGCATAACGGTCGATGTGCTGCCGGCACCCGTAAGAGACGGATTATAGCGAGGAAAAAAGGGTCCGGGCAACGCGCACTAACGCGGCAGCCGGGCCGTACCGATACGTAAGCCTAGTGACCACCATCACCATGGTCGCCGTCAAGACAGTGTTGATCGCCGATGACACTGCCTTCGTACGGGATCGGTTCCGGGCCGCCCTCGAGGGCGCCGGCCACCGGGCGGTCACGGTCAAGACAGGCCAGGAGCTGCTGGAGACCCTGCGCGCCCCGCAACAGCGCATTGACCTGGTGGTCCTCGATCTGCGTCTCCCCCAGGCACGCGGCCTCGACCTCGTCCGCAGCGTTCGGCGGCTGGCGCCGGACACCCCGCCCATCGTGGTCTTCAGCGGAACGATTGCGAACGCGGACGAAGTGCGCGACCTCGCGTCATGTGGCGTCGCCGGCTACGTCAACGAGTACACCGGCGTGGGCCACATCATGCCAGCCCTCGCGCCGCATCTGTTCCCCGAGCACTACAACCGCCGCTCGAGCCCGCGTGTGGTGCTTGGCGTGCCGATCACCTACCGCGTGGGCAATGCCATCTCCACGTCGCTGACACTGAACATCAGTCACGGCGGTGTGGCGATCCGCGCGACAAATCCGCTCGACGTCGCGGCGGTCGTCCGCTTGAAATTCCGGCTGGGCAAGAAAGACATCGATGTCGAAGCCCGTGTCGCGTGGAGCGATCGCGGCGTCGGAATGGGACTCCAGTTCATCTCGATTGATCCGTCGTCACAGGCGTCCATTGACGATTACGTGCAAGCCCACTTCTTCTCTAACCGTAAGGCCTAAGGCGTCCTCACCTCGTTCGCAACAACCGCAACGCTTTCCGCAGTAGCGCGACGGGCACGTTCGACTTCGCACCTCCAGCCATTGCGCCACAGCGAACAAAAACACCACACTGACCGCTTCGAGCTGATCGCCGAGGGCAACCGCGCCGCCTACACCGATCACCGTCAGCACGTTGATATCGACCGTCCGGATGCGGATCGCGGTGAGAGCGCGGGGCGCCGGGAGGATGCCGCCAGCGATCGCCCTGCCGACCCAGAAACGCTGGCAATTACGGGCTCGTGCAGCATTCCCGCCACAGCGACGACGCACATCGCGACTCGGGCCGCAGTCATGGGACGCCCGCTGACGCGGATCGAGGAGTCGGAAACGAGCGGCTTGTCATGCGCCAGCCACACCGCATTGCGGTCTGGCCGACCGCATCGACCATCGCGGACGTCGTAAGCTTTGCGGCGTCGTACTTCACGTGGAGCCGCTGGGTCGACGCGTCAGCAACAGTGGCTTCCATTCCGTCTAAGGGCCTGAGGCGCCGTTCGAGGATGAACAGTTCTTCGTTACAGTCCATTCCCGCGACTCGGAAGACCGCCCCGGCGTGAAGTTCGCAAGTGGCGCAGACCGGCTCGGCAGGCACTACGTCCACGTAGCGCTGAGGCCCGTCCCCTTGCCGAGTTGGAACCCATCAGTTACTATCGGCGGTTGCGAAAGGTAAAACTCGTGTTCACTACAGGTTACGAACGAGGAGTCGAACGGTGATCGAAGTTCAGCACCTGACGAAACGCTACGGGCCTGTGACGGCCGTAGATGATGTGAGCTTCAAGGTGGAGCGCGGGGAGATTCTCGGGTTCCTGGGTCCGAACGGCGCGGGCAAGACGACCACGATGCGGATCCTGACCGGCTACATGCCGCCAACCGACGGCAAGGCGGTCGTCGGCGGGTACGACGTCCAGGAACAGCCGATTGAAGCGAAACGCCGAACCGGGTATCTGCCTGAGACCCCACCGCTCTATCCGGACATGACGGTCCGCGACTACCTTGATTTCTGCGCACGCATCAAAGGCGTGCCGCGCGCTGAGCGGCTGGGACGGGTCAAAACAGCGATGGAGCGCACCCGCATCGCGGACGTTGCACATCGCCATTGCGGGAAGCTGTCGAAGGGATACAAGCAGCGCGTTGGCCTCGCACAGGCGCTGCTGCACAACCCCGACGTACTGATCCTCGACGAGCCGACGGCGGGCCTCGACCCGAAGCAGATCATCGAAACACGTCAGCTCATTAAACAGCTCGGCGGCGACCACACGGTCATCTTGAGCACGCACATCCTGCCAGAGGTCAGCCAGACGTGCGGACGCGTGGTCATCATCAACCGCGGGCGCGTGGTTGCCATCGACTCGCCGGAGAATCTGACGTCTCGGCTTCGCGGATCGGAGACGATGTTCCTGCAGATTGACGCGGCAGGCGCCGACCCGAAGGACACACTGAAAGCGGTGGCCGGGGTCACGCAGGTACGCGTCGCTGAAACTCGCGGGCCCGTCACGGTGCTGGAGGTAGAGAGCAGCCAGGGCCGTGATGTCCGACGCGATCTCTCCGCTGCGGTCGTCAATCGTGGATGGGGACTCCTCGAGTTGCGGCCCATGCGGATGAGCCTCGAGGAAATCTTCCTCCACCTGACGACTGAAGATACCGCCGGTGCAGCCGCGGAATCGCGGGAGGTGCCTGTTGAGTAATGTGCTCGCCATCGCTCAGAAGGAGCTCAAGGGCTACTTCGCCTCGCCGATTGCGTACGTGGTCATCGGCTTCTTCGCTCTGATGTTCGGCTACTTCTACTGGGCACTGCTCGGCTTCTTCGTCGAACAGAGCGCGCGGATGATGGGACTGCAGGGAGGGCCGACGCAGAACGTCAACGAACAGATGATTCGTCCGGTCTTCATGAATGCCAGTGTCCTGCTGCTGTTCACGCTGCCGATGGTGACGATGCGCACGTACTCGGAGGAGAAGCGCTCGGGCACCATCGAGCTGCTGCTGACGTCGCCGATCACCGATTTTCAGATCATCGTGGGGAAGTTTCTCGGCGCCATGGGACTGTACGCCGCGATGCTCGCCGTCACCTTCATCCACATGGGCGTGCTGTGGGCATTCGGCACCCCGGAATGGAAGCCTCTGGTGACCGGCTATCTGGGTCTGCTGCTGATGGGCGGCTGTTTCGTGTCGATCGGCCTGCTCATCTCCAGCTTGACGCGCAACCAGATCGTCGCCGGCTTTGTGACGTTCGCGGTGTTCCTGATGCTCTGGGTGATCAATTGGGTGGGGCCGTTCATGGGTCCGCGGGTGCAGGCGGTGCTCGACTACCTGTCGATCACCACTCACCTGGACGATTTCACGCGGGGAATCGTCGATACCCGGCACCTCGTGTACTACGTGAGCTTCATCGCATTCGGCCTGTTCCTGACTGCGCGATCGGTAGATACCGAGCGGTGGAGAGGGTAACGCCATGAATCGCATCCTCTCGATCCTCAGTTATCTCGGCATGGCGCTGGTCTTCGGCGCCCTGGCCGTACGTCTGCTGAAGCCGGAGTGGAACCAGTACGCGGTGTACGCATCGTGGACCGGGCTGGCGCTGGTGCTCATCTACACACTTGGACAGTGGCGCGAGATCGTTGCGTATTTCCGCCGGCGCAACACCCGCTATGGTGCGATCACGGTCGTCAGCATCCTCACGGTCCTCGGAATTCTCGTCGCCGTGAACTACGTCTCGGTCCGGCAGAACAAGCGGTGGGATCTGACGTCCAACCAGCAATACTCGCTGTCAGATCAGACGGTGAAGCTCCTGCGTGACCTCAAGTCGCCGGTCAAGTTCATCGTCTTCGAGAAGCCGGAGAACGTCGGCAACTTCAAGCCTCGGCTCGACGAATATCAGTACCTGTCGAAGCAGGTGAACGTCGAATACATCGATCCGGACAAGAAGCCGATCCCGGCAAAGGAATACGAGATCCAGAACTACGGCACCGTGGTTGTCGAGTACATGGGCCGCAAGGAGCGTGTGACGACCGCGAACGAGCAGGATCTGACTGGCGCGCTCGTGAAGGTGCTCAACCCGAAGGAGCGCCGCGTCTATTTCCTGTCTGGACACGGCGAGAAGGACCCGACCGACACCGAACGGGCCGGCTACAGCGCCATCATCGACGCCTTGCGCCGCGATAACTACCAGTGGGAAAAACTCGTTCTCGCGCAGACGAACATGATTCCGGAGAACGCCACCGTCATCATCGTCGCCGGCCCGCGGACGGATCTCCTTGAGGGCGAAGTGACGCTGTTGCGCGAGTACCTGGAGAAGCGCGCTGGGAAGCTGCTCGTGATGCTCGACCCTCCGGAACCCGGCAAGGAGATGCCGCTGCTGACCGGCTTGCTTCACGAATGGAGCATTGAGCCGGGCAACAACGTGGTCATCGACGCGAGCGGCGTGGGCCGACTTTTCGGCGGCGATGCGTCCGTGCCGGTCGCTGCCTCCTATCCGCAGCATGCCATTACGGCCGGATTCGAGCTGCTCACGGCCTTCCCACTGGCTCGCTCGATGTCCCCGGCCGAAAAGCCTGCGAACGGCCGCGTGCCGCAGACGATTATCGAGACCAGCTCGAAGAGCTGGGCGGAAACGGACCTCGCGCCCAAGGGCCAGGTGGCAATGAACCCGGAGAAGGGCGACAAGCCTGGTCCCGTGTCGATCGCCGTCGCCCTGAGTGCGGCGGCACAGAGCGACGCTGCCGCCAAGAAGCCTGACGACGGTGAAAAGCCGGAAACGCGAGTGGTTGCCATCGGCGACTCCGACTTCGCGACAAACGCAGCACTCGGGATCCAGGGTAACCGCGACCTGTTCATGAACATCGTGAACTGGCTGGCCCAGCAGGAGAATCTGATCGCCATCCGGCCGAAGGACGCCGCAGACCGGCGCCTGACGATCACGGCAGATCAAATGAAGATCCTGACCTTGATGGCGATTGTGTTCGTTCCCGCCGCCGTGCTCGGCGTGGGGGTGTTTGCGTGGTGGCGGAGACGTGAGCGATGAGGAGTCTCCGGTCCACGCTGGCTCTGATCCTGGTCCTGGGCGCCCTCGTCGGCTACATCTACTATCTGAACAAGGACGAGTCCGCGGGCGCTGAGAAGAAGGAGAAGGCGTTCGCGTCGCTCAAGGCCGAGGACATTGAAGACGTTCAGATCAAGTCGGCGGACGGCCAGACGTCTCACGTTCAAAAAGCTGACGGCACCTGGAAGATCACCGCTCCTGACCCGGCGCCCGCCGACCAGGGAGAGCTCTCGTCGATCACCGGCGGCCTGGCCTCACTGGATATTCAGCGCGTCGTCGATGAGAACGCCGGTGATCTGAAGCAGTACGGCCTGGAGCCGGCCAGGATCGAGGTCGAGTTCCGCGCCAAGGGCGATAAGGCGCCGCGTCGGATTCAACTCGGCGAGAAGACGCCCACGGGAGGCGACCTGTACGCCCGCTTCCCCGATCAGAAACGCGTGTTTCTCGTGTCGTCGTTCGTCGACTCGACCTTCAACAAGAACACGTTTGCGCTCCGCGACAAGACCATCATCAAAATCGATCGCGAGAAGGTGGATCGCATCGACATCGTCGCCGACAAGCGCTCCGTCACTCTGGCGAAGACTGGCAGTGAGTGGCAGATCGTCGCGCCGATCATGGCCCGCGCCGATGTCGCCGCCGTCGAGGGCTCGCTCGAACGCCTGTCATCGGCTCAGATGCAGGGCATCGTCCCGGCGGATGCCGCTGACCTGAAGAAGCACAAGCTCGAGCCACCGGTGGCCTCGTTCACAGCGGCAGCAGGCAGTTCGCGCGCGACGCTGCTTTTCGGGGAAACCGAGAATGCGCTGATTTACGCGAAGGACGCGGCCCGGCCGATGGTGTTCACGGTCGCGCCCACGCTGTACACCGATCTCGTTCGGGACCTCGCTGAGTTCCGCCGCAAGGATCTGTTCGACTCGCGTTCGTTCACGGCCACCCACGTCGAGTTCAAGCGCGGGGCGGAAACGGTGACGCTGAACAAGACGAAGAACAAGGACGGCTCGGAGGAGTGGAAGAACGGCGACAAACTGATTCACGCCATGAAGGTCGAAGACCTGCTGTCGAAAGTCTCCGGCCTCCGCGCCGAGTCGTTCGAAACCGCGATGAATCCGGCGCTGAAGAATCCGGCGCTGGTGGTGACGATCCGGTTCGATGAGAACAAAATGGAGCAGGTCACGTTCGCACGTGCCGGCGCCGACGTGGTGGCAACCCGCGCCGGTGAGCCTGGGACCGGGAAAGTACAGGCCAGCAGCTTCGACGACGTGTTCAAGGGCATTGACGAAATGAAGTGAGTGGCATGCAGAATCCAGAATGCAGAATGCAGACGACGTAGTGTCCGGCTTCAGCCGGACCCTGACAGTGTTTGCAGTTTGCCTTTTGCATGTCGCACTACTGAGCTGCAACAAGGCCTCCCCTACCACCACTCCGCGAGCCTCGTCACGCACCGCCCTCGATCAGTTGCGTCGCGACATCATGCAAGCCACGCAATCGCCAGGCGTCCAGCGCGGGGTCTGGGGCATCGTGGTGCAGTCACTCGATCGCAACGAGCGGCTGTTCGACCTGCAGCCGGGAACACTCCTGGTTCCGGCGTCCGTGGCGAAGCTCGCGGTCGTCGCCACGGCTGCGGACGCCGTGGGCTGGGACTATCAATTCGAGACCACCATCAGGGCGACCGGACCGATCAGTGACGGCGTGCTGGCCGGCGATCTGATCGTGTCCGGGTCGGGAGATCCGACGATCGGCGGGCGCGCCGGGGAAGACCTCTCGAGCTGGATTGCCGCGCTGCGGGCCGCCGGTATCCGTCGCATCGACGGGCGCATCATCGGCGATGACGACGCGCTCGAAGAGCCACGGCCACAACTGGCATGGGCCTGGGACGATCTCGGATACGCGAGCGGGGTGTTGTTCGGCGCCCTCAATTACGCCGAAAACCGGATGACCGTCACCGTGACACCCGGTCCGGCGGCAGGAACGCCGGCTTCCCTCAACGTCGACCCACAGGCGGCACCACGGCCGCTGGTGAACACTGTCGTCACGGGCGCCGCCGGAGCCACACAGCTCCTCTGGCCGGAGCAGCGACCCGGCGATCCGTTTCTGACCATCGCAGGTGCCATCCCCGCCAGCGCGGCACCAGCGCGGCTGGCAGTGGCGGTTGGCAACCCGACGATCTGGTTCGCGAACGTCCTCCGCAGCCGGTTGCTGGCCCAGGGCATAGAGGTCAGCGGCGGCGCGTGGGACATAGACGACGTCAGGCCGGCGCCGGATCGCACGCGCGCGCAGCTGATCTTCACCCACCGCTCGAAGCCGCTTCGAGACATCGTCCAGCCGCTGCTCAAGGAGAGCATCAACCTTTACGCTGAGTCGGTCATGCGTTTGAATGCGGCGCGCGGGCAGTTGCCAACGAACGACGCTGCACTGGAAGCCTTCAGCAAGCGTCTCGCCGCGTGGGGGATACCGGTGGATTCGCAGCGGCAGGTCGATGGGTCCGGTCTCTCGCGTCGCAGCACGATCTCCGCAGAAACCGTGCTGGCCGTCCTGCAGCGCATGTACGACGCGTCTGGCGCATCGCCATTCGTTTCAGCGCTTCCTCTCGCTGGAGTCGACGGCACGCTCAGCGATCGAATGAAAAACACCCCGGCCGCCGGCAACGTGCGGGCAAAGACGGGAACGATGTCGAATATTCGCTCGCTTGCCGGCTACGTGAAGACGCGCGACGGAGAAACGCTGGCGTTCGTCGTGATGGTGAACAACTTCGAGGGAACGGGCGCCGCGGCGAACGCGGCGCTCGACAGCATCGCCGTCGCGCTCGCCTCATTCAGCCGCAATCAGGCGCGTCCGTCAGCCGGCAGCTCGAAATAGAAGATGGCGCCGCCGGCTGGCGCCGGACGGTAGGCGACCTTGCCTCCCAGCGACTCGATGATTCCGTAACTGATCGACAGACCGAGCCCCGTTCCCTGCCCTACCGGCTTCGTCGTGAAGAACGGCTCGAACAGCCGTGGCTCGTCTTCGGGCTTGACGCCAGGCCCGGTGTCCTCGACCTCCAGCACAACACGCGAGCCGCGGTCGTGTGTACGGATCGTCACTCGCGCTGGAATGCGACCGCTGGCCAGAATCGCCTGCTCCGCGTTGATGACAAAGTTGAGAACGACCTGCTGCAGCTCCGTCAGGACGGCCAGCACCGGCTGCCTGGAGCTGTCTTCGATGTGAAGCTCGATCTGTTCCGACTCGAGCCGACGCTGCCGCAATTCCGCGACGGCCGCAATCACCGCGCTGAGCTGAATCAAAGCCGCCGGACCGGGCTGTTGGCGGGCGAACAGCGCGAGGTTGCGGATGATGGCGTTCGCACGGGCGCTTTCCCGCAAGATGATGTCCAGATCGTTCTGCGCCGATTCCGGAAGGTTCCGTTGCAGGCGCAGCAGCTCGGCGAATCCGCTGATCGACTGAAGCGGATTGTTGATTTCGTGAGCGACGCCGGACACCAGCTGGCCGACCGCCGCGAGCCGCTCCTGTCGGATGACCTGACCCTGCAGCGATTCGAGCTCTTCGCGCATTCGGCGTTCCTCCGCCATCTGGGTGTCGAGCTGTTCGCGCGTCGCGTTGAATCGCCGGAGCATCGCCTCGAACGCGGTCTGCAGCTCGGCGAACTCGAGCGAGAACATCCTCCGGCGATGGATCGGACCGAAGTCGCCTGACGCGATCCGCTGTGCAGTGGCGTCCAGATATCCGACCGCCTCGACCATGCGTTTCGAAAGAATCAACGCGATCAACAGCCAGCTCGACACGGCACCAAGCAGAATCACGAGGCTGCGCGACCACAACGAGGTTGCGCGCGCGAAGGCGATCGACATCGGCAGACCCACGGAGACGATCCACGGGCCGACGTTGGCTTCCCACTCGGCGTAGACCCGCTCGACGCCGTCGATCCCGACGGCACGATGCGGCGCTATTGGTCCGCGACGCGGCGCTCCGGGATCGATCGACCCGACATATCGATCCGCGTCGACGCTGCGCGCCAGGATGCGTCCGTCCATTGCGGTCACGGTCACCACCGACCCCTTGGCCAGCGAAACAGAGTCGAACGCACCGTGCAGCGACTGAAGGTTCACGAACATCCCCAGTGCCCCGACCGTCCGCTGCTGCTCGTCCCGGATCGGATAGCCAAGAATGACGTATTGCAGGCGACGTCCGGACACCATTGGAATAAGGGCGCGATCCTTTCCCGCAAGCGCAGTGGCGGCCCATTTGCCAGCGTCGGCTTCCAGTTCGCCAGCGTCGAAGGCGGTGATTTCCTGACCGGCGGCTGACGCAAGTTCAAGCCGCAACACTGCCGAGCGTGGGGACATCGCGCGCTCAAACAACCCGCGAGTCGCGTTGGCATCGAGCGCCCGTACGGCGGGAACCTGCGAGAACTGCAGGCCCAGCGTGTCGAGCTCGCCCAGGTCACGGTCCACAAAGGCCGCGACGGATCGCGCCATCGTCTGCGCCTGATCGGCAAGTTCGCGGCTCCGCTCCTGGAGCGACAACCAGCCCGACCAGGTCACGGCCGCGAACAGCGGGATGAGCAGCGCGAGAATCGCGAGAAAGAGCTGGCGGCGGAGCGGAAGCTCTGAGAAGCGGCCCATCGCTACCGGGATGTTAGCAGCGTCGGAATCAGGTCTTGCGCGTTACCTCGAGGATGACACCCGGGTCGACGACGCCCGCTTCCGCAAAACCAGCGGCCCTGAGGACGCAACTGTCACATCGCCCGCATGGCCGTCCGTCGGGGCCGGGATCGTAACAACTGTGCGTCAGGCCGTAGTCGAGGTCCAGCTCGATTCCGCGCCTGATGATCTGCGCCTTCGTCAGATGCTGCAGCGGGGCGTGGATCCGAAACCGTTCGCCCTGCACTCCTCTCGCCGTTGCCAGCGACGCGAGTGCCTCGAACGCAGCGACATATTCCGGTCGGCAGTCCGGATAGCCCGAATAGTCCAGCGCATTCACGCCAATGACGATGTCGTGCGCACCGAGCACTTCCGCCCAGCCGAGCGCCAGCGACAGAAAGACGGTGTTGCGGGCAGGGACGTACGTCGAGGGAATGTCGGTGGCGTCGATGCGCCGGTCCTTCGGAACCGGAGCGTCGGATGTCAGCGACGAACCGCCGAAGGCCGACAGATCGACGTCGAGCTCGATATGTCTGTCAACGCCCAGAGCAGCCGCCACCGCTCGTGCCGACTCGATCTCGCGGATGTGGCGCTGACCATACCTGACCGTGAGCGCGTGGAGCCGGAATCCCTCGTCCTTCGCGATAGCCCCGGCCGTGTACGAGTCGAGCCCACCGCTCAAGAGCAGGACGGCCGACCTGGCGATCGACGATCCGCTGCTAGACGCCACGCATCTCGGCCGGCCAGATGTATTTGTGCAACTGCAGTTGCACGCGGACCGGCAACGAATCGGCCAGCACCCACTCGGAGAGCGTGCGCGGGTTGAGCACGCCGTGGACGGGTGACATGTGGATTGCCGCCGCGCGCGACGCGAGCGCGTGTCGTGCGATTGTCTCGCGGGCGTATTCGTAATCAGCGCGATCCTGAACGACGAACTTCACCTCGTCGCGAGGGCGCAGCCGTGCGAGATTGTCCCAGTCCATCCGGGCCGCCTCGCCGCTTCCCGGACATTTGATGTCGAGAATGGTGATGACGGGATCGGGCACGC
>Ga0207701_10002638_pt1 | contig 18557 bp, 14 predicted proteins | sample KBSSwiSSwithPhiX_FD_184294 | JGI IMG/M metagenome (GOLD analysis project Ga0207701, IMG submission 184294) | Switchgrass rhizosphere bulk soil microbial communities from Kellogg Biological Station, Michigan, USA, with PhiX - S5 (SPAdes) (version 2) | ecosystem: Environmental > Terrestrial >... | reverse complement strand
CCGCCAGCGTCCCCGCCGCGAACGGTTCGGATTCGAAGACACCCATCGGACCGTTCCAGAAGATCGTCTTCGCGCGGGCGATCGCGTCGGCGAACCCGCGCGCGGTGTCCGGGCCGATGTCCAGCGCCGCCAGATCGTCGGGCACTGCCATCCCCTGCATCACGCGGCCCGAATCGGACTTGGTTCCCGCCGCCGCGATCACGTCGCGGGGCAGCAGCACGTCGACGTTCGCGTCCTCGGCCTTCTTGAGGAACGCGCGCGCGATTGCGAGCTTGTCGTCCTCGACCAGCGAGCGTCCCATCTTGCCGCCCTTGGCCTTGAGGAACGTGTTCGCCATCGCGCCGCCGATCAGCAGCTGGTCGACGCGCGCGAGCAGGTTCTCGAGCACGCCTATCTTGTCGGATACCTTGGCGCCGCCGATGATCGCGACGAACGGGCGTTCGACCTCGCCCAGCAGCCGGCCGAGGAACTTCACCTCGCGCTCCATGAGCAAGCCGATGCCTTTGTCGCCGACGAGCTTCGCGATCCCGGCGGTCGAGGCGTGCGCACGGTGCGCCGTGCCGAACGCGTCGTTCACGTACACGTCCGTGTAGCTGGCGAGGGCGCGCGAGAAGTTTTCGTCGTTCGCTTCCTCGCCCGGCGAGAAGCGCAGGTTCTCGAGCAGCGCGACCGCGCCCGCATGCAGATCGTTGACGACCTTCCGGGCGCCGTCACCGACGGGCTCGTCGGTCAGCGCCACGTCGGCGCCGATCAGCTCGGCCAGCCGGGCGGCCACCGGTTCCAGCGAATACTTCTTGTCGGGCTTGCCCTTCGGGCGGCCGAGATGCGAGGCGAGCACGACGCGCGCGCCCTTCTCGATGGCGTGCTTGATGGTCGGCAGACTCTCGCGAATGCGCGTGTCGTCCGAGACGGCGCCGCTGGCGTTGAACGGGACGTTGAAATCGACGCGGATGAACACGCGCCGTCCCGAGATATCCAGCTCGGAAATCGTCTTGATCGCCATGGTCTGCTGTCCGGCCCGTTGGCTCGAACGCGCGCGCAAAAAAAAAGCGCGCCCGGGTCAGGGCGCGCGGAAGAATGCTTCAGAAGCTCGCGAAACGCTAGGAAAACTAGCTGCTGCGGCTAGCTGACGGAACGTCGCCGATATCGGTCGTGACCAGCGAAATGATCTCGGTGGCGAGCGCGACGATCTGCTTCGGCTCGTAGCCGTTTTCGCGCAGCTCTTTGTAAATCGACTTCGAGAGAATCTGGATCGCCTTCTCGCGATTCGGCAGCGCGGCGGGTGCAGCAGGCGCAGCTGCAGGGCTGGTCTTCGTCTTGGTCGTCTTGCCGTTGATGGGCATCGTTTGCGTTGCGGCCTGGGCCATGAACACGGTCCTCCCCAAAGGTCGCGCCACCATTTAGCACGGTGCGTGCCACCGGAACAACTTTTGTAACATATTGAAATCACACGAAACTTGCCGGAAACGTTCGCCCGGGCCGCGAACGCGCCTACGCACCCCTCCCGAACCCCACCTACCGATCCCCACCCTGAAAGGTATGAAATCCCGTCGAGGAACTGTCACGACCGCGTCACCGTAGGGGTTGCGCGGCCCAGATAGCGCGCGGGTGAAGGGTGCGAAAGATGTTTTGCACTTAGCGTCGATCAGAACCGCATCCATGAGGTTTCGGATGGTGGTGGGCCGTGCATTCCAGGACAGCCAAAAAATTGCGGGGCGAGCACAGGAGTGTAGGTCGCCGCCATCGGGCTTCGAACGCTTCGAACGCTGCGAACGGGCGACCCGAGCGTCGATTTTTCGTCCGAATTCTCGACGACCACATCGCTCGGGTCTGCCGTAGAATCGAGTCGCACACAAACATCCGGCCGCGAGGTTTCCCGTGAAGCAAGCACAGTCGGTCGAGATCGCGTACCTCATGAGTGGCGGCGTGCTTTCGCAGCGCCGCCTGTCGCGGCGGGGCGAATGGCGGGCGGGAATCACGACCTTCGCGGTCGTCGCGGGCATGTCGGTCGTGGCCGCGCTGCTGGTTGGGCTGGCCCTGCTGGCCGCTCATCGGGTGGTCTACATGGTCCCGTACCTCATCGTCTGGATGATCGCGGGCTTCGGAGCGGCTGTGCTCGCGGCGGTGCGCGCCGCCCATCGCGCCCGCTGTTACGCGATCGGCGCGGACATCGATGACGACGCCTTCGCGGCCTCGTCCCTGCCGCTCGTGCGTCGCACCTCGCGGGGTTACGTGATGCGGCTGACGACCGGGATGACGGGCCGGCTCGAGAGCGGTCGAGCTCCCGTTCCGCTGGAGGGCGTGGTCGGTGACGGGGTGGCGGACGTGCCGCTCCCCGCCGACTCGCGGGCCGAGATCCAGGTCGGCGTCGCGACGTTCGTGCTGCGCAATCGGCCCGACCGCGACGGTGTCCCTCCGTTGCCCGCGGGCGCCATGCGTCGGTTCGTTCGCAAGTCGCTGTTGCCTCTGCAGGTCGCGGCGCTCGCCAGCATCCTGTGCGCCGTTCGCGTCGGCGCGCAGATCGGCGATGCGGAGATGCGGTCGGCGATCCCCGCCGACGCCACCCCGCTGCAGGTCGAGACGTTTTTGCGAAGTGAGGCCCAGCTGCAGGCACGCACGCTGCACCAGTGCTTCGACATGATGCCGATCAGCTGCCAGAAAAAGGGCTACGTCCGCTTCGACGTTTCGCTGGCCCGCAGCGGCGAGATCCGGTCGCAGAAGGTCGCGTACTCGTCGTACGGCGCCGACTGCCCCATGAATCAATGCCTGTCCGAGGTCGTCGGTACCTGGTTCTTCGAGCCGCTGCCGCAATCGATGAGCGTGATGCTGCCGGTCCAGGTTCTGCGCACGGACAAGCCGTTGCCCTATGGGCAAGCACGCGCCGCCGCGGACGTGGAGCGGAAGAAGGCGCGCGACGCCACGACGAGAATCGATTGAACCCCGGCGACAGCCCCGAGGCCCGAAAGCGCGCGATCGAGCTGCTGGAAGCGAACCACTCCTTTCCAGGGGACTTCTCGCTTTCGGTGATCGCGCGCAGCGACGACGCGGTGGAAGCGGCGGTGCTCGCGGCGGCCGCGGCAGGTCTGGGAGGACCACTGGCCGCCGGCGCGCACGAGCGGCATCCTTCCGCGCACGGCAAGTACGTCAGCCACCGCCTGCGCATCCCGTGCGCGAGCGCGGAGGAGGTGCTCGGGCTTTACGCGCGGCTCCGGGCCGTCGACGGCGTCATCACGATCCTGTAGCCGGCGAATCGGTACGCCAGCGGCGGGAGCGCTCGACGGCGGCGCGATAGTCCAGCACCGCGCGCGCCCGCCGTTGCGGCGACCAGGCGAGCTCGTCGGCCAGGATCGCCGCCACGCCCTCTGCCGCGCCCAGTCCCTGATCACGCGCGTCCCGGAACAGCGGCACGCGCCGGCGCAGCACGTCGCCGACCGAGAGCGCATATTCGGCCCGGACGGCGTGAACGACCTCGGCCCAGAGGTAGGGGAGCTCGGGGTCGATCCGGCGCGCCAGATCATTCGACCCGAGGGCGAGCCGCACCACCGCGTCGGCGCGGCTGCCGTAGGCGGTGGCCAGGCGCGCCGTCACGTCGGGCGGCAGACCCGCCTCGGCCAGCGCGTCGGGAAGCGCGCCACCGCCGGGCAGGGCCCGATCGGCGGTGGCGCAGGGCGTGAGCGTGCGTTCGAGACCCGCGGCCAGCAGCGATTCGATCACGCGGTCGACAGCTTCCTCGCCCATCCGCCGCAGGGTGGTCAGCTTGCCGCCCGCGATCACGATCAGGCCGTCGGCTGCGCGCGCGATCTCGTGCTCGCGCGACGTCTCGGACGGCGTGTTCGCGGCGGTGGCGAGCAGCGGCCGCAGCGCCGCGTACGTCGACAGCACGTCATCGGGCGTCAGGCCGAGGCTGGGGAAGGCGTGGTTGGCGGCCTCCAGCAGGTACGCGACGTCCTCGCCGCGCGCGCGGATGTCGTCGTCGATGCGCGGCGATTGCGCCGACGGCCAGTCCGTGTCGGTGGTCCCGATGACGGTGCGCGCGCCCGCGGGCAAACAGAAGAAGAGACGATTGTCGCGCGGCGATCGCAGGACCAGCGCCCGCCCTGCGTGCGGCACGCGCGCGGCGTCGAACACGAGATGCACGCCCAGCGTCGGGCGCAGGCGGTGCGCGGCGCCGTCCTTGAGGAAGCTGTCGGTGAACGGCCCGGTCGCGCTGAGCACCACGCGCGCGCGGACCTCGCAGGCGGCGCCAGTCTCGGCGTCGATCAGCGTGGCGCCCGTGACGCGGCCGTGGCGATCGCGCAGCAGCGTCTCGGCGCGCAGATGATTGGCGACGGCGGCGCCCGCGGCCTCGGCGTCGAGGACGTTCTCGAGCACGAGCCGGGCGTCATCGGTCTGGCAGTCGACGTATGCCATCGCGCCGGCAAGGCCGGCGGCGCGCAGATGCGGGGACAGTTTGTAAAGCTCGCGCGCGGACAGCTTGCGGCCGCGGGCTGGCGGCTTCCACAGCGCGAGCGCGTTGTAGAGGGCGATGCCGACGCCCAGCGTGGACAGGCGCGGGCTCTCGCCGCGGTAACCGGGAAACACGAACTCGATGGGCCGGCACAGGTGCGGCGCCGTGTGCATCAGGCGGCGGCGTTCGGTCAGGCCCTCGAAGACGAGGTGGAGGTCGCCGTACTGCAGGTAGCGCAGGCCTCCATGAATCAGCTTCGAGGACTGGCTGGACGTCTGGGCCGCGAAGTCGCCGGCGTCGCACAGACCGACATCCAGACCGCGCAGCGCTGCATCGCGTGCGGCCGCTGCGCCGGTGGCGCCGCCGCCCACGACCAGCAAATCGAACGTGTGCGACGCGAACCGATCCAGCGTCGCCGCCCGCCGCGCGGCCCCCGCCGTCATTCTTTGAGGGCGATGTGAAGCTCGTCGAGCTGCCGCTTCGACACCGGTCCGGGCGCTTCGGTCATCTGGTCGGTGCCCTTCTGCGTCTTCGGGAAGGCGATCACGTCGCGCAGCGAATCCGCGCCGCACAGGAGCATCGCCAGGCGGTCGACGCCGGCGGCGATCCCGCCGTGGGGCGGGGGACCGTACTTGAACGCCTCCAGCAGGAAGCCGAACTTCGCCTGCGCGTCCTCGTCGCTGAGCCCGAGCGCGCGGAAGACGCGCGCCTGTACGTCGGAGCGGTGGATACGGATCGACCCGCCGGCGATCTCGTTGCCGTTCAGCACCAGGTCGTAGGCACGGGCGCGGACCGAACCGGGATCGCTTTCGAGGCGTTCCAGATCGGCGGCGTTGGGAGAGGTGAACGGGTGGTGCGCCGCGACGAAGCGACCTTCATCTGTCGCTTCGAAGAGGGGGAACTCCACGATCCAGGCGAAGCGCCAACCGTCGCTGCCTTGGCCGGTGCTGCGCGGAATCAGGCCGAGCTTGTCGGCGACGTGCAGGCGGAGGCCGCCGAGCACGGCGTTGACCAGCTTGCGCGCGCCGAACTGCAGGAACAGCAGGTCGCCGTCAGCCAGGCCGGCGGCTTCGTTGATCGCGCGCCGGAGGTCGTCGGTCATCGTCTTCATCGGGCTCTGGGTCCAGGCGCCGCCCTCGCCGATGCGCGCCCGCGCCAGGCCGCGCGCGCCGAAGCCCTTGGCGAACTCTTCCAGCTTGTCGAGATCGGCGCGCGACAGAGCCTTCGCGTGCGCGGCGGGCAGACGCCAGCCCTTGACGACGCCGCCGGGCGCCTTCACCGCGGACTGCAACAGGCCCACGCCGCCGCCGTCGTGGCGGGTGACGACCTGGGTCAGGTCGACCAGCGGCAGCTCGAAGCGGAGGTCGGGTTTGTCCGAGCCGTACTTGTCCATCGCCTCGGCGTAGCTGAGGCGCGGGAACGGCAGAGACAGCTCGACGCCCAGGACGTCCTTCCACAGAGCTGCCATCAGCTTCTCGACCACGTTCTGCACGTCTTCCTCGACGACGAAGCTCATCTCGAGATCGATCTGCGTGAATTCGGGCTGACGGTCGAGGCGCAGGTCCTCGTCGCGGAAGCAGCGCACGATCTGGAAGTAGCGGTCCATCCCGGCGACCATGAACAGCTGCTTGAAGATCTGGGGCGATTCGGCGAGCGCGTAGAACTGGCTCGGGTTGAGGCGGGAGGGAACCAGGAAGTTGCGCGCGCCGCCGGGCGTGTACTTGACCATGAACGGCGTCTCGATCTCGGCGAAGCCCGTCTCGGCCAGCGTGCGGCGCGTCGTCTGATAGATCTTCGAGCGCAGCAGGAAGTTGCGCTGCAGGGCGGGGCGGCGGAGGTCCAGATAGCGGTGCTTGAGCCGCACGGTCTCGCCCGCGGCGGTGTCGTCGACGATCTCGAAGGGCGGCGTCTCGGAGCGCGAGAAGATCGTCAGCTTGTCCGCTTTCAGCTCGATCTCGCCCGTCGGCAGGTTCGGGTTCTTGTGGCCGCCGCGCTCGACGACGACGCCGGCGACGCCCACGCAGAATTCGCCGCGCAGCTCGCCCGCCAGGCCGTGCGCCTCCGCGTTGGTCCCCGGTTCGAACACGACCTGGGTAAGGCCGCCGCGATCGCGCAGGTCGATGAACACGCAGCCGCCGTGATCGCGGCGCGCCGCGACCCAGCCGAACAGAACCGCGCGCTTGCCGGCGTCACTCCCGCGCAGCGCGCCACAATCATGCGTTCGCTTCAGGTCGCTCAGGAACTCGGACATGCGGAGGAATGTATCAAAGAGAGCCCGATGGCGAACGGGTGGACATGCTGATACCTTCGAAAAGAATGCGACTGCGCGTCCTCTACCACGGTAACTGCTTCGATGGCTGCAGCTCCGCGGGCGTGTTCACGCGGTTCTACAAGGAACGGATCGCCAAGGGCCCGGTCGAGGTGTCGTACCGGCCGCTGGAACACAAGGGTTCCCCGCACCCGTTCTCGCCGGACTGCTTCGACGGCGACGAGAATGCGTGCGTCGATTTCCGCTACTCGCAGGACCCTCGCCTGACCTGGTGGTTCGATCACCACGCGTCGGCGTTCCAGTTGCCGGGAGACGAGGACCACTTCCGCGCGGACGCGACCGGACGCAAGTTCTACGATGCCGCCGCGAAGAGCTGCACGAAGTTCCTCGCCGATACCGTCGCGGCCAAGTTCGGGTTCGATGCGGCGCCGCTTGCGGAGCTGATCGAATGGGCGGAGATCATCGACGGCGCGCTGTTTCCGAGCGCGAAGATGGCGGTCGAGCTGAAGGAGCCGGCGCTGCGGTTGATGACGTTCATCGAGAACAACCGGCAGCCGGAGATCGCCGAACGATTCATCGGCGATCTGGTGAGCCGGCCTCTGGCCGAAATTGCGGCAGATCCTTACGTGGCTGACACGCTGAAGCCGTTGCTCGCGCAGCACGAACGCAACATCGAGACGATGCGCACCAAGGCGAAGCAGGAAGGGAACGTCGTGTTCTTCGACCTCGCCGATCAGGAGACGGCTGCGTTCAACAAGTTCATCTCGTACTACCTGTTTCCTGACGCGCGCTATTCGGTCGGGGTGACGCTGGCGTCGCGGGCGAAGATCTCGATCGGGGCTAACCCGTGGTCGAAGGTTCCGCGGACGCACGAGATCAACAAGATCTGCGAGCGGTACGGCGGCGGCGGTCATCCGGTCGTCGGCGCGATCTCGATCCCGCGCGCGGAGCTGCCGCGCGCCCGCGAGATCGCCCGCGACATCGTCGCCGAGTTGAACGCGTAGCGCGCGTCGCCCGTCAGCGGCGGACGGGGCGGGAGCCGCGGGTGCGGCGGGTGACCGGGCGGGGGCGCTTGGCTTTGGGCGCCGGGGCGGCGGGGGAAGAGGCGGTGCCCGGCGGGGGCTGCAGTCGGTCCAGACGTTCGCGCAGCTTGGCGGTCTCGCCGCGGAGGCGTTCGACCTCGTCGTGCAGATGGCGGAGCTCCTCGTTGGGGCGGGCGCCCGCCTCGAGGTCACGGATCGCCTCCTCCATGCGGCGCCGGGCGCGTCCGTCCAGCTCGGCGGCCAGCGCCGCGCGCAGCGCGGGAATCGCCTCGACGGACGCCAGCCGTGACAGCGCGACCGAGGCCTCGCCGCGCACCCGGAAGTCGCGGTCCGACAGACGCGTCTCGATGAATTCGCGCGCCGCGCGCGCGATGGCCGTCCCGCGCGCCAGCTCGGCCACCGCCGCCACGATCGCGCGCCGTGTGACCCACGACGCGCCCGCTCGCCATGCATCGCGGATGATCGGGAAGGCGCGCTCGTCGCCGCACCGGCCCAGGCCCTCGACGGCGCGGCTGCGGATCACGTCCTGGTACGACGCGCGGTCGAGCAACGACGGCAGCAGCGCCATGGCGTCAGGCGTGCGCGTTCGTCCCAGCGCCAGCGCCGTCTCGGCCTCGACGAAGTAGCTGGTGTCGCCGCGGCGCAGCCGGTCCGCCAGCGTCCGGCCGGCCGCCTCGTCGCCGCGGAACTCGCCCAGCGCGGCCGCAACCGCCCGCCGGACACGCGGGTGCTTGTCGTTGGCGGCGCCGATCAGCGCATCGCGCGCGTCGTCGCGCCGGGTCTGGCCGAGCGCGCGCGCCGCCGCCGCGCGCACGCCCCAGAAGTCGTCGCCGCCCAGCGCGGCCGCCAGCGCGGCGATGCCGGCCGGATCGGGCAGATGTCCCAGCGCGCGCGCCGCCGCCACCCGATCGATCGCCAGACGCGCGGCCGCCAGCTGCCGCCGCCACAGCACCGCGTGCTTCTCCAGCCGGATCGTCTTCAGGACGACGTCGCCGGGATCGAAGATCACCTGCGTCGGGCGCGCGGGCAGGCGCAGCTCGAACGCGTGCGTCGCTTCGGACACGGTGACGTGTTCGTCGTGCTGCCGCCCGTCGACCTCGAAGCGCACGGCGGTCGAAAACTTGAAAGGCGGCGCCTCGGGCGTGATCGGCTGCTTCTGCGCGATGCGCAGCGTGCCCAGCTTGCGATCCTCGTCCCAGTCCCAACGCCCCTCCAGCTCGGGGTGGCCGGGTCGCGCGATCCAGCGATCGAGCAGCTCGTCGACGTTGCGCCCGGTCGCGTCCTCGATGGCGCGCGCGAGATCGCGCGTCTCGACCGACCCGTGCGCGTGCTTGCGCGCGTACTGGCCGATCGCGCGCCAGAACGCGCTGTCGCCCAGCTCGTGGCGGAGCATGTGCAGCACGCGCCCGCCCTTCTCGTAAAGGTGAGCGTCGAACAGGTGGATCGGCTCGTCGTACTGGCGGCAGACCACCGGCCGCTGGTAACGCCCGGCCTCGTTCAGGTAGCCGTCGGTGTCCATGAGCAGCTCGAGGTCGGCCTCGTCGCGGCCCTTGGCGTGTTCGCGCCAGATGTATTCGAAGTAAGTCGCGAAGCCCTCGTTCAACCAGGCCTCCGACCACTCCCGGCAGGTGAGCAGGTCGCCCCACCACTGGTGGGCCAGCTCATGTGACACCAGAGCCTCGACGTCGTGATCGATCGCAGCGCGCTCGTCGAGCAGGACGAGGTCGGTCAGCGTCGTCGCGGTGGTGTTCTCCATGCCGCCGAAGATGAACTCGGACACGGTGATCTGGCTGTAGCGCGGGTACGCGAAGGGAACGCCGATGCGCTCCGAGAAGAAGTCGATCATCTCGGGCGTGCGCCGGAAGCTGCGGCGTGCGTCGTCCTCGCGTCCCGGCGGGACATAGTAGAAGACGTCGACGCCCGTACGCGGCGCGCGCTCGGCGATCTCGACGAAGGGCCCGGCCACCAGGGTCACCAGATAGGCAGGTTGCGGGAACTCCAGCGCGTAATGCCACCTCACGCGCCCGTCGGGCAGTTCGTCGCGCGCGCGCAGGACACCGTTCGACAGCACGAAGTTGGCGGCAGGCGCCGCGCAGATCACCTCGGTCGTGAACTTCTCGATCGGGTGATCGATGCAGGGCCAGTAGTAGCGCGAATCGTCGTCCTGGCCCTGCGTCCAGCACTGCACCGCCCTGTCGGGGTGGTCGGCGTCTGGGCCGATGAAGTAGAGACCGCGCCGGGGCTGACACGCGTAGCGGATCGCCACTTCCACCTTGGCGCCCTCGGGCGGTGGCTCCGGGCAGACGACGCGCAGCTTCTCACCATCGCTGTCGAACCCGGCGGTGCGCCCGTCGACGGTGACCGACTCGACGTCCAGTTCGACGGCGTCGAAGGTCAGCGCGGTCAGCCGATCGCGGCGCGCGACCAATGTCAGCGTCGCCGTGCCCGACAGCCGTTTGCGCGCGAGATCGAGGTCCCATTCCAGCCGGACGTGCGCCAGGCGGGCAGGGCGATCACCGACGAAGTGCGTGCGCGTACCGGGGGCGGCAAAAGGACGAGGCATGCAGGGCGAGGACGTTACCGCGTTTCCAGCCTGCCGACGCGCGTCTCGAGATCGGTGACGCGTCCCGCGAGGTTCGACGCGTCTCGCGCCGTCGCTCGGACGGTCCGGTTCATGGAGCGCTGACGGCGCGCAACCGTCAGCAACGTCGACTCGATGACGTCGAGGCGCTGGTTGCCGATATCGAGGCGCTGGTTGGTGATCTCGAGCCGGTCATCGAGAACACCGAGCCGGCGTTCCGTCTCGCCGCGGAAGGCGTCCATATCGCCGCGGAAGGCGTCCATATCGCCGCGGAACTCTCGCAACTCGCTCCGGATGCTCTTCAGGACTTCGATCGTGATGTCGGAATCGGCCATCGCGCGCCTCCAGCTTACCATCGGCCGCGACCAAAATTTGTTGCGGGCGTATCATTCGCGGCAATGAGTGTTCGCGAGCCGGTTCACCGCACCCATTTCGTCGCACGGGCGACGCCGGCCGAGCTGTACGCGGTGGTGACCGACTTCGCGGCCTATCCGCGCCTGTTCCCCGAGATCAAGCAGGCGCGCGTGGTCTCGACGACCGGCAATGTCGTGCGCGTCGAATTCCGTGCGGAGGCTGTCATCGCCGTCCGCTACGTGCTGGATCTGACCTGCGATCCGGCGACGCTGACGGTCAACTGGACGTTCGTCGAGGGCGAGATCGTGACGGGCTCGACGGGTGGCTGGCGGTTCACGCCGTCGGGCGACGGCGCGACCATCGACTACCGGGCGGCGCTGGACGTGAAGGCGCCGCTGCCCGGATTCATCCTGCGCCGGGTCACCGATGGGCTGGTCGCCGCATCGCTGCCCAACATGTTCGCGTCGATCGAGCGCGACGTGCGCAAGCGCCAGTCCCAGGCTCAGGCGCCGCAGACGTAAGGACTGCGGGCGTCGAAGAAGCGGAGCTTGCGCGCCGCCCATTCGCCCGCGTATTCGACGCCGATGCGCGCCGAGCGCGCGCGCCGTGGGGCAGGGGAGCCGTCGTCGGCGACGAAGAAGTCGCGTCCGGCGGTCAGGTCGTGGCCGTTGTTCGCGCGCGTGATCGCCAGCGCCGCGCACAGCTTGCCCGGTCCGGTCAGCGGGTGCCGCGCGCGCCTGTCACCGCCGCCGCCGTCGAAGCCGACGAGCGGGGCCGCCGCGCGGATCAGGACGGCGCCGGCCACGCCGTCGGTCTCCGTCACGAAGTTCATGCAGTGGTGCATCCCGTAGATGAGGTACACGTAAAGGAAGCCGGGCGGACCGAACATGATCGCGGCGCGCGGGGTGGGGCCGCGGCGCGCGTGCGACGCGGCGTCGCGCACGCCGAGATAGGCCTCCACCTCGACGACGCGGGCCACCAGCGCGGGTCGACCGGCAGCCCGGCGGACGAGCAGCTTCCCCAGGAGCTCGCGCGCGACGGTCGTCGTCGGCCGGGCGAAGAACGCACGCGGGAGCGGAGGCAGTCGGGATGCGATCGCTTCAGTCACTCAGCAAAAGGCGTCGTCGATCGAGCCCGTCGAGCAAACGGCCGAAGCGCCCGTCGGTCTCCAGCGCAGCAAGCATCCCGGCTGCCGCGTGCCGGTAGCCATCGCGGTCGAGATCGCCCGAGACCAGCCGGTAGCGCAGGAACAGGAACGCCGTCTGCGCGACGTCGGACAGACAGTACCGGCGCAGAGCATCCAGCTGGCCGGCGTGGAACAACCCCTCGACCTGGCTGCCGTCGACCCCGTCCTTGCCCGGGAGGCCGATCGTCCGCGCGGCGCCGTCCAGCGAGGTCATCCTCGCGGCTCCGTGATCCGAGATGACGTCGGCGAGATCCAGGTGCCCTTCCTCGGTGAAGCGATACCGGTAGCCCTCGCCGCGGTAGTACCACCGGAAATCCAGGCCGAATCGCAGCGCGCGCAGCGCCAGCACCGGGAGGTCGAAGCCGCGCCCGTTCCAGGTGACGACCTGGGGCCGCCACTTCCCCATGAATTCCGCGAAATCCGCCATCATCGCGCCCTCGTCCTTGCCTTCGCCGAAGGTGCCGATCCGCTTCACCGCGAGATCGGCGCCGATCCAGGTAACGCCGATGACGACCGGCCGGCAGGCATAGAGGGGAGGGAAGGGACGCTCGACACCCGCCGCTGGCTCCGGCGGCGTCCAGAGCTCCCTGTCCGGTATCGTCTCGATGTCGAGGACGAGGTAGGTGGTTTCACTACTCAAGACCCGAACATTGTAGCTTGTCGATCGCTAACGTACTTGTCCGGGAATGAAAGGAGGAGGAGTATTAGGGCGCCCTCGTCCTAACCCAACCTAGGAGTCCCCCAATGCGCAGTGGGCATCTTCTTTCTCTTGGCGCGGTAGCTCTATCCTTCGTCATCGCAAGCTGTGCCGGCGTGACTCCGAAGACTGTCACGGGCAGCGGCGCCGACGGCGGCGGTAACGGCGGCAACGGCGGGATCGGCAACACCGACGGCGCGCGCCCCGACATCCCGACGATCGATGTCGGCGATCCGGCCAAGTGCGGCAACGGGGTGCTCGACGACGGCGAGTCGTGCGACGACGGCAACAAGAACGCCGGCGACGGCTGCAGCATGATTTGCCAGGTGCCTGCGGGGTGGACCTGTACGGGCACGCCCAGCGTCTGCAACATGGCGGGCGTCTGCGGCGACGGTCTCCTCGGCTCGAGCGAGACGTGCGACGACGGCAACACGACGGCCGGCGACGGCTGCTCGGCGAACTGCAAGATGATCGATCCCGGCTACGAGTGCCGCGTGCCGGGTCGCAGGTGCGTTCCCGCGTGCGGCGACGGCAAGATCATCGGCGGCGAGCAGTGCGACGACATGAACACGACGGCGGACGACGGCTGCTCCCCGACGTGCGTCGTGGAGCCCGGCGCGAGCTGCGACAACAGCACGCCGCCCAGCAAGTGCAAGGCGGCGGTGTGCGGCAACAAGATGGTCGAGGCCGGCGAGTCGTGCGACGAGGGTGACTGCGTCGCGGGCTCGCTCAAGTGCAACGGTCTGTTCATCGGCGACGCCAGTGGCTGCTCCAAGACCTGCGTCAAGGAGCCGAAGTGCCGCGACGGCGCGACGACGCGTGCCTGCGACACGAGCTGCGGCAACGGAAACATCGAGACGGGCGAGGACTGCGACGACGGCAACCTCGCGAAGGGCGACGGCTGCGACGACAAGTGCAAGCAAGAGGCGGGCTTCACCTGTACGCCGCAGATGCGCCCCGACACCGAGCCCTGCTCGACGGGCGCCGGCGAGTGCCTCAAGCTCCCGGTCATTTACCGCGACTTCAAGAACGAGAGCGTCAGCGGCGGCCACCCCGACTTCTTCTATCTGGGCGCGCCGGTGACCGGCGGACCCACGGTCACCGTCAACGGCGGCTCGACAGTGTTCAACAAGCGCTACTGCGTGTCCAACACGGGCGGTCCCGCCAAGGGCGGCGACTCGACCGCGCGCACCTGGGACATCGCGGCCGCGACGCTGGGCGCGAACGGCAAGCCGACCTTGGGCACGGGCGGCGGCCTGGTCCCGTGTCAGTTCACCGACTGGAGCCACATGGGCAACAGCGGTCACGTGGGGAACTACGGTGACGCCAACATGCCTGTGGTGGCGACGAAGCCCCTGTCCGGCCTGATGCCCTGGCAGCAGGCGCAAGTCATGGGGAACAACGCGGGGGCGCCCTGGTTCAAAGGCGTCGCGCCCATCGTCAAGGACGCCACCAGCTTCGGCCAGTGGTTCACCGACAGCACGTTCACGGGTGGGACCCACGTGGTGAGCGCGCTCGAAATGATCCCAGCGGGCGGCGGCCAGTATCAGTCCTCGAGCGGCTCGCACGCCGTCTACGGCGGCTTCTTCCCGCTGGATCCGATGGGGCAGTATCCGCCCGGAACCAACACCGCGACGCCGGCGGGGCCGGGCGCGATGAGGATGGGCGGCACGGGCGGCACCGAAGCTCTGCTCTGCAACCTGTGGCCCTACTGGTACTCGGACACGTCGTTCGGGGCCGGGGCGGGGTGCAAAGGCGACCAGTACCTGTTCCCGCCCAGCATTCCGTCCACGACGGCGAACCCCAACGGCATGTGGGTCACCGCCTTGCAGGGCTGGTTCCACAACTTCTGGTTCACCAGCGAGGCGCGCTACCTATTCAACTTCAACGGGACGTTCAGCCTCCAGTTCTTCGGCGACGACGACCTGTTCATCTTCATCAACGGACACCTGATGCTCGACCTCGGCGGCGTGCACCAGCGCTTGCCCGGCAAGGTGACGATCAACGCCGACGGCTCCGCGACGATCACGGAGGGCGGCGCGCTGACGGCGGCGGGTACGATCAACGCGTGCCCCGGGACCGACCCGTACACCATGACCGCGACCACGTCGCCTGCGGACTGCCGTACTCGCACCATGACCGCGACCCAGACCGGTCTGGTGATGGGCAAGACGTACGAGATCGCCGTGTTCCACGCCGACCGCCACCCGTCGGAGTCGAACTACCAGCTCACGCTGAGCGGGTTCTCGACCACGCGCTCGAACTGCGGTCCCACCTGCGGCGACGGCGTGGCCACCGGCGCCGAGGAGTGCGACTGCGGCGCGACGACGCCGTCGAACGATCCCCTCTGCTTCGGCAAGAACAACGACGGCTCGTACGGCGGCTGCACGGCCCAGTGCAAGTACGGCCCGTACTGCGGCGACGGCATGGTCAACGGCACCGAGCAGTGCGACCTGGGCACCAAGATGAACACCATGACCTACGGCACCATGCAGGGCTGCGCACCCGGCTGCCAGTGGCCGCACTTCTGCGGCGACGGCATCGTCGACGAGGCCGAGGGCGAGCAGTGCGACCTCGGCATGGGCAACGGCCCGACCGCGCCTTGCTCGACCGCGTGCAGGGTCTGCGTCGACTGCGCGATGTAACTGCAGCGCGATCCGCGTAGGCGTTTTTCCGCGAAACCACGCAACGCACGGGCGCGTCGGCAGGCGCGCCCGTGATAAAAGGTCGCATGCGGCTCGTCCCCATGCGGTTCAGGTTCTGGCTGATCTCCGGATTCGCGCTGGCGGGCGTCGCCGGCTGCGCGCATCGCCCGCCGCCCGTCCAGCCCTGGCAGCGCGAGCACCTCTCGAAGCGCGCGATGCAGTTTGACGCCGATCCGCAGGAGGATCGCTTTCGCCAGCACTGGCTCGGCTCGCGAGAAGGGTCTGACCTCGGCTACGGACAGCCTGGCGGAGGCTGTGGCTGCAATTGAAGCCTTGGGTTCGTGCCGCGCCTAGAGCGTGGTTCCGCGTCGGTCTCATCGCCTGCATCGCCGTCCTGACGGCGCGAGCGGCATGGGCCGACGACTACGTGGTCGTGCGCGGCGCGTACTATCGGGAGGCGTCGACGCGCGTGATCCAGCCGATGGTGGAACTGCAGCGCGAATCGCCCAGCGGCGTGGACGTGGGCGCGCACTTCCTCATCGACACGATCACGTCGGCGTCGATCGCCGCCGGGACCACCATCGACAACGTGTTCACCGAGATCCGCGACGAGGCAGGCCTGCGCATCCGCAAGCGCTGGGAACGCAGCGACGTCTCGCTCGCGTACAAGTACAGCTCCGAATCGGACTACTGGTCGCACGCTCTCGCCGGGTCGTACGGCGTGCGGCTGTGGGACGACACGGCGGCGCTGCGGTTCTCGTTCGGCGTCAACCACGACACGATGGCCGCGAAGGGCCGCACGCCCGACTGTCGTCCGGGAAAGCCGGCGACGTTCTGCACGCTCAAGGGCACGTACGGCGGCGTCAGCTACTCGCAGGTGCTGTCGCCGGTTTCGATCGCGCAGGTGAGCTACGAGGCCGCCTACCTCGAAGGATTCCAGGGGAACCTGTATCGGATGGTGAACGCGCTGATGCGGTACGAGTATCTGCCCGAGCACCGGCTGCGGAACGCCATCACGCCGCGCTTCGCGTTCTACATCCCGAAGACCGCGACCGGCTTCCAGCTGCACTATCGTTTTTACTTCGACTTCTATCCGGGCGATTACGCGACGCCGTCCGATCCCTGGCTGATCACGTCGCACACCGTCGAAGCCCGGATGTACCAGCAGCTGACGCCCACGCTGCAGGTGCGGCTGCTGCTGCGTATTTATCACCAGAGCCACGCCCAATTCTGGTGCGGCCCGCCCGTGCCGTCGCGTCTGCCGGCGACGGAGTTCTGCGCGACCGGCACCAATCCGCCGTCGGGCTACACGACGGACGCCATCTACTACACCGCCGACCCGAAGCTGAGCCCCGTCAACACCCAGTACCCCGAGGTGCAGCTCGTCTGGAACGCCGACGCGCTTCGCGTGGTTCCGTTCCTGCGCTGGTTCGCCGCCGGCACCTTCGAGATCTCCTACGGCCACTACTTCCAGAACACGAGCTTCGGCGACGCGCACGTCCTGCAGACCGGGTATCGGTTGCCGTACTGACGGCGTGCGTCCGATGACCGCGCCGTCGTTGTAAGCGGCGCAACCATCGAGCGAGATTCAGACGATTCCGAAAGAAAGTGGGTTGCGCTGATGAGCGCACCCGCGTCTCCAAAGTCGGAAGAGTTCGCAGTCGAGCTTTCCGCCTTTGGAGGGTCAGATGAAGAGGTTCGCGATCGTTTGCTCGTTGGCCGTCGGAGCTGTCACAGGTTGCGACACCCTGTTCCCAGGCCCCGGGGGAGGCCAGTCCGGCAGCCTGACGGGCATCGGCCCCGACGGCGGCGTCTGCGAGAAGGATCCCCAGACGATCAAGAACGTCATGCTCGCGCCGCCGATCTGTAACGCGACCAATCCATGTCCCTGCGGCACATTCTGCAGCTCCCAGACCGGCGGTAACTGCGTCGCCGACTGTGTCGACGACAGCTGGTGCGCGCCCGGCCACTTCTGTTCGGGCTACGGCCAGTGCCTCGCGGGCAGCGCCGACGGCGGCACCGGCGACGGCCCGGGGCCGAACACGGATCCGGCGTGCCCGCGCAACGAGGGGCTGCTCGACAGCCTGGAGGTCATGAACCGGGCCTGCCAGTTCGACGACCAATGCCCGTTCGGATCCTACTGCGACCACGTCAAGGGACGTTGCTTTGCCGCATGCCGATCGGACGCGCAGTGCACGAGCATGAACAGCCCGGGGCATACCTTCGTGTGCGGTTGCCTCGGCAAGTGCGCCGAGGTCGGGTCGCCGCGTGTTCCAGCCACGCAGGTGATGCCGACCCTGGTCGTTACGCCGGAGCAAATCGATCTTCCGAGACCGACGACTATCACCACCCCCGAATGGGGTAACCCGAACCAGCGGACCGTCTCGATCGCGGTCGTGTCTCCGTTTGTGACGACATCGGGTTCCACCATCACGGGTCCACAGGTGACGATTCAGGCCAACCCCGGACCGGGGTTGATGGTGCAGTGTCCTGGGGCCAACCAGGCGTCGGCGATGCCGTGCACGTTCACCGTCGACCCGTCCACGTTCACGAGCCAGAAAGACGGGTACCGGTCGGCGTCGTTGGACCTGACACTGGTGCCTTCGGCGGGAGCGCCCACGGCAACTCGGTGGGAGGTTCGCCTCGAGTCGAAAGACCTGGCGAATGTGCCGAAGGTCGTGGTGGTCCGCTACAGAAACGAGGTCATTTCCGCTGTTTTTCCAGCCTTTCTACCCATCAACTTCCCGCCCGCATCCTTTTTCGGCAGCGGTACCGTCGAGATCGCCACGCCGACTGGCGCGACGCTCGCGATTCCAGTGAAGGCTCGCGACTGGGGCGGCGAGCTCGTCCTGCTCGATGAGACGCAGCAGCTGTCGCCCAGTGGGAAGCTGGTTCTCCGGAAGCTGCCGGGTTTCAGTACGACGTTCAACCCGGATTTCGTTACGACGTTCCAAGCATTCGTGTACGCGGCGTCCGACAACGACGTTGTGCTGCAGGACAGCCTCAGCGGTCTGAACTTGCAGGCCATCACCGACTATAACCTGCTGCGGGACGCCAGCTCCGGCAAGATCGCGGGGACATTCCAGCGGGCGGTCTTTTCGCAGTTCCCGATCGGCCAAAGCTCCGATCCGACTGCCCAGGTGTTCAATGCGTCGACCCCGGCCTCGTTCACGCTCGTCCCGACGACGAGCAGCGCGGTCGGCGCATGCTCGGACAACAACGACTGTCCCTCCGGAACCACGTGCGACCTGGGCTTCTGCTCGGACCTGCCCGCACATCGGTTCAACCCTTTCTCTGGTGGAATCAACGGGGACGGCACGGGCTTCGACACGGAG
>Ga0207701_10002636_pt1 | contig 18567 bp, 17 predicted proteins | sample KBSSwiSSwithPhiX_FD_184294 | JGI IMG/M metagenome (GOLD analysis project Ga0207701, IMG submission 184294) | Switchgrass rhizosphere bulk soil microbial communities from Kellogg Biological Station, Michigan, USA, with PhiX - S5 (SPAdes) (version 2) | ecosystem: Environmental > Terrestrial >... | reverse complement strand
AACCGGGTACAGGTCGTCGATCGTCTGCTACAGCGGGGGTTCCGGGAAGGCCTGCGGCCGAGCGGGCCCTCGGCCATCAAAATGAACGGCTTACTGCCGCTCTTGCTGGACGCGTTTGGCGAGGAGTAACTACGCCTGAGGTCGCGGAATCTTGCTGGTCCGCGATCCGTATTCCACACGATACTTGCACTGGTGACTGGTGCACTCGACGGAACTTCCCGCCGGGACCTGTGCACCACCAGCGCCGGACAATTGCTCTGGGCTGCGGTGATGCTCGGGGTGTCGTTCGTCGCCATCAAGGCCTACCACCTCGGTGTACCGCCGCGTGACGGGCTGTTCGATTACGTGCGCTCGATCTTGGCGATCTCGTACGTCGATGTGCTGTTTGCCACCGTGTGTTGGGCGGCTGCCCGCCTGCTGTTGGTCATCGCCTCGCGCCGACCGATTGCTGCACGGGCGGTCTCTGGCGCGTTCGTGGGCTTCGCAGCAGTGTGCTGCCTCTACGCGGTCGTCAACATCATTCTCTTCGGCGTCGTTGGCGGATTCCTGACCTATCCGCTGCTGGCTGTCATCGGCGATGTGCGCATGGTGCGTTCCTCCGTGGGCGCACACGTGACGCTGCCGGCGATCGTCAGCCTGATCGGAATTCCGTGTGTGTATCTCGTTTCGGTGGCCGCCTTGACTCGCCTCATGCGAGCGGTATCGGCGACGAGATGGGTCAGTGCGAGTCTGGCGATCCTCGCAGCAGCGTGGGTTGCGACGGGCCGTTACGCGTATGTGACGGACTTCGTTGAGCACTCCGATCGCCAGGTTGCCGAAAGCCCGCAGTGGGCGATCGCCGCGTCGATATGGCAGATGTTCGCCGACGGCGGCTTCGTTCGGATGACCGGGACATTCACGCCAGACGACCTCGCGGACTTCGATCCACCGAAGGTGGGGGAGGTGCAGACAGCCTCCTTGCCGTCGAATGTGATTCGTCGCGCGACAGCCGCGCTCAACGTGCGTGCCCTCGCAGCGCGCCGGCCGCCCAATGTCGTGCTCATCGTCCTCGAGTCGGTAGCGGCTCGGTGGACCAGCCTGCACAATCCGCTCTATGCCACGACGCCAACGCTGCAGGCGGAATCCGCGCGCAGCGCGGTCGCGGACAATTTCTACGCGCACATCGGTCGAAGCTCCAATTCGATGGTCGCGATGCTGTTATCGACGTACCCGAAGCTCGATTTCAAGGAGATGACCGAGCAGTATCCGGATTTTCCGGGCACGTCGCTGGCGACCGTGTTTCGAAGCCGAGGGTATTCGACGACCTTCGTTACGCCGAGCGACATGAAATGGGCCGGTTGGCGCGGATTCCTCGAAGGCCATGGTTTTGACGACGTCCTCGATTACCACGACCTTGCCTGTCCGGAGATGGTCTCGTCGTGGGGAGTCGAGGATCGCTGCATGGTCGACGAGGTCGTGGACCAGATTGCGCGTGCCGGCACGAGGCCCTTTTTCGTGACCGCGTGGACGACGCAAACGCACCATCCGTACGAGACGAGTCCTGGAGTTCCTCTTCTCAATCTGGTCCGGGAGTCGACCCCGGACGACTGGGAGCTGGGCCGGTACCTGAACATCGTGCACGAAACGGATCGCCATCTCGCACGCATCTTCGAGGCGGTACGTCGCGCCGGTCTCGAGCAGGACACACTGATCGTCGTCACGGGCGATCACGGTCAGGCGTTTGGATATCCACACGAGACGTACGTTCAGGGCCGCACCGTGTACGAAGAGGACGTGCACGTGCCGCTGATGGTGTGGTACCCACGCAGGTACAAGGCAACCGCTCGGGTGCCGGTGGTCGGTAGCCATGTCGATCTGGCGCCGACGATCGCCGATCTGGTCGGCCTGCCTGCGGCACGGGAGTGGCAGGGACGCAGCCTTTTCGACGAGAGTCATCCGCAGCGCGCGTACTTCTACGTCGCTGAAAGTCATTTCCGGCTTGCAGTTCGCGAGGCGAACTGGAAGTACATCTACAGCGTCCAGGATGGACGCGACGAGCTCTACGATCTGCAAGCCGATCCGCTGGAGCAGCGCAATGTTGCCGCTCAGCATCCCGAACAGTGCGATAGCCTGCGGCAGCGTCTCGTCGCCTGGACCGAAGCGAATCGACGGCAGTACGAGCGAGTCGAAGCGAAATTGTATCGGTGAGGTCCGCCGCTCCTTCCTCTTGACAATCGAAAGATACCGCTCTTCTTTTTTCCGAAGTGTGCAATGCGATCTGGAAGAAGGTGCGTCGCGGTGAAATGAGCCGCAATGAAGCGCAGCGCCTGGTTGCCGATATCGAGGCCATCGCTGTCGAATCGATCCCGACGCGCGGGTTGATCGGCGATGCCTTCGCTATCGCGTTCGCGAGCGCCCAGACCGTGTACGACTGCGTATATCTCGCCCTGGCCGTGCGACTCGAGACGCGCGTGATCACTGCCGATGAGCGCTTCGAGAGAGCCATAACGTCAAATCCGATGCTTGCGAAACACATCTGCATGGTTGACGCATTTGCACCGTAAGATTTCGCGAGCCTGACGCGATCACCTCAGGCATTGGCAAGGAACAACGAGCTAGAATGGCGCGCTTGCCAGCAGACGACATTCGCCAGGCGGTCCCTTCCGATCTCACGTTGCGCGTGAAGTCACTCGAGTCGCTCCTGGTGGAAAAAGGTCTCGTGGACAGGGCTGCGCTCGACGCGCTGGTCGACACGATGGAGCACAAGGTGGGTCCGCGCAACGGAGCGCGGGTCGTGGCGCGCGCGTGGATTGATCAGGCCTACAAAGAACGCCTGCTCGAAAACGCGCCGGCCGCGATTGCCGAGTTGGGCTACACCAGCGGACAGGGTGAGCACATGCTGGTGGTCGAAAACGGACCCACGGTACACAACCTCGTTGTTTGTACGTTGTGCTCCTGTTATCCGTGGCCGGTTCTCGGACTGCCGCCGGTCTGGTACAAGTCCGCGCCTTATCGCTCCCGTGCCGTCATCGATCCGCGCGGCATCTTGCGCGAGTTCGGTACGGAGTTGACGGAAGATGTCGAAGTGCGCGTCTGGGACAGCACCGCGGAGTTGCGATATATCGTTCTGCCCGAGCGTCCCGCTGGCACTGAATCGATGACGGAAGAGCAACTCGCAGCACTGGTCACACGCGATGCGATGGTCGGCGTTGCCAAGGTCACGTGCCCACCATCGGGAGCCGGCCGATGAACGGCGTGCACGACATGGGCGGTCAGCAGGACATGGGTCCAGTTGTGCACGAGAAGAACGAACCTGTGTTCCACGCTCCATGGGAGGGACGGATTTACGCACTGACGCGTGCAATGCGCGCCTGGCGCAAGTGGAGCCTCGACGCCGACAGGCACGCACTCGAGCTCATGCCCCCTGTCGACTACTTGCGAATGAGTTATTACGAGCGGTGGGTCCACATGCTGGAAGCGCAGCTCGTGCAGTACGGTCTCGTGAGCAAAGAAGAGATCGAGCGCGGACAGGCGGCGCCAGGCTCGACGAAAGCCACGCCGGTATTGAGCCTCGCAACGTCGGACCGTTGGCTCACGCGGGGAATCCCGTCGAGCGAGGATCCGCATGTGCGACCGCTATTCAACGTGAATCAGCGCGTACGCGCACGCAACATCAATCCCACTGGCCACACTCGCATGCCACGCTACGCACGCGGCAAGACCGGCGTCATCGCCCGCGATCACGGTGTCTATCTCTTTCCCGATACCAACGCGCATTGCCAGGGCGAGAAACGGCAGCATGTCTACTCCGTGCGTTTCACCGCACGGGAGTTGTGGGGAGAACGCGCGTCGCCGCGCGATTCCGTGTATCTCGACCTGTGGGATGACTACCTTGAGCGAGCTTAGTCCGACCCTCAGCTCGAACGATCTCTCCGACCTTCCTCGACTGCCTCGCGACGAAGGTGGGCCGGTCTTCGCTGAGCCGTGGCAGGCGCAGGCCTTTGCGCTTGCCGTCAAACTGTCAGAGCAAGGGCACTTCACGTGGAAGGAGTGGGCGGCCGCTCTGGCGAATGAGCTCCAGGCTGCCGCCCGGCGCGGTGAGCCCGACGATGGTTCTCGTTACTACGAACACTGGCTGGCCGCTCTGGAAACGCTGGTCACGGCGAAGGGGCTCGCAGATCCAACCGCGCTCCTGACTCGTAAGGAAGCCTGGGCGGCCGCTTACCGAAACACGCCTCACGGTCAACCGGTCGAGTTGCTTCAGTCGCGAATGCCCGAAGCACGCTGGGTTCTGCTTGCGCTCGCGTGCACGGTCGCGACCTACTGGCTGCTTCAGTTCACCAGCGCGGAGCCGTCAGGCGAACTGAATGTCTCCCTCCCGCCGTTGGGATTCGCAGCGAGCGCGGGTCTGGGCACAGTGCTCGGCATGCGGCATGCCCTCGAGCCGGATCATCTCGCCGCTGTCTCAACGCTCATGACAGGGGAGCGTAGCAGTGCGAAGGCGGCGTGGCTCGGCGCATGGTGGGGACTGGGGCATACATTGACCTTGTTCACGGCCGGAGCCCTGCTGGTCGTGCTGCAGGCTGGAATGCCAGCGATCGTGTCGCGGGTGTTAGAGATCTGCGTAGCCCTCCTGTTGGTCGGCTTTGGTGTGCGCGCGATCCATCTGGGCGCCCGTCGAGTGCCGAAAGGTCCAACGCATTCTCACAAGAAAACCAAAGCGTTGTCGCCGTTTCAGGTGGACCGATGGACGCTGGCACGACCGCTCCTGGTGGGCGCGGTGCACGGACTCGCGGGTAGCGGCGCGCTCACAGCGCTCGTGGTGACGACGCTCCCTTCGACAGTGACACGGCTGGCGTATCTGGTGCTATTTGGTGTCGGAACGACGGTGGGGATGATCGTCCTCTCGGGACTCCTGGGCTGGCCGATGGCGCGACTGGGCGCTCATCACGCCTGCACGCGTACGTTTTCGCTGGCTGCCGGCTGTGTGTCGCTCGCGCTCGGTGTGTTCTGGGGCTATCCGCTTATCGAAGGATTGTTGTGAGCGTGGATTATCGCGCGGCTCACTCGTGCGCAACAGCCGTGCAGCCGACGACCGCTTGCGTCACGAGGCGCACCGTTCCCGTATTTGCGGTTGCCCGCAGATACGGCCGGAAAGAAAAATGTCGCGGCGAGGGAGGTCATCATGCGTTACACCCTGCTTTCGTTAGTGGTCCTGAGTCTCGTTGCTGGTTCACCGACCTCCGCGCAGACGCCAGCGAGGACGCCAGAACAACTCAAGTCGAACTACGACGCGCACGCCGGCGACTTCGACTATCTCCTTGGCGACTGGCAGTTCACTGCCACGAGCAAGGAGTGGGGGAAGGGGCAGGGCTACTGGAGCGCCGTTCGACTCGCCGAGGGTCAGATTCTCGACGAGTACCGGTTGGTCGGCGACAAAGGTGAGACGTTTTACGTGACGACGACGCTGCGTGCGTACAACGCGACGCTCGACAGGTGGGAACTCGTCGGGATGGACAGAGGCAACGGCTTGCAGGACGTCGGCACCGCCACGAAAACAGGTGGGGAAGTTCGCATCGAGCAGAAATTCGGCGTCATGACCAGCAACCCGGTCGTGCGGCGGATCCGCTACTACAACATCGCGCCCGATCGCTTCTCGTGGGCCAGCGATCTGTCGAAAGACGGCGGGCGCACGTGGGAGAAAGACAACCTGCAGATCGAAGCCCGCCGCATCGGCGCGGCGCGTTCGCTCGAATCGCTCGCGCCCGCCCGCAACAAGTCCGACGTGCGATGAATAGTTGCACGAGGGCGCGCGGCGCGCGCGAGATGATCGCGCAGGCTGAAGCCTGCGACGCAGGCTCTGAAGCCTGCTCTCTACGGCGATATGGAACAGTCGAGCACAGCTGCCGATCTGGACGTTGAGAGCGACGCCCGGTAGAGTCGCAGGAACACGCATGGGCGTTGCGTTGACGCCGATCAGCGTCAAACAGGTCATCGAGCTGGAACAGCTCCGCGGGAAACGGCTTGCCATCGACGGGAACGGCGAGTTGTATCAGTTTCTCGCGCTCATCAGATTGCCGGACGGCACGCCGCTGCGCGATGCATCCGGCCGGGTGACCTCGCACCTCTCGGGGCTGTTCTATCGGACCACCCGCCTCATTGCCGACTACGGACTCGAGCCGGTCTTCGTCTTCGATGGTGTGCCGCCGGTATTGAAGTCGGCGGAACTACAGCGTCGACGCGCCATTCGAGAGCGGTACGAAGACGAGGTTGTCGCTGCGCGCGCCGCCGGCGATCTGCCGCGCGCCTATTCGAAGGCGACGATGACGTCGCGACTCACGCGCGACATGGTGGGCGAGGCCATGCACTTGCTGCAGCTGATGGGCATTCCAGTATTGCAGGCCCCATCAGAAGCCGAGGCTCAGGCCGCGCACATGGCGCGATCGCATGCCGTCTGGGCGGCGGCGAGCAAGGACTTCGATTCACTCCTGTTCGGAACGTCGCGCCTCGTACGATTCCTGACGATTTCCGGCAAGGAGTATCTGCCGAGCCAGGCCGCCTTCCGGGCGATCAAGCCGGAGCTCATCGATCTCGACCACATGCTGGTAACGCTCGAGATTACACGCGAGCAGCTGGTGGACGTCGCGATTCTCGTCGGCAACGACTTCAATCCTGGCATCAAGGGAATCGGGCCGAAGAAGGCGCTGAAGCTGGTTCGCGAACACGGATCGATCGAACACATGCCGACGAGCATCCGCGAGACGCTCGAGCCGGTGGTGACGCAGGTTCGCAGGGTGTTTCTCCAGCCAGCGGTGACCGATGAGTACCAGGTCGAGACACACGCACCAGATCTACAGGGTGTTGTCAGGTATCTGTGCGGCGAGCGTGCCTTCTCCGAAGAGCGCGTGACGGCGGCACTGCGTCGGGCGTTTGGGATTTGATGCGGTTTCTCGCAAGGACCCCCCAGATCTGGGTACCTTTCGCGACTGCAAGGTCAACGGCTACACGGTTATGCATTGATCTTGCTCGCCCGTTGGTCCCCAGCTAGACTTCGACTGGAGTCTTGCGCCGGACGATTATGAGACGAGCAACCAGAACCGGACTCGTGACGGTAGCCGTGTTGGTGTATCTAGCCGTGGCAGCCGATCGCTGGTCGGAGGGGCAGGCACAATCGGTGTCTCCCGCACCGACGTCTGCCCCGAGCAAGGTCGAGGGGCGGGCACTCATCGATCAGTACTGTATGAGCTGCCACAGCGATCGCATGAAGTCGGGCGGCCTCGCGTTGTCTCAGTTGAATCTCGACGATGTCCAACAGAGCGCGGAGATTGCCGAGAAGGTCATACGCAAGCTGCGAGGCGGTCTGATGCCGCCGGCTGGGGCCCGTCGCCCGGACAGTCACGCGGCGGCGGAATTCGTCTCATGGCTCGAAAACAAGATCGATGCGGCGGCGACCGAGAGTAAACCCGGACGGGTAGCGCTGCGCCGCCTCAATCGCCGCGAGTACGGGTACGCCATCCGCGACCTGCTCGGGCTCGACATCGACGCGACGGCGTGGCTGCCGCACGACAACGTCAAGGGCAATTTCGATAACAACGCTGCTGCCCTGCAGGTCTCGCCCAACTTCGTCGATCAATACATCTACGCCGCGCGCGCGGTCGCGCTCGAAGCGATCGGCAACCCCAAGGCCATTGCCGAGACCACGACCTACGGCGACGTCGCCAACATGGTGATCTCACTGCCGCCGGACGGCGCTCCCGGCACCGGCCGGCAGCAGCATCACATCGAAGGGATGCCCTTCGGCACGCGCGGCGGCTTCATCGCCGAGCACAACTTCCCGGCCGACGGCGAATACGAGCTCACGATCGGCGACATGGCGCTCGCGCGCGAAGTGCCGCGGATGGAGTTCGAGAACACCGTCATCGTCCTGCTCGACGGCAAGGAGATCTATCGCACGAATATCGGTGGCGATGCCGACCACAAGGCGATCGATCAGAGGCTTGATCCCGCGGTTGAAGAAATCAACGGCCGGCTGCGCAAGCTCCGCTTCAAATCCACCGCCGGACAGCACAAGCTGGCGGTCACCTTCCTCCATCGCAGCTTCGCCGAAAGCGACGAACGCACTCGCACCATTGCGCTCGAAGGTGGTCAGGAGCGCATCCAGGCCGCCCATGCCTTGCAGATCCGCGGACCGCTTTCCGTGACTGGCATGAGCCAGTCGGCGAGCCGCGCGAAGATCTTCATCTGCAGGCCGACCTCGTCGCGCGATGAGGCGGCTTGTGCGAGCAAGATCGTCGAGAACCTCGCGCGCCGCGCGTTCCGGCGCCCGGTGACCGCCGACGATGTCAATCCGTTGATGGCTTTTTATAAGGCTGGATACGCCGCGGGCGGATTCGACGGCGGTGTGCGCGATGCCCTCAGCGCCATCCTTGCGAGCCCGCACTTCCTCTATCGCGCGGAGGCAGGAGAAGCGGCCGGCGGGATTCGCACGCTGAGCGATCTCGAGCTGGCGTCGCGCCTGTCGTTCTTCTTGTGGAGCAGCCTGCCGGATGACGAACTGCTGAAGGTCGCTGCTGAAAAGCGCCTCAGTAGTCCTGATGTGCTGGCCGCGCAGGTGAGCCGGATGCTCGCCGACCCGCGAGCTGAGTCCTTGAGCGACGACTTCGCGTTCCAGTGGCTCCATCTGTCGAAGCTTGACGAAATCACCCCCGACAGAGCCCAGTTCCCGCACGCGAGCGGGCTGCTGGATCCGCGCGGGATGTTGAAGGAGGAACTGCGGCTGTTCGTCGACAGCGTACTGCGCAGCGACCAGAGCGTGCGCGACCTGCTGACGGCGAACTATACGTTCCTCAACGAGCGCCTCGCCATGCACTACGGCATCGAGACGGTCAAAGGCAGCCACTTCCGTCGAGTAACGCTCGACAACCCCGCGCGCTACGGCTTGTTGGGAAAGGGTGCCATCCTGATGTTGACCGCCTATCCCAATCGCACGTCGCCTGTCCTCCGAGGCGCATGGATTCTGGATCGGCTGCTCGGTACGCCGCCGTCCGATCCACCACTCGAGGTCCCGTCGCTGCCCGAGAACAAACGCGGCCAGCCGGCGCGAACCCTGCGCGCGAGGCTCGAGCAGCACCGCGAGAAACCCACGTGTTTCGCCTGTCATGGTGTGATGGATCCGCTCGGATTTGCGCTCGAGAATTTCAACGCGGTGGGGCAGTTCCGCGCCAACGACCCCGATACGCTTACGCCAATCGATACGGCCGGCCAACTGCCGGATGGCACTGCGATCAAGGGACCTGATGATCTGCGCCGCGCGCTCGTCGATCGGCCCGATCATCAGTTCATGCAGGCCTTCACCGAGAATCTGATGACCTATGCGCTCGGTCGAAGCCTCGACTATCGCGACATGCCCACGGTTCGCCGCATCGTCCGGCAGTCGGCTGCGGACGACTACCGTTTCAAGTCGATTGTCCTTGGCGTTGTTTCAAGCGATGCGTTTCGTAAGAGGGACGCGGGTGGTCTTGACGACGCGCCAGTGAAGCCGAGATCCACCGACACCGGAGGAGTCCAGTGATGTTCCTGACCAAGAAGTATCTGTCACGGCGCACCGTGCTGAAGGGCGCTGGCGCCACGATAGCTCTCCCGTTGTTGGATGCCATGATCCCGGCAGGAACCGCGCTGGCGCAGACGGTCGCCGCCGCGAGCCCGCGTCTTGGGTTCGTCTACTTCCCGCATGGCGCATTGCAGGACGAGTGGCAGCCAACGAAGGTCGGCCAGGACTTCGAGTTTCCGTTCATCCTCAAGCCGCTCGAACCGATGCGCGAGCATGTGACCGTCGTCAGCGGTCTGCGCAACAAGGGCGGCGAGAGCTCGAGCCCGCACGGCATCATCGAGGAGACGTGGCTCAACTGCGTGAACCCGCGCCAGCGCAGCGCGAAGACAGGCATCGGCGTGACCGTGGACCAGATTGCGGCGCGCCATCTCGGGAAAGAGACGTCCCTGCCGTCGCTGGAACTCTGTGCCGAACCGGGCGGCATGATTTCGTTCCGAACGCCGGATCAACCGCTCCCGATGGAGAACAATCCGCGCAAAGTGTTCTTCGGTATGTTCGGGCAGGGCGATACACAGGAAGAACGGCAGGCGATCCTCAAGACCACGGACAGCCTGCTCGATTACGTGAGGGAATCGACGGCCGGTTTGAATCGCAAGCTCGACGTGGCTGACCGCGCCCGGGTGAACGATTACCTGGATTCAGTGCGCGAGATCGAGCTCCGCGTGCAAAAGCTCGAGCAGAACGCTCATTCGCTGGACGAGCTGCCGGGCGCGCCGCTCGGTCCGCCGGAGGATTTCGGTGAGCTGCTCGGCGTGCAGTTCGAGATGCTGGCCCTGGCCTGGCAGACCAATCGGACCAGAGTGGCCACGATGAAGATGGTCGAGGAAGCGAGCATGCGCACGTACCCGAACCTCGACGTCCACGAGGCATTTCATCCGACGTCGCACTGGGGTGGATTCCCGGACCGCGTCGCCAACCTGAGAAAGATTCAGAACTACCACACCGCGGTGTTCGCGAAGTTCGTGGATCGTCTCAAGAACATGCGCGAAGGCGACGGATCGGTGCTCGACAACGCCATCATCCTGTTCGGCAGCAACATGGCCAACAGCGACGCCCACAACAACGATCCGCTGCCGCAGGCGTTGATCGGTCGTGGCGGCGGCATCAAGGGCAACCAGCACCTGCACTACAAGCAGGACACGCCGCACTCGAACATCCTGGTCACGATGCTTCACCGCGCGGGCATTCCGACGAACGAGATCGAGAAGTTCGCCGACACCACCGGCGCGTTCTCCGAGGTGTGATTGTGCAGGGCAGCTGCAGCGTATTGCAGGGCAGCCGCAGTACAGGGCGGGTCTTGCTTTGTAGACCCGCCAGTCTCCTCTTGGCCATCGTCGCGGTCGCGGTACTGTTAGCCTCAGCTTCGCCAGCGCTGGCTCAGGCGAAGAAAGGCGTCGTGTCCGGCTCCGGCCGGACCGCATCGAAAGAAGACGTCAACCGCCGCAACCCGGATGGCAGCACGCCGCTCCAGTGGGCGGTCTACAACGGCAATGTCGCCGAGGTGAGCCGTCTGCTGCGCGCCGGTGCCAACGTGTCGCTCGCGAACAACTACGGCGCGACGCCGATGAGCCTTGCTGCCGAAGTCGGCAACGCCGACATCCTGAAGGTACTGCTCGAGGCCGGCGCGAACGCGGACTCGCCCAATCAGGATGGACAGACCGCGCTGATGGCGGTTGCGAGAACGGGCAACGTGGAAGCCGCGAAACTGTTGCTCGATCACGGCGCTTCCGTCGATGCGATCGAGAAGTTTGGCGGACAGACCGCGCTGATGTGGGCATCGGCCCGGCGGCATCCAGAGATGATGCAGTTCTTGATCTCCAAGGGCGCCGACGTCAATGCGCGTTCCACCGATCGCAACTATCAGCGCCACGTGCAGGCGGAAGGGCGTCCCAAGAACCTGGACAGCGGCGGACTGACGCCGCTGCTCTATGCTGCGCGTGAGAACTGCTCGGCCTGCGTGGAGGTGCTCGTCAAGAACAAGGTCGACATCGATCTGCCCGATCCCGATGGCGTCTCGCCGCTGCTCGTGGCGGCCATGAACGCCAACTGGGACGTCGCCAGGCAATTGATCCTGGCTGGTGCAGATGTCAATCAGTGGGACCTCTTCGGCGAAGCGCCGCTTTATATGTCAGTCGATCTGCACAACCGGATCGACGGTGGACGCGCCTCGATCGATTCCCCGAACACGACGACGGGACTTGCGATCGTGAAGCTGCTGCTCGAGCGCGGCGCCGACCCGAACATGCAGTTGTTCTTCAAGCCGGCGAACGCGCGCGGCACGACGGCGACGCGAGGCGCCACGCCGCTGATCCGGGCCGCCAACAACAACGATCTCGAGGTCGTGAAGATCCTGCTCGAACATGGTGCCGACGCGACGCTCTACATGGCGGATCGCCAGACGCCGATCCATGCGGTGCTCTCTGGCCGCGCGACGGAACCGCAGGCGCTCGAGCTGATTCGCATCCTGCAGAAGGCTGGCACCGACATCAACGTCATTGCGCTGGTCAATCACCGCGAGGAGATTCGCGGAGGCACCGCACTGCACTACGCCGTCCGCAAGCGCTTTAAAGAGGTGATCAAGCTGCTCGCGTCGTACAACATCGATATGAACGCGGTCGACCAGGACGGCCTCACGGCGCTCGACTACACGCAGTCGCGCGGCTTCATGCCGTTCATGGCTCTGCAGACTCCTTTGTTCAAGGACGAGGCAACGTTGCTCCGCGAGCTGGGTGCGACCAGGCTGATGGACAAGAGTCCCGTGTGGCCGGTGCTCGGTCCGCCGCAGGGTGTGTGGGCAGACATTCCCCCTCTGGGTGAACCGCAGGTTCATGAGCCGATCTACAAACCGTCAACCGACTGACCGCGTGCTCCAACACGGATTAACTCCCAACCTCCAACTCCCAACTCCCAAACCGAACCTTGAACCCTTGGGAGTTGGGAATTGGGAATTGGGAGTTGGTGTCTCGCGAAGACGGTTCATCAGTATCAGCGCAGCGGCATTCGCTGGTGCGCTCGTAGAGGCGGGTCTTCCCGACCCGCTCGGGGCCGCGCAGCAGGGCACATCAAAGATCACGACCACCGATCTGAATGGCGTCACGCTATTCCAGGGCGCTGGATGCAACGTGCTCGCGATGCCCGGACAGGACGGCGCGCTCATGATCGATGGCGGTCTCGCGGCGAATGCCGATGCGCTGCTCGCCGCGGTCAAGAGCGCGACACGCAATACTCGCGTTCACACGCTGATCAACACGCATGGGCATCCCGAGCAGGTCGGCGCCAACGAAGCCGTCGGAAAGGATGGCGGCGTCATCCTCGCGCACGAGAAGACGCTGAAGTACCTGAGCAACACCGTCGATTCGGTGACGTTCAAAGGCCGCCGGCCGCCGCTGCCCAAGTCAGCACAACCGACACGCACCACTCGCGGCGACGGCTCGATCGAATTCGCGGGCCAGCAGATCGAGTACGGCTATCTGCCCGCCGCACACACCGACGGTGATCTCTTCATCAATTTCCCAAAGCTGAACCTGATCGCGGTCGGAGGAATCGTATCGGCAGAGGACTGGCCGCTGCTCGACTATCGCAACGGCGCGTGGCTGGGCGGCCGCGTCCGCGCCCTCGAACGGCTCGCCGGACTCGTGCAGCCGGATACCCGCGTCGTGCCCGCCACTGGCCGCGTCATGACGGGCAAAGAGATCGTCCGTCACCGCGACATGTATCAGAAGCTGTTCGCCACGATGATCGAGTACCTGAACATGGGCATGGGTCCCGAAGACATGGCGCGGCGAAACCCGCTCAAGGAATACCAGGCGGAATTCGGCGACCCCATCCCCTTCACGTCCGGCGCGCTGCGGAGCATGCAGATCGCCTACGTTCCCGATTAGTTGGTCCTTGGTCCTTAGTACTTTGTTCTTCGTCCGCGGATGGAAGGACCAAAGCACCAAGGACCAAGCACCAAGCACCAAGCCTACCTTGGCATCGGCTTCAGGGCCGGCGCCGCACCCGCTGGCAGCGGCGTCCTGCCGACGTTGAGCGCCATCGAGATGAGCGAGTAGAAGCCGTTGACGCCGACCAGGTCCATCACGCCCTGCTCGCCAAATCGTGTGAGCGCGCGGGCATACGTGCGATCGCTCACGCCGTGCAGGTCGTTCAGCTCACGGCCGAACTCGTAGATGATGTCCTGATCGTCGGTCATCTTCTCCGGACGCCGGCCCTCGGCCACTGCCTGGATGATCTCTTCCGGCAACCCGGCGGTCTTCGCGTCGGCAGCGTGGACGTACCACTCGTACTCCTGCGACCAGCGGCGCGCCTGCAGGATGATGGCGAACTCACTCAGGGCCCGAGGCAGGGTGTTGCCAAACCGCAGGTAGGTGCCCATGCGCGCGGCGTCGATCATCAGTTGCGGACTGCGGCTGAGCGGGACGAACGGGCCGAACACCTCGGTCATTCGCTCCTTCTGGAACTCGACGGCCGCCTTCTTCTGCGCCTCCGTCTGGTTGTCGGGAGGAATCGGCGGCAGTCGATCCTGGGCGAAGGATCGTGACGCCGTCCCGTGCAGGCAGGCGGCACAGACGGCGATGAGACACGCGGTCTTGACCCTCGATTCCATGCTCACGTCTCCTTTTCGTCGATCAAGCCACGTAGTGTAACTACTCGGGGGCTCCGCCTGATATCCCCGCCTCAGACCCTCGACTCGTGATCGGCCGGTGCCTTATAGTTCTCGCCACGTCCCTATCTTCGGAGGGAGGCCATGCCTAAGATCAGCGCCGCCACGCTTGCCGTATTGGGCGTCATCGGCTTCGTCTTCGTTGTCCAGGCTCAGACGCCGAAAGCGTCTCCCGCCGGCCGCGGAACGGAAGAGACCTATCGTCCGCCGCGAACGCCCTGGGGCGATCCGGATCTCGAAGGCAAATGGCCCAGCAGTCAGATGGCTGGGGTGCCGCTGCAGCGCCCCGAATCGTTCGGCACGCGCAGTGAACTGACCGACGCAGAGTTCGCGGCGCGTCAAACGCAGGCCGCCCGCCAGGCGGTTGACGACGTGGCCGACTTCGATTTCGACCACCCGAGCATACCGTTCGGCCAAATCGGCGGCGGACAGTCGCCGCCACAACATTGGCTCGAGCGCGGCGAGCCGCAGCGCCAAGCCTCGTTGATCGTCGATCCGCCGAACGGTCGCATGCCAGCGATGACGCCCGCCGCGCAGAAGCGCGAGGCGCAACGGCGCGCCGAGCGCGCGTCGCGCGGACCGTTGGAGTCGTATACGGACTTCTCGCTCTACGAGCGTTGTATCAGCCGCGGTCTGACCGGCTCTATGCTGCCTGGCGGCTACAACAACGGCAACCAGATCGTGCAATCACCGGGCTACGTGACGATCGTGAACGAGATGATCCACGAATCGCGCGTCGTGCCGCTCGACGGTCGATCGCACCTCGGCTCGACGATCAGAAACTACATGGGTGATTCGCGCGGCCGTTGGGACGGCGATACGCTGGTCGTCGAGACGACGAATTTCGCCGATCGCGCCGGTGTCGGAATGAACGACATCGTCCCGAGTGAAGCGCTCAAGATCACGGAGCGATTCAGCCGGACGAGCGCGACGACCATCAGTTATTCGATCGCTGTCGACGATCCGATGACGTGGACCGCGCCGTTCACCATCCGCTACCAGCTCACGCGCGACGATCGCTATGGCATGTTCGAATACGCGTGCCACGAGGGCAATTACGCTCTGCAGAACATCTTGAGCGGCGCGCGCGCCGGAGAGCGCTCGCCAGCGGAGACGCCCAGGCGATCGCAGCCGTAACCACGTCGCCGATCGTTCTTGGCCGCGCGAGCTACGATCGGCCTATGCGTATCTTCCGATCAAGTGATTCGCCGGTCGGCCCCGTCGATCCGGCAACCTTCCTCGGCCGGGCGACGGTCCAGCGCCTGGCCCACGACGCGACCGGTGTCGCAGTTGGCGTGTACCGCGTGACATTCTCGGACCGCGGACGAACGAACTGGCACAAGCATTCCGGTCCGCAATGGCTTTTCGTCGTCGAAGGTCACGTGCGTGTGCAGGCGGAGGGTGGCTATGCGCAGGACCTCGACGCGGGCGATGCCGTTGTCGTGGCGCCCGGTGAGCGTCACTGGCATGGCGCGGTTCCGGGGAGCTCAGGCACGCACATCGCCGTCAACGTGAACGCAGCGACGACCTGGCTGGAACCGGTGAGCGACGCGGAGTACGCCGGATAAGGGCTGCGCCTTATCGACGGCTATTGATTTCGTCCGGCCGCGCGGCGACCACGGCGGCTGAAGACACACCGATCGCACCCGTCCCGCCGAAGCGTGGCTGCCCCGGGTCGGGGGCCGGTTCTCGCCGGGCCAGCGATTCGGGAAGGTTTTCGCCGTAGGTGTCCGTTCGCTCGTAATCGCGGCGCCACACGCGGTTGCGTGCGCGCTCGTACATTTGCGAAACGGCGTCTTTCAGGAACAGACCCGTCAGCACGCCGAGCGCGAAGGCCGAACTCGCGAACACGAACTTGCCTTCCAGTTCTTGCTTAGGCATGAAGTCTCCTCTCTTACAGTGCAAGCAATATTCAAATGCCAGACCGAGCTTCATTCGGCTTGGCCGAGTCGACCGAGCACCTGTTCGGCTTCCTTGAGGTGAGCTCGGACTTCAGGGAGCGTGCTCGTCACCCATTGATTCACTTTCGCAGCGAGTGTGGGCTCGTCGGACGTCGCGCCTGCGGCTTTCTTGCGCGCGCTGTCTTCGCCGCCGCCCTTGGTGACACGTGCGGCGAGCATCTGTTCGACGTCGCGGTCCCGATCGATCATGACCTTCATGAACTCCCGATCGAACTGGTCGTTGCTCAGCTTCGATAAGCGCTGCTGGATCTGCTGGTAGCTCTCATCCAACTTTTTCGGCCATCGAACTCCGGCGCCATACGCCGCATCGGCTAACTGCTGCTGCACTTTCAGGTGATCGTCGATCGTCTGCTGCGCGAACTGTTTCACGTCTGCATGCTGCGCTTTCTTTGTTGCCAGATGCCCGAGCTGGATCGCGACCATATTGGACATGGCAGCTCGAGCGACGAAGTCCTGATCACCAGCGGGCTGAGCTGTGCCTTGCGCCCCGGTGCGTGCGAGCCCGAGTATCAAAACAAAACATCCCGCCAACGAGAGTGTTGCGCTCCAGCTTGATCTCATCTTTCCTCCTCGGCCCGGGAAGCCATTGGGTCCGCGGTGCTGATCTCTGCAAGCGGGAGTCCGGTTGCCGGCCGTGGCACGCCGTCCTTGCTGATCCATACTGTGACCCGTCGTCTCTCATGATCCGGATGCGAAGCAATTCGTGGTTTTGGGCGCTAGTGATGGGGATATGCGCCGTGGCGTACGCTCATGCGCAACAGATCGGCGCGCCCGATCTCTTGCGCGGACTCGCGGACCCATCGCGCTGGCTGATGTACTCGGGCGACTACACGAGCAAGCGCCATAGCCCGCTGACCCAGATCACGCCGGACAACGTCGAGCGCCTGATGCCTGTCTGGAGATTCGAGGCGGGCGTCGGCGGAGGTTTCAGGGACAAGTTCGAGGCTACGCCTGTCGCTATCGACGGCAACTTGTACGTCACCGGGCTCTTCAATCACGCATGGGCGATCGATGGCCGCACCGGCATGCTCATCTGGCACTACGAGCGGCGGCTCCCCAATGACCTGCGGGTGTGCTGCGGCTTCGTGAATCGCGGATTTGCCGTGTCCGGCGATCGTCTCTTCATGACGACGCTCGATGCGCATGTGATGGCGATCGATCGAAAGAGCGGGACGCCAATCTGGGACGTGCCGATGGCTGACTATCGGCTCGGCTACTCGTCGACCGTCGCGCCGCTCGTCGTGAAAGACAAGCTGATCGTCGGAATGGCCGGCGGTGAGCTCGCCACGAGAGGGTTCCTCGATGCGTATAGCCTGGAGACGGGCAAGCGGCTGTGGCGCTTCAATACTGTTCCTGCGCCCGGAGAGCCTGGCGGCGACACCTGGCCCGCCGGTCACTTCGAACGCGGGGGCGGCGCGACGTGGATCACCGGCTCGTACGATCCCGATCTGAATCTTCTGTACTGGGGCATTGGCAACCCGAACCCGCTCTTCTACGGCGGCATTCGCAATGGCGACAACCTCTACACCGCGTCGGTGGCCGCCCTTGACGCCGACACGGGGCGCCTGCGATGGCACTTTCAGTACACGCCTCATGACGAGCACGACTGGGATTCGAATCAGGTGCAAGTGCTCGCCGATCTCACCATTGGCGGACGTGCGCGCAAGACCCTCATCACGGCGAATCGCAATGGATTCTTCTACGTGCTGGATCGGACGAACGGTGCCTTCATCCAGGCGAAGCCCTACGTGACGACGACGTGGGCGAAAGACGTCGACGCCAAAGGCCGGCCGATCGAGTCGCCCAATCAACGACCGACGCGCGAGGGCACGCGCACGTGCCCCGATCTGGCCGGCGGCAGCAGCTTCACGTCTCCATCATTCGATCCGGTACGGCGCCTGTTCTTCGTGTCGGCGCGGGAGACGTGCCAGGTGTTCACCAGCTCTCCGCCACCCAAGTACGAGCTCGGCGACTTCGTGACCGGCGGCGGCACGCGCGAGCGCGGCGGTACGGGCGCTCTGAGAGCGATCGATCCGGTGACGCTGGAGCGCAAGTGGGAGGTGCCTTATGGCGGTCCGTCCTACAGCGGCGTGCTGTCAACCGCCAGTGGTCTCGTGTTCGCCGGCGACCACGCGGGGACACTGATGGCGGTGAAGGCGGATACCGGTCAGGTGCTGTGGCGCCAACGGTTGCCCGGTACGTTCTGGGGCGCGCCGAGTACTGTCATGGTCGACAAACGTCAGCTGCTGCTCATGCCGGCGGGACAGACGCTGACGGCATTTGCGCTCGGCTCGTCGACGACGCCGGCCAAATGAAGGACGTCGGATCGTAGAGGCGGGTCTTCAGACCCGCCT